>Ga0209593_10000739_pt1 | contig 14526 bp, 8 predicted proteins | sample PPLLaktember2015_3_FD_187260 | JGI IMG/M metagenome (GOLD analysis project Ga0209593, IMG submission 187260) | Freshwater sediment microbial communities from Prairie Pothole Lake near Jamestown, North Dakota, USA - PPLs Lake P7 Core (6) Depth... | ecosystem: Environmental > Aquatic > Freshwater...
CTGCACTGGGGCCGCAGGCGTCTCGCCTGCGATGCACAATCGATCCTGCATCGCAGGCGAGACGCCTGCGGCCCCAGTGCAGGCGAGACGCCTGCGCTCGTGTGCCCGACATGTGTTGGGTCTTTTAAGTTGAAAAGTACTTAACGGAGGAGGTGACGACAACCGTAGCCGAACCGCAAGGCGTAGTCGTGAGACGAAGCCGAAGGAAGCGGAAGGCAAACTCTCGACCGTAGGGACACGAACCCGGCAGTGAGGCCGCGTATGGCGGGCGGGCGGGCGAGCTGGCGAGCAACAGCGAAGCCCAAAAGTCACCAAGCCAGCGAGGTAGAGCCGGACGGCGCGAGGGGAAAGAACCGACACTTACTCGGGGAGATCTCGGGGGTGAGAGCCCCTGAGAAGTCAGCAGAGGCCATAGTAGTGAGGATAGCCGGGGAAACCCGGAAGGAGCGAAGGGCCGAAGGAGGCAGTACAGCTTAAGGAGGACTTCCGCGGAAGGCGGGTAAGCACTCTGGAACGGAGGGGCGCGACAACTGCGGTCGCTACCCCGAAGGCGCAAGGGAGCCCATCGGTGCAACCGAACCGGCTCTGAGGGCGGGTGCTGAGTCGGAAGCGGAGCGAAGACCGGAAAGGAAGCAATGTACGAGGATCTGATGGAGGAGGCGGTCAAACCGGAGAACGCGGAGCGAGCCCTGAAAGCAGTTAAAAGCAACAAGGGAGCGCCGGGGATCGATGGGATGACCACCTCGGAACTGGAAGGGCATCTGGCCCGACACTGGGAGAAGATTCGCAGCAAGTTACTGACGGGGACCTACCAGCCGACACCGGTCAAACGGGTGGAAATAGAAAAGCCCGGGGGCGGAACGAGGTTGCTGGGTATACCCACGGTACTGGATCGCTTTATTCAGCAGCTGCTTCTGCAGGTGCTGACGCCGATCTATGAACCGCTGTTCAGCGAATTCAGCTGGGGATTTCGACCGGGTCGCCATGCTCACGATGCGGTGCGGGCCGCGCAGGCCTTCGTCCGGGCAGGGAAGGACTGGGTCGTCGATTTCGACTTGGAGAAATTCTTCGACCGGGTCAACCACGACATCCTGATGACGCGGATCGGGCAAACGATTCGAGACAAACGGGTGCTGAAACTGATCGGGGGATACCTGCGTTGTGGCGTGATGATCAACGGAGTGGTGACCGAGACGGAGGAAGGGACGCCCCAAGGCGGCCCGCTTTCGCCCCTGTTGTCCAACATCTACCTGGACCCGCTTGATCGGGAACTGGAGAGACGGGGCCACAGCTTCAGCCGCTACGCGGATGACTGCAACATCTATGTGGGCAGTGAACCGGCGGCGAAGAGGGTCATGGAAACCATTACCGAGTGGATCGGCACCAAGCTGCGGCTGAAGGTTAACGCGACCAAAAGCGGGATCGGGCGACCGTGGGAACGAAAATTCCTCGGTTTCTGCCTGACCCAAGAGGGCGCGATCACGGCCTCGGCGCAGAGCCTGAACCGTTTCAAAGCCCGCGTGCGGGAGCTTTGGGATGCCCGACGGAGCCGCACTTCCGAGGAACTGAAGGAGGAGTGGCAAAGCTACGTCCGGGGCTGGTGGAACTACTACCGGCTGGCGGAATGGCGACGCCCTATCTTCAGCTTGGAAGGTTGGATTCGTCGGCACATTCGTAAATGCTTCTGGCTACGTTGGCACAGCCGGAGAGGACGCCTGAGAGCGCTTCGACGGCTGGGCCTGAGCGGACCCCGTCTCAAGGTGGCAAGCAGCAGCAAAGGGGCTTGGCGCATTGCGGCCTCGCCTTCAATGCAAACCGCCTTGCGCAACGCTACGTTGCGCCGCTACGGCTTTCTGGTACCGTCAGACTTTGCCCGCGCGGAAGGAGCGTGACCTCCAACCGCTGAGATACTGAAAACGGTACGTCCGGTGGTGTGGGAGGGTGCACGGGCGCAATCCCGTGCACTCGACCCGATCCAGCAGCCGTCCCTTCGGCTGCCACTTCCTTGGGAGGACTGCCGCCTGCCGCCATTCATCCCATCCAGAACGCCAGATAGGAATAGCCGACTCGCATCCCGCCCGTCACTTCCCGGCTGAACGCCGCCATCAATGCCATGGAACCGATGGCATGTGAAACAGCAAGCGGCAAAACGTTCGGACTCCGACCGTAAATCGAGCACCAAATCACTCCCCCTACCCCAGTGGTCACGGTCAGGAAAGGGTTAGGCAGGTGGAGAACGGCGAAAATCCCTGCGGCGATAAGCGCAGCTATCCGGGTATTCTTCACCGTCTTCAGGCTCTCCTCGAAGATCACCGTCTGAAGGGCGAACTGCTGACCAAGCGCCCAGACGAAGAGGAAACCAAAGGTCATGGCGAGGTCCCTTTCGGACGGGAAAAAGGGCTTGCTCCGTGAAAAAGTCACGAACAGGCAAGCGAGAACGACCACCGGGAGAGTGACAATAAGGGCCCGGCGAGATGCAGGAAGAAACGCCTTTCGGTCCAGTCCCCAGCGGCCGCCAACCGCCACCTGCCTGGCTGCGGCCAGAAGAACGACAAGCAGGATAGGTATTGAACGGCCCCAAAACCCGGGATTCAGAAGCGGCGCCACGAGCCAAACCTGGGCGAGGACGATCAACACAATAGCGGCGGTAAAAACCATACAAGTCACCGGTTTCCAAGGTGCTGCGCTATTCGCATCAGGACCTCGAAACGGGCGGACTTGTCCTCGATCGCGCGCGCATCCTGCATGGCTCCGGCGAAATCAGTCTGCGCTTTAAACGCAAGGAGCAGGGATTCCAATCGGGAACTGCCGCGCATTCGGGCCGGTGGCCCAGCCAGGCCGGCGTTCGTCGAGCCGGCGAACATTTCCTGCTCTTTTTGACGCACTTTCTCCAGAAGCTCCCTCCCCGCCGATAGCCACTTCTCGGGCAATTCACCCAGGCAGCGGGCGCAGCCTGTGCTCAGGTTTTGGAAGTCGTTGACTGCCCGTAACGGCTCGGTCTCCGCTTGTAGCTTTCTCAGGGCGAGGTCGAATATCTTCTCGGCCTTTTCCGGGAACTCATAACACGCCTGGCTGGCGGATCGCGCGAGGTCGGTCGCGGAACTGTCTTGGAACTTTGACTCCAATTGGTCATCCGGCATGGCGGCCAGCTTCTGTTGGGACTGTCTCCATTGTCGCTGATTGAATCGGAAGAAAGCAGAATACCCGCCTGCCGAGCGCACTTTTTCGCTAATGTTAGGCGAGAGCTCGACCAGTCCGGCGGCAAACTGTTGATCGGAGTTCATCGACATGATTTGAGAAACGAGGAATTGATCCGCCTGGTTAACTTGGATCGTCTGCCCGTTGGGCAAAGTGAAGGGGCGACTCGCGGAATCGCCGGCCTGTACCAGGCTTTGATATGCGGTTGCTATAGCACCCTGAATCCTGTCCGCATAATCCGGAAACAGCTCGAACGCCGAGCGGGCAAACTGAGCAAGTTGGGTGGCGTTTGCCGGCGACATAGGTCCGAGGGGGGCGGACAGGGTCTGATCGACCAGCCGGCGAGCTTCGGTCTCCATCCCTTTATCAAAGAGTGCATTCGCGAGCGCGGATCGAGCCATGTAAGCGGCCGACGGCTCGAGTGTGCTCAACCGACGTAACGCCTCTTCGGGATCGCGTCGCGCGAGCCGCAGGATCTCCTGCTGGGCAAAAAAGTCGCCCCGGGGATCTTGTAAGCCCGGCGTCGACTCCTGAAACTGATTCTCGGGAAACTGGTCCTCCAGCTGAGCTGCCAGGGTCGGATTGTACCTTTGCACGCTTTCGATCATTTCGAATGCCTGCGTTCTGAGACGTTGGTATTCGAGATGGTTGGATGTCTGGCGGGCTCTCGATGCGAATTGTTCCACGAGCTTGGCAACGGTCTCTTCCGCCTGAGGACGATTGAAGCGGAACAGCTGATACGTGAAGTTGCCCGGCCCGCTGACAGAGTCGGGCAGCAATTCCGCCGCCTCGCTGAGTACTTGTCGGATGTTCTGGACCTGCTCGGGACACGTTCTGAGGCGCGCAGCCGTTCTTCTGAGCTCGGCTTCGCTCGGTTTGACGACGACGACACGCCGGCTCTGAGCAAGGAGAGCGGTGTTGGACAAGAGGAAAACGATTGACACCAAAACGACGATGAGCTTGGCCCGCTCGGTCATAGCGTCCTCCTTGGGAGGCGAAAGAAGTGAATACAGCTCATTGTAAAATACAAGCTGCTTCTCGCGCAAAGAAAGGCACGCCAGGCCCGATTCGGTGGTAGAATCCCTCGCATTCGAGATGAACCGCTCGGCGAAAGTTCTCGTCATTTTCGCATCGGTTTTGGCCACGGTCGCCGTCTGTCAGGCTAAAGACCGCTGGGTGCGTGTCCGCTCCAAGAACTTCGTCCTGGTAGGCAGTGCCAGCGAGAAGACAATTCGAAACGTCGCTGCCAGGCTCGAGCAGTTCAGATCGGCCATTCGGCTGATGCTTACTGTGAACGTGGTCGATTCGCCTACCCCGACCACGGTCATCATCTTCAAGGACGACAAAGCATACGAACCTTTCAAGCCGCTCTACCAGGGCCGGACGTCGAACGTGGCAGGTTATTTCCAGAAGGGAGAAGACATGAACTACATCACCATGTCGACTTCCTTCTCAGCGGCCAACAGATACTCGATCATTTACCATGAGTTTGGCCACCAGATCATCCATGCGGTGTCCGACAGTTTCCCCGTCTGGTTTAACGAAGGTCTGGCCGAATACTACAGTACCTTTGAGGTGACCAACGACGGCAAGAAGATATGGCTCGGGAAGGCCGACGCCGATCACGTTCGGCTGCTGCGTTCCGCTCCCCTGTTGCCTCTACCGCTGTTGGTGAAGGCTGAACGCAATTCACGCCTTTACAATGAAACGGAACACAGAGGCGTGTTTTACGCCCAGAGTTGGGCATTTGTTCACTACTGCATGCTGGGGAAAGACCGGCAGCGCCGTCCGCAGTTGATCAAGTTTCTGCAGCTGGCCGAAGAGGGGTCGCTCGATCCGGATGAGCAATTCAAACAAGCCTTTGGCGTGGACCACAAGGCGATGGCGAAGGAACTGGAGGCCTACCTCCAGAAGTCAGCATTCCCGGCCGAGGTCCTGCAGTTGCGGGATCGTCTGGAATACGAGAAGGAGATGACAACGGAATCAGTCTCGGACTCGGAGGTCGCGTTCTACTTGGGGGATCTACTCCTTCACTGCAATCGCCAGCGTGAAGCGGAATCACACCTGCGCCATGCTCTCTCGTTCGACCCAAACAACTCGAGCGCACATGCTTCGCTGGGGATGCTCCGGCTTAGGCAAAACCGCCCTGCCGAAGCGCGGCAAGAACTGGAAAAGGCCGTTTCGGGTGAGAAGGTTAACCCGATCGCCCACTATTACTATGCCTACCTGCTCAGCCGGTCGGACGGATCGAGCCAAATCGCGCTGACTCACCTGAAGAAGTCGATCCAGGAAATGCCGGCCTTCGCCGAAGCTTACAATCTGCTCGCCTTCCTCAACCTGGTGAACAACGAAGAAGTGGACGAATCGATCCGGATGATCCGCCAGGGGATCAAGCTGGCACCGGGGCGAAAGGGGTTCTGGCTCACGCTGGCGCAGCTTCAGCTCCGGAAAGGGGACTACGCGGAGGCGAAGCGGACGATCGACACCCTGCGCAAAGGACGCTGCGACGAAGGAATCCGAGAGATGGCCGATCGCGTCGCCATGCAGATTGGACAGATGGAACGCTTTGGCGAGCGGGAGCGCTCTCGCGGCGCTCCGGAAACGAGCAGTGCCGGGCGAGCCGACACGGTGGTGAAGAAGGAGGAGGTGAACGTAGCGAAGCGCCCTGCCGATCCGGAGCCTCCGGCAAAAAAGGAGGAGGCTGAGAAACCTGTGGAGGAGGAAGTCCCGGCTGCGCCTCCTCCTCCCCCGCCGCCGCCCGCTGGGACCCGGCTGAAGAGCACCACCGTGCGTGCCAGGCCGACGTGCTCTCCGGCGTTCGCCGATCTCCGTGGGTTAAGCCAGGTGTCAGGGACTCTGGTTCGGATAGATCCGGTCGGGAGCGAGGCTGTCGCCTTTGTTGTTCTTGTGGCTGGAGAAGAGTTTCAATTCCTCGGGCCAAAAGCGGGAACGGACGTTCTGTTCAGCTGCACGACGCGTCTGGGTCCGCGCGTGGATTACGCGAAAGTCCCGAAAGGCGCAGCCGTTGTCTACTTTATCCGCGACGACGAGTCCCCCCGCTTCGCCGGTACCGCAATCGCAATTGAAGTGGCTGCGCCGTAGTGTCCGCCCCGCTGGGAGCGCAGGCGGGACGCCCAGTGCCATTTTACTTCTTAGTCCCGGAGGGACGACGGCCGCGTAGCCCCGGGTGACCGAACCCCGCAGGGGTGTGAGAGAACCCGGGGTCACCGGTGGCCAGAGCGAGAGCCCCGTCGAGGGGCGACGGGTCTTTCGTGCCCGGAAACGCCCGTCGCCCCTCGACGGGGCTTATTAGCGCGCGCCCCTTGACCCCGGGTTCCCTCACCCCTGCGGGGTTCGGTCACCCGGGGCTACGCGGCCGTCGTCCCTTCGGGACTAAAAAGTAAATGGCATTGGGCGTCTCGCCTGCGCTCCCAGCGGCCACCCCTCGTTTCCCAGGAGCCTAACGGCTAAAAGCCCGCGTCAGATCGCGGGACACTTCCTGAAAACCCTTGCCGCCGGTCTGCGTTCGGATCGCACGGTCAAGCTGAAGAATCGTGTACGGGTTCGTCTCCTGCATGCTGATCTGCTTGAAGTTGTTCAGCATCTCGGTCCAGTAATTGATGTCCGCCTGGGTCTGTTGGGCCTCGCGGCTCCCCGCCGGCGCCTTCGCCAGCTTCTGTTTCAAGTCCTTCAGCAGCATGTTCTCGATTTCTTTGGCGGACTCCCGGCATTGGGCCTGCATCTTCGCGATCTGGCTCAGCACCGGATCGCCTTGGATCTTGTCGAGCTTTACCCCGAGCACCTTGCCGATGCTCGCAACCTCTTCGGGTGTCAGCTGGCCGAAATTCACGTTCTTCCGGAGAAGGGCCTTTGTGGCGTAGGACTCGCTGTGCACGCTGGTGGTGAGGTTCACTTCCGACCGGGTGGCGCTGAACCCGGTCACCTTGTGGTAGGCCTGATTGAGCGCCTTCTGAGCGTCCCCCTGAAACTCACCCACGGTCACCGGTTTGCCGTTCTTGAGGATGACCATTCCCGGGGTCTCCTGGAGAGCGAGATCCAGGTCCATGCTGGAACTGCCGGCGCTTGACGAGTTCCGGAACGATTTGAACCGGAGGTTGCTCACGTCGTAGCCCTGCGCTTTCAAGATCCGGAGCATCTCGGGCGTGGCCTCCTCGTACGACTTGTCGACCAGCGAGCTGAACTCACGACGGACCGAAGGGTGGGCATGGTATTTGAGCAACAATTTGCAGTGGTAGGAGGAGTTCAGCGAGGCGGCCAGTTGTGTGAGCTCCTTCTCTGCGGCCGCCAGCTGAGAAGAACCGGCTGGCAATTGCGCCCGCAGCCTGGCCAGGGCGGCCTGCTTCCCCTTGAAGCTGTTGATCAGCGAAAGGGCGTCCCCCACGTCCTGTTGCATCTTGGCGGCGGCGAAAGCCTGGGTCACGTTCGGGCGGGGAGCAACGAGAGGCTTGAAAAGGAGGCTATCCTCACCGACTAGAGACAGGGTGCCTTTGGCGGTGAGGCCGGCCCCGAACTGCATTGCCTTGCCGAGCAGGTAACCGGTCCCGGCCTGCTTGGCACCCGCCCACAGGGCGTCCTCCCAGCCTGCTTTCGGGTTTTCACCAGCTTGGACGAAGCCGTCCGCGAAGGAGGTGGCCATGAATCCGAACGGCGATGACCAGGCAATGGCCTGTTTTGCTCCTTCAGCGGGGCCGCCGGCCATCAGGCCGTGGACTCCCCCGTAGAGGCCACCGATCATGTGAGGACCCCAAATCGCTACCGCGGCGGTTTCACCATAAGTTGCGGCAAGAGCCGCGCTGCCGAGGCCGATGACTCCCACTCCGGCGACCATGACTGCGCTGTTGAAGTAGAACTGCATCTCAGCCTTGTCGATGGCCTTTTCTTCCTCGCTGGCCGCCTGTTGTTCTTTATAGCCCTGGACCATCGCACCGAGTGATTGGGCCAGTTTAGCGGCTTTCTCCACGTCGCCACTCGCGATGGTCTTGGCGTCGAGGATCCCGCGCGCTTTCTGGCGTAGTGATGCCCGGGCCTCCGCCGGCGCCTGTTCGATCTGCTCTTCGATCACCGCAGCAATCCTGCGCGTGGCATCCATCCGGGCCGCCTCCTCCCGAATGTTGTAGATGAACTGATCGTGGGCGAATTCATCGAATGCCGAACGGGTGTGGACGATCTGCCCGGTCTGATACGAAGCAATCAGATCCTGCTCGGCCTGGAGGTCGGACTGCAGCTGGATGGCTCGGAAAGCCAATTGCCTGCAGCGTTTCGGGTCCTTTTCCTGGGCAAGCTCCGCCTGCTCCTTCTGGAGGTTCCGGTTGAGCAGCTCGATCATGGATTGGTGGAACGCGATGGATTCTACTACTGCCTCCTTGTCTTCGGTAGGCGCTGTCGGCTCGGGTTGCGACGTCGCCCTGTCGGTTGGAGTGGCGCCGTCGAACAAGGCCTTGAAGGCGGCGAAGTTATTACCCTGCGGATCCACTTTGCTCGACGGCAGCGCCAGAAATGCCTGGCCTGCCTGAATGAAGCGGCTGCGCTCATCGTTGAAGCGGTCGATCATCGCCGCCGTTTTCTGGAACAGATCTATGTCCATGTCGAAATTTGAAAGGCGCAGCCAGGTATGTTCGTTAGGACCTCGCTTCTGGTAGGCCTCGATGGCCGATGCTGCGTTTCGGAGGGCAGCTGCCGCCGACCGGTCCCAGCCCGGGGGTATGGCATCAGTCCCTCGCGTGAGGGTGATTCGGCCGCTGGCCTCCGAATCATTGTAGCCGCCCGGGAAGTAGAAGTCGGCTGTCAGCTCGCTCGCGTCGGCCTTGATGTTCAGCCCCGACCAGTTGTCGTCGCGAACGCCGAAGTATCTGCCCCTTTCCGCGTACAGGATGAACTGGTCTCTTTGAAAGTCATATTGACGGCCTGGATGCTCCCGCCGAACCATGAGAAAGGGCTGAGGACCGCACAGGAGCGCGGCCTTGACTGCACCAACATTCCCCCCGATGCGTTCTTCGAGCTTAGCGTAATTCTGCTTGATGCCGGCCGCGTTACACGTGGCGCACGACGTACATTCGAACGTCCCGCTCCAAAAGCTGGCGGAACCAGGCTGGGGAGCGGCTGCCGGCTTTTCGAGTGTCCGCTGGTGACGACGTTGCGCTTCACATTTGGCAGCCAGTGGGTTAGGCGGGTTTCCCAGCCTCTGGATCTGGCCGGCGACCTGGATCAGCCCCGCCTCAAGCGAGCGGAGGACCTGTCCCTGACGATCGGCCCTGGCGAGCGCGTCGACATACGCGTCGCGGGTGTCGGCAGCGACTCCCAGGGCCGCGTCATACATCGCGGCATTGACGGCCGCCGCGGTCCTCATGAAAGCTTCCCGCCCGGCCAGAAACTGCCCGAGCAAGGGATTGAGCTTGTTCAGGTAATCGACCATGGCCGGCGTCGGGTAGTCGAAAAGTGGCGCCCAGGCGGCCTGGAACTTCTGCTCATCTTCGGCTGACATCTCCCCGTAGAGTAAACGCATCCCCTCCATCGCAACCGAAACTGCGCCGTTGTACTGAACAGCGGACAACTTGTTGAAGTCCAGGAATGGCGCCAGCGTTGCAGCAGGGATGCCGGGCGGAGGCGTGGATGGCCCATTGACCTTGGCCGTTTGCCACGGCAGCCCCATAGTCGTCTTCGCACCCTGGCAGGGATCACTGGCCTGAAAGTGAACTGTTGGTACTGCCGGCGATTGATCGGAGGTTGTCGGCGCAGTGACCGGCTTTGTCTTGGACGTGAAGTCCGTCGGTAGGGAAGGATCGCGGTACTCCGGTCCGGAGAGTCGCAGCGACGACAATAGCTCCGAGGCGCGTTCCGGAAAGGCATCCTGCCCGTCCGGCCGGAACACGTAGATGTGATAGACCTTGGCGCCATTGTACGGCGTGAGATAAAAAGTCGTCCGGCCGTCTTTGTCCTTGAATCGAAGCCGTTCGAAGTCGACTCCCGCCAGCGTGACCTTTTCGGACGAGAAACTCTGCGCGTGAGACTTGCGGACGTTGTTCCTGTAAACCGAGAGGTACTCTAGCCGCTTCTGTTCGCTCGTGAAAGGGACGTTCTCGAAAGGGAAGGCGAGAATCAACGGATCGTCCGCCTCTTTCAGACCTTTCACGTCCGCAATCTGCCAGGTCTTGTCTTGCTTTTCGACCTCGGACGGAGCCCGCTCCCAGCCTGCCGGGACCTGCAAGTTGAAGTCGCCAAACGTCATTGAGGTCGTCGGGCCGCTACTCTTCGGAGGAATAGGCTTCGCGACGGACTTAGTGTCAGGTATCGCCGTTTTCTGCGGCGGTTGAACGACTACCCTCTTCGGTGCCCCCAAGCCTTCCGCGTCGAGTTTCTTCAGCTGCGCTGTCGCGAACTTGTGTGCTGGCTCGATCGCGAGAGCCGACTCGTAATCCAGCCGGGCGGCTTGTGCATCGCCCATCTGCTTTCGGCAAAAGGCCCGATTGGAGTAGGCATCGGCGTTTTTCGGGTTGTTTTCGATCGCCTTCGTATAATCGGCGAGCGCGCCGTCGAAATCGTTGAGCTTCTCCTTAACGAGCCCCCGGTTATTCAGCACGGCGCTCTGTTTCGGGTCGAGCGAAACCGAATAATCGTAGTCGTCGAGGGCTCCCTTGTAGTCCTTCGCATCCCAGCGCAGGAGACCACGCACGCTGTAAGAGTTGGCGTTCCTGGGGTCTGCCTCAATTGCACGATTGATGTCATCGAGTGCGCCTGAGACATCCTTAAGCCGTCGCTTTACGGCCGAACGGTCGGTCAATGCTCGAACGTTTCGCGCGTCGAGCTCGATGGCCTTGTCGAAGTCGGCCAGCGCCCCTTGGAGATCTTCCAGGCGTTGGCGGCAGCGGGCCCGTTGGCGGTACGCGTTACTGTCCTTTGGATTGTCTGAAATCGCCTGGCTGAAGGCATCAAGGGCCTCCGAGTATTTGGCTTGATTGTAGAGTTGGACGCCGCGTTGGTAGGCTGACGAGCTCTGAGCCATTGACAGCCCGGTGAACAGCCACGCAATCAGGATCAGACAACCAGTTCGAAGACGCATAACCGTCCTTTCAGTGGCGACACCGGGAGGCTACCATGATCCGGACCCTGTGAAAATACGTCACGAAGACTTGTCGCTTCTTGTCGCTTGCCATGATAGGCTCGGGCCGGTGATCCTGCAGGGGGAAATAAACTGATATGCCGTACTGTGAAAAATGCGGCCACTTGTTGGACAAATCCGTGCGCCGGTGCGACGTCTGCGGGGCCGATTGTTCGATAGCAGAGCCGCACCAGGCCTCGCAGGCGACGATGGTGGGACCACCGCCGCCGCCTGTCCAGAGGAAACCATCACCGCCTCCTCCTCCGCCGGTCAAGCGACAGTCACCGCCGCCGGTTCCTGGGAGCGCAGGCATACTGCCTGCATCGGGGGGGGCGCAGGCCTCCAGCCTGCCGGCGCCTCCTCTACCACCGACCTCATCTGAGGTTCCCGCAGGCAAGATGCCTGCGGCCCCAGTGCAGGCGGGACGCCTGGGCTCCCAGGCACCCGAGCCACCGGCACCTCCGCCACCGGCGCAACGGCCAGCCCCGCCACTGCGACCTCCGGCACCGCCACCACCCACAGCGCCGCCGCCGCCCACGGCGCGGCCGGTGACGCCCGCAGTTCAGGCGCGTCCGGCTCCTCCGGTGACAGGCAAGAAATCTGCGCTGCTTCCGATTCTGCTCGTCGGCGGAGGCCTCGTTTTGCTTTTGGCAGTCGCGCTTGGCGGGTACTTCTTTGTCTACCCGAGACTTCGCTCAGGAAAACCCCTGCCGACGACGAGTACGGCGCCTTCGGAATCCTCTTCATCGAGCGAGACTCCGGCTGCAAGTGCCAGCTCCGAGTTTTCGGCCGCACCAGCTTCCTCCCGGGAATCTGAAACAACTCCCAGGGAGCCAACCGCCGAACCGGAGTCAGAAACGAACATTCCACTGCCGGATCGCGAGGCAGCCGAAACGACTTCTGTCAGCCGAGCCCCTTTAGACAGTGGGTCCGGTTCGCCGCGATCGTCCGCCCGGGTTCAGAGGAATCAGTCGACCCTCGCCGATGCCCCCATCCGTCCGGCTCCAGAACCTGTCTCTTCGCCGCCCTTCGGCGATCGAGAGCAGAGTGATGTTAGCCCCGTACCTGAGCCGGCTGTTGTCGAGCCTGCTGTGGCCACTCCGGAACGGAGTCCGGAGCCCGTACCCGAGGAGACGGGAACCGCCCAGGCCGCTGCCGAGCGACAGCCACCGGTTCCGGACAAGCCCGCCTACGACGGGCCGAAGCGAGGTGTCCTTATCTGGACAGGCGAGGCCGACAAGGGGATGACAGTCGTTATCGAGGGGGATTCGGCCAATGTCGGGAAGCTCCAGGGCGGGTTACCCGGGGTAGCCTGCAGCGTGCGGCTCAGCGCCCCGAATGTGGCGGTGGCTGAAGGGCCTGGGCCACGCAACGGATACCGTCGCATCTCACTGCGTTTCAACAAGAAAGGGCGGTTCACAGTCCCCGTCGAGTGGGAGGTTTTGCATTAGACGTGGAGGTTAGCGATGCCGGATCAGATCTACATTAATGAAAACGGGCAACAGACGGGTCCTCTCGCCGAGCAGCAAGTAAGGGAACTGCTGCAGCAGGGGCGTATCTCACCGGCGGCTTTCTGCTGGTATGAAGGTTTGGCCGCCTGGCAGCCGGTAACTCAAGCCTTGCCGGGCTTGCTCGCCGTTTCCACCCCGGCGGCTGTCCCCGCTGCTGGTGCTGTCGTTCAGCCCGTGCCTCAGCCTGCCGTCTCGGGCGGGACTGCCGAGTTCGAGATCATCAAGTCGGACATGTACCAGATGCCGAAGATCACGATTACGAACGCGGAAGTGGTCCTCGAGTCGGGCGCGCTTCATTACATGCTGGGCAACATCACGATCGATTCCCAGCTTCCGTCGATTGGAGGGTTCCTCAAGAGTGCCCTGACCAAAGAGAAGGCGGTTCGCCCGCGCTACCGCGGCACAGGCACGATCTTCCTCGAGCCTACGTTCGGCCACTGCAACATACTGGAGTTGGCCGGCGATCAGTGGATACTCGACAAAGGCGCCTTCCTGGCCTCCGAAAACACGATTCAAATCGACATGTACACCAACAAAGCCCTCACAGGACTGTTCGGCGGAGAGGGTTTCTTCCAAACGAGCGTGAGCGGCTATGGGAAGGTGCTTTACGTCTCGCGCGGGCCGGTTGAGGCCATCCACTTGCAGGGCGAAACCCTGGTTGTCGATGGCTCGTTCGCGGTTGCCCGCAGCGCGTCACTCGAGTTTCGGGTCGAAAAGGCCGTGAAGAAATTCTTCGGCTCTTTCACCTCGGGCGAAGGATTGGTAAACACTTTCAGGGGAACCGGAACCGTGATGATTGCCCCTGTTCCCAACCGCTTCCTGACATTGATTAGCGAGTTTGGAGGGCTGCATGCTGCGATTCGGGCCATCAGGAAATAACGCCAGGTTTGCGCTACTGCTTGTTACGATTGCCGGAACGGCCCTGCTGTGCGAGGGCCTTAGGGCCCAGGAGATCAAGGACCAGAAGTTCATGGTCAAGACCCTTTCGCCCTTGAGCGCCTCCGGGAACCAGAAGGGCGACGTTTTTACCCTTGAGGTTTTGGAGCCGGAAGAATTCAAAGGCAAGATGATCGAGGCGGAAGTCCTCAAGGCAAAGGCGTCCGGCAAGGTCAAAGGGAAATCCGAGCTCTCCTTCAAATTCCGCTCCCTGGTCCTCCCCGACCGGCAGATACCGATCGAGGCGGACCTCGTCGGCGTCAGCAATTCAAAGGGAGTGCAGAACGTCGACGAGGAAGGGCATGTCATCGGCAAATCGTCGAAGAAACGGGATGTGGCGACGACGGCGGTCGCTACCGGGCTGGGCGCCCTTATTGGCGGTCTGGCAGGGGGCGGGTCTGGTGCTGCAAAAGGGGCCGCAATCGGCGCTGCTATCGGACTCACTATTGCCTTCAGCACCAAAGGTGAAGACATCGAGTTTGCCCCGGGGTCCGTGTTTGAGCTGCGGGTGACGAGCCAGCCGGAGAAACAAGAGACAAGCAAATAGCCACAGGTGGTGTGGTGTGGACCACTGGCGCTATCCGCGCTACCTGTGTTATATCGCGGCCGCAGGGGAGGCAGTGCATGAGTGAAGAGTGGTATTACTTTCAGAATGGCGGTCAAGTGGGTCCGGTGAGTGAATCGGTTGTCCGCGAGATGCTTCAAAGCGGTCGATTGCGCTGGGACGACCTCGTGTGGCACGACGGACTTCCAGACTGGCTCGCG
>Ga0209593_10000740_pt1 | contig 14523 bp, 22 predicted proteins | sample PPLLaktember2015_3_FD_187260 | JGI IMG/M metagenome (GOLD analysis project Ga0209593, IMG submission 187260) | Freshwater sediment microbial communities from Prairie Pothole Lake near Jamestown, North Dakota, USA - PPLs Lake P7 Core (6) Depth... | ecosystem: Environmental > Aquatic > Freshwater...
ATGCAGAGGGGGGGCGGTTTGTGCGACCCCCCTCCCCCCTCCTTCGAATTCGGGCCCCAAGTCTCAATATCGAAAGAATATTTTTATTCTTCCTGTACCAATTTTCTGTACATACCATTAACATTCTCACTAATTATCTCATCTATTGCAAGCTCTACCGCCAGATCCTCATCAGCTTCTGACATTTGATCTGAATCTCTAACAATCCTTGCAAGGAACGAGCAAGTGAAGTAACCGGAGGCCACATCAAATGCATACCAGGCACCAAACTCTGTGAATGGAGAGTGGGGATTGTCGAACGTTGTTAGTGCTACTCTTGTCATTGTCTACTCTCCTTCCACTATTCACTACTCATGCTCTTGTCTAGTGTACTAACAGACACACCCAAAGCAGAAGCTACTTCAGCTCTAGTAGCACCAGAGCTAAGCATACTCTGTGCTCTGTTAGTCATAGTAGGTGTCATCATCACAGCAGTCTTAGGTGTAGCCAACTGACGAACAAGATCCATGTCTGCATTGGTAAGGATCTCGTCTAGCTTTGTATCACTAATAGCACCAGCCTGAATAGCATCCCACTCAGCCTGTGTGATCCTGATCCTACTCTTAGCTGCACCTGTACGACGACGTGCCTCTTTAATAGCCTGCTGTTCTACCTTCTTCAATGTAGCTTTGTCATCCCTCAATGAAGGATTGTAATCTTTCTTCATCTTGATTGTTACATTAGCATACAGCTGTGCCTGGCGTTCAAGGGGCTTGTTCTTCTTAGCGGCATCCAACTTAGCTTCTAGGGAGGCCACTTCATTCTTGTATGTCTTCTTGGCAGAGGGGTTCCAAACAGACGGGGGGGTATGAACAGACATGAGGCGGGCCTGGTTAGCCATCCTCTTAAGTTCATTGGAATAGTCTGCATACTTGTCTTCAATGATGGTACCCGATGATAGGGTACGTGCATCCTTAGCTTCTGCAAGCTTAGTAGTTACAGTGGTGAGGGGGGCACCCGTCTTCCAGTGCTTCCTATTGGTGGGGGTATAAACCCTTTCACCAGTGACCGGGTCAATGGGACCACCCTGAGATTGCTTTCTTTCTTCTCTCTGGGGTACCCTTAATTCAGACTTCGCCCTAGAGATTAGGGTAGATGCACCACCCTTAGATCCCTTAACACCTGGTTCACGCTGATACTTAGCCTTAAGTTCCTTAATGTTGTTGTCATTAAAAGAACGCTTGTGATCAAGATTGTGGTTCTCAGCATCAATCACTACCATGGAATGTTTAACAGCACGAGCTATCTCATCATGGGGTGCACCCTTGATGGTCATGTCTGTAATAAGATTAGAGATCGAACCCATCTCTTTTTGGGTGTTCTTCATTTTCGGCATACCAGGGTAACCTGGATACAAAGCCCTGGCATCGAAGTTCTTAAGCGCTTCAAGAGGGGGGCTTGTTAAAATCTTGCCCCCTCGATTAGGAACTACAAGAACCGTATCTCCATCGAAGTCCGCACCCGACAATTGAACTGCCACTTTGGGGTGGATTCCGATAGCGGTCTTTGCGTTTTCACCTAAAAACTTTTTCGAATCTGCATGCCGATTATCAACAATCAATTCTGGGATTTCAAATGTTCCACCGTGAGGGTGCCGAATCAGAACTACACGATCGCCATTCTGATAACCAGGAGCATAGACATGCGTTTCCCTTAAGGTGGCCACTGGCATAATAACTTTGACACTTTGACCGGGAAGAGCGGCTGCCTTTAAGTGAACCGAGGCAGCGTCACTACTATCGGCAAATTGAATAAGCAGCTTCTTGCGAACAGTTGGGTTGGTTAGAGATTTGATCTCATCAAACTCGCTGTTTCGCCTCTCTAAAGTCATGTCCAATTGTTCTTGAACAAGCTGCGGCCTCTGCTTCGACAAGAACTGCGAAGACAGGGTACGAGACCATTTCGCCCAATCTTCTTCATCATTAACAATGTTCATAGCAGATATCGGCTTAGCGTCTGGAGAACCAGGCTTATCAACGATCTGCCTTACAATTGATCCGAACGGAAGATCCGGATCTGGTTGTATTGGCTTCAAAGCATCAAGTTTGTTACCAGTGTTCTTCTTGCTGGTATTGAAAACAAGATCGACCCCTTCTGGAAGGTCCTCTTTGTAGATGGCCATTCCTTTGAGATATCGATCTTTGCCAACTTTTACTCTAACTTGAGCGTAATTGCTGTTTCCGAGATTAAGGTCTTTCACACCAGGTCGAACGTAAATAACACCATCTGCATCTGCCCCACCTTCATCGGCATGAAGAACTTTAAGCCGGTTCGGGTTGACTGTGATCGGAGGGCTGGTCTTTGTGTAGCTGCGACCACCATCATCAGAATATGTATTGAACAGACCAATCTTGTCTTGGTTCTGCCAAACATCTTTCTGCGTTGTGCCTGGAACAGCAAGGACCTTTACTTTTACATCTTTGCCAACTCCAACCTGAGGGACAGAAATGGTATGAACTTCATATCCCTCATCCTTTAATGCGGTCAACGAAGAGCTGAGTCTTGTGTTACTTACTCCAAGATAATTCTCTACACCCTTGCCGACCTGAACCATGCCAATTTCATCGACTCTTTCTTTAAGAGCCCTAGCAGTCGAAGTTATTTGATCTTCTTTATCTATTTCTCCAGGCCTAAGCAAGTTTCTAGCTGTAGCTTCGGGAATTCCCATCTGCTTGGCGATAGCGTTTGTGGACATACCCTTTTCCTTCAAACGCCATGCCTGTGTAACCTTAGATTGCCGCTCCTGAGTTGTGGCTCTAGACTTCCTATCCCTCAACTCAGTGGTGCTCATTCCGAGTCCCTTTGCAATATCCTTTTGGGACTCACCCTGCTTCTCTAGCTCTCTTACATAATCCAGGAAATGCTTGTTACGAGTATTTTCAGGTTCTCCTGAACCCCATGGATATCTCCCAGAATGACGAGGAGTCCCATAATGAGCCAGATAGTCTTCTTCATCTATCTTCACAAACACCCCCTTAGATTCTGTCGGAAGCCTTCATCATCTCTATCTGCTGATCGAAATCGACGATTCGATCCATGATCCCGAGTATGGTTTCTGGAGTGGGCTCGAACACCCGAATCTCCTCTCTTTGGTAGATTCTCATTTCAATCACAATCGAGAGAGGATCAACACTGTACTCCAAACAAAACAAAGCAGCATAAACTTCTAGCTGATGTTCTGAAGTATAAATAACGCCGGTCTTCAAATCGTGAATTCTAAGTTTGTTACTTCTGAAACATATGGTGTCGGCCTTGCCAAAGCAATTTTCTGAATAAAATAAAGGTTGTTCGCAGTTCATCTTGTATCCAATTGCGTCATTGACATAGGTGGCCAAAGATTGATTGGACCTAGCTAACCTCACTCCAAGACGAATGGCTTCATGAGCCAGAGCATGCAGATCACTTCCACGACGAGCCGCCATAGAAGAAATGAATCGACTCTCTAGCTTTTCATCGGTGTAGTTTATCCAATGATAGTTGCTAGGGCTAAGAAACGCGTGCCGATCCAGTAACTCCGAATGCGCATTGAAGATCATGAAGGACTTCCTCCTCATTATCAGGATTTATGAATGAGGCGAAGGACATCGAGTCCAGAAGCTCGACGTAGTACTTTTGGTTTGGTCTCTTGGCGGCTCTACCAGACCTCTTGAACTCTAGCATAGCCCATTGGTCATTGAACAAAATAATAATGTCTGGAACACCTTGTAGATACGTTGGGTCATTCTTGAGAACGACGCAACCAGGGAAAAGACTTCTGATTATACCAATTACTCTCCTCTGATATAAACTTTCGACCATGATCACCTCACAAAAACTGCCTCATCTTACTCTCCTTTCACTATAACGGTTGTAGGAGCTGTGTACTTGTATATTAATTCGCATACTTGAACTTTTGGTAAGTAGGGAACACAGTCGCTCCGTTGTATATGGATTCCTTGATATCATTGCAAAGAATACCATTAGCAATCGAAGCTGCTAGATAGTCATCGTACTTGGTTCCAGTGGTGATATCCACAATCGGACCGAAATGATACCATGCGTGATCCTCTGCAAACTGTCTTGCGTGCATCCAGGCAAACCATCTAGGTCGCCAAAGAATGTTGTGATGATGCAAGTTACGCTTGTTCCCATCTAAAAGGATGGGGGTATTGAAAAACTCGGCCTCCCTCGGTACGAACTCTCGAGCAACCAGACCTTTGACTGAATATCGATGTTGCTTACCATCTCGAACCAAACCTACGGTTAGATCTCCGTTCATTGTAGGCGACAGAACCATTACTCTGCCGGTCTTGACATTCAACACTCGGCCGTGATTGGTGACTTCATAGTTCTCGAAGCCTTCAATCGGGGAACTTATCTCATCTGGGAACAGAAAAATCATCGTTAACTCCTTTCCGGCACTTTCCGGCGTTTCGGCAAAAAAAGGGGGGTTTTAAAACTTTCTAGAAAAACGCACTTGTTATATCTATTTTTCCATTATATACAATGCTATTTTTTAAATTCTGAGTAGAAGTAATAAATGCCAGTATGCCGAAATGACTTAAAACCCCAGCTCAAGGTATCGGCAAATCACCCGGCACGACCCGGCATTGCTAATAATATTCGCCGGATTTTAGCAATTCTCGCTCGTTAAATGACCTTTTTTGCTCCAAAGAGTACTTTACCGCTCTGTCGATCGCTGAACAGCTGACCAAAACATAGTAGTAAAGGTCAACGAACTTTGTATTTAGTCTATCTATTCGCCCTTGGCTCTGAATGAAATTCTTGTACGAATAAGTCAAGGAATATAGAATCATAGCGTCTGTCTCTATACAATTCCATCCCTCCGCGCCCGAGTTATATTGCACAAGGTACACCCACTTGTCCGAAGCCGGTATTGGATCCTTTCGATGTCCGTTCCATTCCGCTACATCGGTGTCAACGCACAGTCCCTGTAGTATCGCCAACTCGTAATTGAAATTGTAGAAGATAATCAATTTCGGATGCGACTTCATAAGCTCCAGAACCATCTCAAGTCTGCTTGGATCGGTATTACAGATCCTCCGCATAACTCTAAACAGCTCACCAGCATCCTGAATCGGTCTATCCTCATAAGGGTGCCAACGTTTCTTGACGGCCATCTCCCACTTCTCTTTGTCATAACTCACGGGAAGATAGTTCACATGCCGAACCGTGTTCTTTGGGTATGGCATCTCCACCAAGATCTCGTTCCGCAAAGCTTCAAGTTTTCGCAGTCCTACGTACCGTATCACCTTCGGGAATTTGATGTACGGCGCGTAGATGACATGCTCACGCTTGAACTCTGTTATCGATTTGTACCACCCGTTCGCGACGAAGACGGGGGCGTAGTCGAGCCAGGTGTCCCCAGGCGTAGCAGATAGCATGATCCATCTGTTGCGTCTCGATATCTTGAGAAAGTGTTTAACCCATGCACCGGTACCGACAAGACGTTGCTCATCAAAGATGAAGAATGCTCCTTGCACCTCGAGGTACTTCCCGATATTGTTCCAAGAGTCGATTGTAATGTGACCCATACCAGGCACACTGAGATCGTGGCCAATACCAAGACGAGCTGCTTCACCCAACCAATCAAGACTGTCCCTCTTCTTCGCCGTAGTGATCACATAGATATCTCTAGGCGCCTCTGAGTTAACGTAATAAGCCATTGCCGTAGCTGATTTACCGACACCAACTTCTCCGTACAGAATCTTCCCACTATCCAAGAACTCGATAGCGTTTATCTGGTGTTCCATCAGTTCATGACTGTCCATCTCACCTCCCTTTCTAGCCAGAATAGGAAAAACGCGGTAGGATCGGCCATGTGATCCTTCAAAACCCACATGACAAAACAATACAGCGCGTACATCCCCATTAGTCCTCCTCGAACTGCGAATTAATATACGAAGCAAAAAAGGGAAATCCATGTTTCCATAGACTCCCCTCTCAGGTTCACTGCTCCTTGTCCAGGTGCTTCTTGATCTGTCGTGCGACCTTGCGATCAATCCCCCGTCGGACCGCGTAGTATGTTCCACCGATCACCACCGCAAACGCAACCAAACCGGCTACGCAAGCGACGTTATCGGATCGAACAGACTCTGCGGACTTCGGGACGATGATCTTGTAGTCTTCATCCATCTCGGTGCTCCTCATTAGTAGTAGTTCTTCCATTACAATGTATGTAAATTATGCGAACTATTACAACGTCGGGAGCTTATATCCTTCTTCTCCAGCCAAGACTCCTTGAGCATGGAAGTAGTCAGCGATTATCTGTAACTCTCTGGCGATCTCAGGAACTGGATGGTTCTTTGCCACAATGCTGATCATCGATGCGTAGGCCAATAAGCATGGACTAGCGAAAGTATCTTGTCGTCTAATTACTACAGCATCTGGAATTTCGTCGTCCACTCGGAATGTCATGAACCCATCTGTCACAAGGATCATTCTATCCCGAGGGAACGTCACGTACTTTGTATCATCAGCACAGGGAAAGCCGTATTCGTCAGCCATAAAAGAATTCTACCTCGTCTCCGTTATTGTCGATTGCCTTACACGACCTCGACAAAGGGCCGAACGAGTCTTCCTCTCGAGTCCACCAAGTGATATCCGTATACCCAAGGTCTGCCAACTGTGGTTCTAAAATCTCTCGCTCCTGTCTCACTATCGCCGAGGTAGGTACATTGAAACGGAATTCTGCAAAGCTTATTACCTCTGCTAGGTTTTGCATGGGACATTAGTAGATCTTGAAGACGATTAGAACTGCCATGATCGCCGTGATGACATTGGCGATGGTGTTGATGCTGAGACTAACACGTTCGTTCATCAGTTCTCCTCTACATCTTCAACCGCCTGGAGTGCCTTGATGAGTTCAAAGGCCCAAAGACGATCTGGGTTTCTTGCTCTAACACTTACCAAAGCCCGCTTGCATACTTCGACGGTCTCATACGACAAATCCCCGTCGCTCAAGAGTTCGTCCGCAGCCAGCTGAAGCTTGTCTGTGGTAGCCGCCGAGAATACCTGGGGGGTATTTCTCTCCACATGGGCCGCCATCGCAATAGCAATCCCAAGAATTTGTCGCTTACGGTCGTCGTCTCTGTGAAACAGCGCCATTAGAACGGCCTGTCCGGGTTCACGCTTTGATCTTCCGAAGTCCCGTGCACGATGAAGACATCCATCATGTACTGACGCGGCCACTTGTACGCCCAGCCCTTGGCTACCATCTCTTCCTCGGTGTACATCATTCCAGCGCCACACAGCGTACCGTATATAGCCGGGTTACCAAGCGCATACGCGTGAAGACCATCCACTGCATACATGGTATTTGTGTCGTCAACAAAGCAACGAAGTTTCATTTCATCGTCCTCATCTTCTATCGGGGGAGGTGTAGTACCGCCACCACCGCCGCCTATGTTCAAAAGGGCGTGTCTTGCGTAACAACAGATTTGGCCTGTATAACGGTCTGTGCGTTCCATGACGGCTCCGCCATTGTCCCAAGAGGACTGTGACGTGTTACCTTCAACGGTGCGCATGTAACCATCACCAAGCCACCCAGCAAAGAAGCCCGTATGGTCTCCAGCAGGGCTCCCAGCATAAACACCATAAGCGCAATAAGCAATACCATCAGAACCATAATAAAAAGGTTCCCACGAAAAAATGAGAATATCCCCGTTCTCGACTCCTCCTTCTCCAACTGCATGTCCGGTTGAGTGGGCGTAGACGTTCCCGTCTGGGCAGTAGCTGAATCCTGCTGGTCCGTTAATCGGAGGTATTGGGTAACCCGTCGCCTCGCAGCACCACGAAACAAACATCGCACACCAAGCGCCAGCCCCCCACGCGTCCGTGAACGGAGAACAAAGGTTACTGTTCGGAGGATTCTCCGTCATCCCAACACAGCTATAAGATGTAGCCAACACGGCATCGCCTGCCGCTGTCATATACATCCAACTTTCTTCATGTAGTCCCTCATTTCAACGACCTTTTCATACAAAGGTTGACGGTGGTTGTATGGGGCCTCCAAAACGGCTTTGACCCAGTACTGAAGCGTACTCTGCATGTTGTCGCAGAGGTCGTTCGGCATCAGTATCTGGATCTGTCGGACAAAGGTTATGGACGTAGTAGAAGGCGTAGCGGGCTCCTCGCTTTCATTATGTGTTGCTAGAAGCACGATTACGGACATGAGGTATACCACAAGTAGTTTTCGCATGAGAGAGGGGGCAGATTTACGTCATGCCCAGGACGTTCACGGTTCCGCCCGCGATCAGTTGTGTCGCCGAATCCTCCGGATCACGAAGAAAGAAAGAAGACCCAGCAGGGATATCAAACCCAGCGTCTGAGGGACTTCCAGACGAAGCCACGTCTTGGTGATATCGAGGTCGTTAGTTGGCATTACACTCTCCTTTGTGGTAGGATCTTTGGTTCCTCTGCTGGAAATACAACCCAAGTTTGACTACTCGATGTGGACTGAGAGTCCTGTATCAAGAAGATCGTCAGATGTTCGTCACAAGCCCGTGCCATTGGCGCTGGATATCGAGAAAGTAATGGGTGAATGTTCCCTGTTGGTGAATGCAGGTAGTGTTCTCCCTCGATGTCATACGCCGCGTGGACTATCCATCTCGTCTGTCGCTCACAGAAATCGCAGTCCATAACCCTCCTTGTCGAACTGAGGGGCGCAACTCTGTCGTTTAAGACCAACGGCCGACGTACGTTCCGACGACTTCGTCCGGGTCCCCCTCAAAGATCATGCCAGGGATAGGCGGCTGCAACTATAGCCACAGCTCTTTTGAACCTACCCCCGGCGTCCATTCGTAGTATGACCTTGCAAACCATACACTTGGGCAAACTAGTGTCCCTGCAAGTAGGACAGCCCTCGGTCCCAAACGGGAGACGAATGCGGTTTTTTGTTTACCTAAACACCAGACGTTCCCCGCTGGTGCGCTCTGTGTTATCCTTCACAGTCTATATAGAGCGGCCTGACCCTTCTATATGCAACGGCAGCGTAGAAACCCTCGGTGGAAGAGGTTTCCTCCACTCATCATGAAGCCACGTACGGGAGTATGTTCTCCATGATGGACGGATGCACAAGACTGCAGACGGTAATGACTATCTCGCGCCGGAGGCGGTCACAGCCAAGATATCATTAGCGCTCTATCGCTCTGAGCCTGAAGCCTATTTAACGTCGCTCAGTCGACGGCCTCTTCTTTTCCGTATGTATCATTGTAGAAATGCATTCTTAGCAAATCATGAAGAATGCTCACCGAGGTGTTGTTCGTGAACGAAAGCTTGAACGCCAGAGCTTCCGTTTCGAAGCTGGTTACCTGTCCAACGAAGACGTCGCTTTCTTTTAGATAGTCGGGAAGACTCTCGAGCATCTCGATGAACTCTTTGACTTTCATTCCACACCCGCCTTCTTCAACGCGTCCTCGAACTTTGTTACTGGACTGAGATCTGCGAGAATAACACAGTTCTCAGCATTCATGACCGTAGTCAAGTTGTGTCTGACGTTCGGCTGCACCTCCAACAAGACCGGCGCTCCGCTCAAATGCTCCGGCAGTGTCGACAGGAGTCGAATCAACTCATTCACGCTCATTATTGCTCCTTCTGTAGTTTGAAGAGGGTTCCACTACGCAGTCACCCACAACCAAGGCGTTCCCCATAGGCGGGTTTGGGGAAACCTAGACGAGCAGTTCCGTCTTTATCCCAAGAGCTTCGGCCAGTGCAAGCCGAACAACAGGACTTGGTCTCAGTTGTCCTTTCATGATCAGGATGATCACCGACTGCGGTACCTTGGACGCTTCGGATAGGCCCTCAAGACTGATCCCACGCTCCATGAGATTGGAGATCAGCTCGGCCACCTGGGTTCTGCTCAGTTCTTTCATCCACCGTCCTTCCGTGACAGAAATAAAAAGAGAGGATGGCCACCACTGAACATATCGGGGCTTTCAGCAAATCTTTCGATTCTATCCTCTCTCATTATACAGGCTGTAAAACCTGCGAACTACGCGGCAGGCTGCCTTCCGTCGTTCACCATGTAGTCCACCCACGGCTTGATCTGGTCGCTCTGGACGATGAACTGGTCGGTGAAGACTCGACGCGAGTAGCAGCGGATGTTCTCACCCATCTTCGTCATGAAGAAGCCTGGGTACACTCGCTCTACGTTTGGAACGAGACGGGGATCCACAAGGATGTAGGGAGAGCCGTCCTCCTTCTGCCGCAAATCACCAACAAACTTCGCGATGTCTGCAATGTTGTCGGAAGTGATCTCTACGGCTTGAACGATGAATGGCTTTCGCACATACGTCGTGAACTTCATACGTGGCTTTCCTTCCCTGGCGGGGGGCGGTTCTTCTCGCACAGTATCTTCGATGTAATAACACGGCCCATCGGTACGGTGCTCGATGCCCTTTTCTCGCTCTACAGCTCCAGGACGTAGCAGCTTTTCCCCGCACCCACACTCAATGAGGTTAGTCTTCCGGAATTTCATGGACCGCATACTTTCTCTCTAGGGCGTCTTCTTCGATAGTTACAAACAATGACTGCAGATAAGCCTTGGTACCCGACTTCCCATTAACGTTCCAGTCATACCCCCTAGCAATAAGATCGGCCGTCTTAATGTCAGACCAATCTAAGACTTCGACTGATTTCTCATCTAGCTGTGTTCTCGTCGTCGAGGTAAGTAGTACCACTCTTGGCGGACGGTTATTGAAGTTGACCGAGACCGAGATGTAGGCAGTTGGTTCGTCGCCTTCTTCTCTAGGCTCCAGGTATCTGACGTTCCAACCGTCTTGGAGCATCTGTTCGGCAACTTCCTCCGGAAGAACTACGGCGAAGTTCCGATCACCCTCTCGGTTGTACTTGTCTTCTCTGCCTGAGAAGTTACGGAAGAGAATTCTGGCATCCTCAATCATGAACGTCTTAGCAATATCAGGCATGCGCATCCTCCCACAGCTTCATACTACCGGAGTATAGGCCAACGATTCGTCCATCTGCGTTGAAGATGATGTGATCCTTCAACCACTGCTCGACCTGGTATTGATTCATGTCCCTTTCGAACGGGTCCCAGGACAACCCCGCTAGTTGCATGCGTACCTCGACGGGAAGACTGTTGAATAGATACTGCCCAGTCTTCTGGTCGTGTTCTGCGGCATGCTCAATTATATCTTTGGAGTATTCACGTGCCACCACGACGGATCTCACAGCTGTTCCTTTCTATTAGTGTGAATCTACGGATCGGTACATCGCTTCGAGAGGATGGAGCCCCCAAAGCATATAGACCAGCGTCCTTGCTCTGTTGAAGTTCAGGACGGCGTCGAACTCGTCTTCACTTACCATCCCGTTAGTCTGAAACCTAGCGATTAGTTCCTTCATCAAGGTCTCAGTCGTAGCCAGACCTAGGAAGGCTCTTTCTTGGTCAGTTATCATCAATCGATTCCTTTATCAGTGTCTCGTGCCATTGGTCACGCCACCGGTCTCGAGCCGAATTCCACTCGGCGGTCCCTTCCTGGTCGGTGTGATCCCAGTAAGCACCGTTGGCCAGCAGCACCCATGCCTTATACGTCAGGTCGTCACTTTCTTGATCGCTCATCAGCCAATCAACTCCTCATACGGGATATGCTTCTCAATGGCCTTGAGTGCGTCTTCCTTCAGTTTCTCGAAGTAGTCCATATCTGTGTGCAGGTCACTCAAAGAATGACGATGTTGGGCGATGTCTCTTTCAACCCACTGGTAGCCTTTCGTTCCGGTGACGTGGTATCTCTTACCATCCTTAACTCGCCAAAGTGACGCCCCCTCGTATCTAACAGGCATGAAACTTCCCGTTCTTCCCACGTGCCGCAGGTCGGACAGTTCCACAGTATCGTCAAAGCCACCCAAGTACATTGACCCCTGAGTAACATTCTTAACTTCGCATAGGTCATCGAATTCGAGATCCTCGTGCGAAAAGAGCTCTTTGAAGACATACGGATGCTGGAATTGGGCACCGACCGCGGTCCACTTATCACCACTGCGAGCAACATACACAGCGTCGTTAACAAGAAGGAACTTGTCGTAGGTCGTTTCGTGTTCGAAGTCATATCCATACCTCTTTCCGAAATCTATTACGAAATCGATTATTTCCGGAGTTGCTCCAGGGATTTTTATGGAGTCGGTCTTGATATGTGCCACCGTGAAGCCACGCTCTTGCACTGCGTGCTTCAGATCTATCATGAAGAGTGCTCCACGCTTTGCGACGATGTTGTCGACATTTCGCACATCTCGGAACGGATTATCAAAGCGAGCACTTGTAAGTCCGTAGACGATATTAATGACAATCTTGAGAGCGTACGACAGTGCTTCAGCGCCAGCTTCGTCGTCTTCAGCATTTGCCAGAAACTGAGCGAGCTTACCGTCAAGTAGGCCTCTGGCGTGTTCGTATTCCTTATGCTTGATCGCCATCCGTGCTTCTTTAAGTGCGGTAAACTTGCTAGTATAGGGTCCGAAAAGATTAAGTTGCTCGATACTCGTCGGATGCATACTCGCCACGTCCAATAACGCGACGTTCTCATAGGCACCGGGCTCGGAATAGACGTAACCACCCTCACCTGTGACTTCACCACCATATCGGCTCTCTTTCCCGTCAAAGACATAGCCTGGAAATTGCTCACTCAGGTCGGTATACACGAACTTCTTCTGTGGGTGCTTATCTGTCCCAAAGAGAATCTTCGCAGTGTGGTTCTGCGTCGTGTGGTTCACAGATAGCCCAGACAGCTCCGCCAAGATCTGCCTAGCCACGAAGTCTTGCTTCCTTGATTCGAATACCGCTTCCGTCGCAATGACGTCGTTCACGCAGTATTCCTCAACCTTGCCCCATTGCCCCTCTGGAACTGGTTGATCCCACGGAAGATCCAGCTCTAGGTGGTGAATGCCTAGTTCGATCTGGAACTTCTTGAGTCCTTGCTTCTTCGAGCTGAAATCGTAAATATCCGCATAAGAGATGTGAAACGCTTCTCCAAACAATCCCCAAGAATCGTTGTGTCCGCTGTTGATGATCTTTTGCGTCAGGTCGTACAGCTCTTCAATAGAGTAACCCATGTAACGTGCGTATAGGATATGGTTGTCGTACCGCCTATTATTGAATCCTACGAGCTTCTTCTTGAACAGGGGGGCTATTTCGTCGGCAGTCGGATTGACCATCCGCACCACCGTATCTGACCCCTGATACTTCCAGCACACGAGGAAGAGGTTTGGGTATACCTCGATGTCGAAGAACGTCAGTGGTTCCTCGCCCTCTTCCTTCGGTTCCGGCATGTTCTGCTTCCCAACGAACTTCATAGATTGCACAAGTCTAATGCAGTCCGTTGCGTGATTCGAGCTTTTGGCAGCAAATGCCAAGACGACTGGGCGTAGATCTTGCAGGTCGTAGCTAAGACCGTCGTCGTACGCTGTCTCCAGGATGTGGTGTATGAAGTCGATCGATGGCTTTGTACCAGGATGTATCTCTTTGCGAAGGTTTCGATCAATTAAGTCACGAAGACCCTTCTCACTTTGTATACTCTTAGCCTCAATCATCTTCTTCTCTTTCCTCGGAAGCCCTCCGTTTAATGTCGAAATATCCAAGTTGTTGCACTTGGTCAATCGTCTACGAAGAGAACTGTCTCCTAAAAGAGTCTTTACCTCAATACCAACATCAAACACTGGATCCAGGTCGTGCACGTCACCGCTGTAGATGTAGTGCAGATGCAGGCCCTTCCCACTTCTGCTCAACTCTGTGTAAGTCGGTGGCAACTTCGACGCACGCTCTATGTTCTGCTCTAGATCCTTTTCCCCATCTTCGTCTACCAAGTCGAAATCGAGGACGATGTGCTGCTCTGGAACCTTGACGAAATGAAGGTTGGCGGTGTTTATGTCCTTCAAGATCGTCGGGCACTTGTTCCATTTGTACCCTGGGTATCCGCTCGGCTTTGCTTCCTGCGCGGGCAGATATGGGTAGTGAGTATCGAACGCCGATGGATTTGACTCGGGGTTGTGGTCGTTCAGCTCGATCACGTACGAAGTGTCTGGCACGAAGGGTATCGGTCCTTGCTCGGGTAACCCTTTGAAACCGACGTAGACGCTACGATATTCCTTTTCACCGATGAAATGTCGGCTGTGGAACTCCTCGTAGTAGCTCCCTAGCTCGTCCCGAACCTCGTGGTACTGCAGACGACGGGTTATGTTGGCGTCCTCGCAGTACTGCCTGTAGAGGTCCCAGACGTACTTGAGCTGGATTCCGTCCATATGGGACTTCATGATGTCGAAATGCGCCTCTACGAAGTTGTAGAAGGTGTCAGTCAGCATCATCATTTTCGTTGGGATGTAGTTGTCATAGTAGAACTTCCCCATCTCTCGGTAACGGTTAAGACATTTATCTGCAATAGCACCGAGTTCATAGTTAATGTTCTCTACCAAAATATGGTACCGGTGTGGCTCAATTTTCACACCAGTTGGATGTACGTCAATCAATCTGCGTGTATT
>Ga0209593_10000741_pt1 | contig 14520 bp, 8 predicted proteins | sample PPLLaktember2015_3_FD_187260 | JGI IMG/M metagenome (GOLD analysis project Ga0209593, IMG submission 187260) | Freshwater sediment microbial communities from Prairie Pothole Lake near Jamestown, North Dakota, USA - PPLs Lake P7 Core (6) Depth... | ecosystem: Environmental > Aquatic > Freshwater...
CGCGAGGGTTTTGAGGTTTTGAAGGATAAAGTGGTTGGACACGCCGGTATATTTTTTATGTTCTTTCTCGTCCATGATTTTGAGGTCGAAAAGGAAGAGGTCGACTTTATCGATAATGGGGTTAAAAATGGAGGGGTGGGAATCGCCGGAGGTATCGAGGGTGGTGTGTATTTCTTTTTTTTTGCATTCGTCCAGGAGCGCTTCCAGGAAATGGGGTTGTTCCAGGGGTTCGCCCCCGGAAAATGTCACGCCGCCCCGGGATTCATCATAAAAAATCGTCTCTTTTTCAATCTCTTTAACGATGTCGGCAACGGTTTTTTCTTCGCCGATGGTTTTATTTTTGAAGGTTTCAGGGAAAGCGCGTTGGCTTTCTGGGTTGTGGCACCATCGGCATTTCAAGGGGCATCCTTTAAAGAAAACAGTCGTACGGATTCCCGGTCCGTCATGGATGGAAAATCGGCGGATATCGAAGATGAGACCCTTCGATTTCTTTTTATTATTAACGTTCATAACATTATCCATATTTACTTATACCGTATCTAATATATCAGATATTTTTAAAGAAATCAATGGATGGCGTTGAAAATAATTTTTTTACTTTTTAACGTAAAACGCGGGGTGCTCGAGATCCTGGAACCGATACTGCCCCGGTTCGAGGATTTTATTTGAAGTCTTCGAATAATTCATCGATCATATCCTGGCTCTGGCGATTTGCTCCTTCGATATCCAGGATATGTTTGAGGCTTTCGATGAAGGTTGAATTTCTTTTGTGGATGCGATCTGTCAAATTCAACAGCAGGAGGATATTGGATAGATTTTCAAGGAGTTCTTTCAAGCGGGTCAATATTCTTCCCATCAATTGGCGATTAATATCTTCGAATTCCACTGCGGTGATAATCGAAAAGCATTTGTTCTGGATGCCGTCCGTGATATTGGCGATCCCCATGAGTTTGTCCTGGAGGAAAGCGTTGTCGTCGAACTGTTTAAGGATAGTATCCAAAGACTCCTGGATTTGAGAGGTATCATCCATGATGGATTCGGATGTATTGATGACTTTTAAAACGCCGTTTTCCGTGGTATCGGAAATATGAGAGAGGTGATCGTTGATTTTCGGTAGGTCGTAGCTATCCTGGATCAACAGTTCAGCGGCGTTTTCCAGGTTTTCAATTACCTCTTTGAAGTTTTGGGCAGTATCGGCGTTTTCTTTTCCCAGGGCCGACAGGTCGATTTGGTTGTAGCGACCGTCTCGAAAGAGTTCCGATAGGTTTTTGATTTGCTCTAATAAAAATTCTATATTATTGTTATTGTTCATAATTATACCCTGTTTGAACTGCAAAATGAATTGTACTCCAATAAAACAAAATGTCAAGACTTGAATTGGAAACGCTTTGATTTTTTGGATTAAAATTAACTTCTCCGTGCACTCCGAGTGCTCCGTGAGACAAAAAAGGGGACAGTCAAGAATGTCACTAAAAAAACGCTCCATGATTACCTCCTTAAGGATTCGCCCGGAAAAGCGACAATACTATCCTATCACAACATCGGCCCGGGAAAATGTCGAATACAGTGGTCGTATCAAATGAGGTTGCGTGCCATTCCAGTATTATTGCGCGTTATACAAGAAAAAAGGCATACCATTCACAAAATGTGGCATACCATTCACAAAATGTGGCATACCATTCATAAAATGTGGCATACCATTCACAAAATGTGGCATACCATTCATAAAATGTGGCATACCATTCATAAAATGTGGCATACCATTCATAAAATGTGGCATACCATTCACAAAATGTGGCATACCATTCCTCTAATGTGGCATACCATTCACAAAATGTGGCATACCATTCCTCTAATGTGGCATAACTTTCCACAAATATGGAATATCATTCCATGTTTCCGGCATACCATTCCAGGAAGATTGAAAAAAATTCCCAAAGAACGACCAAATTTGTAAACCTTGCCGCCGATAAAAACCATCTTTTCGGAAAGGTCGTTAATAATCGAGGAGCACAGATACCTGTTTTTTATTTCCATGGTGTAAATTATACACCACTCCAATTTACTAACCGGGGGAAAAAAGAGTGACATTTTTTCTCAAATGGTGTAAATTAATACAAGAGGATAAAGTACAAGGAATCGAAAACGAAAGATACTTTTCCTCTTTAGTACTTGAAATAAGGAGGGCCGAATATGATTCGCGCTTTAAAAGTATTTGTAACCGGCTCATCGGAATTACCGCCCGAGCATGTTGGGTTTGCAGAAGAATTGGGTGAAAGGCTGATGAAAGAGACTGGTTTTGTCCTGGTTACCGGTGGGCTTTCATCAAAGGGCCAGGACAAGAGAACTGCTCTCGATAAAATTGTCGTGAATGCAGCATGTCGGGCACTTAAAGGAGCCCCGGAGAGTGTTCGATCGAGGATCGTAACCATACTTCCCGGCATAGATACCGGGGTATTCGAGCGTTTCAGCATCGGTACTATTGTCCATGTTGCTTATGCCGATTCGCGAGTTCGGAGGCATTCCATGGTGTTGACCAGCGATGCTGTCGTTGCTATAAACGGATCAGGTGCCACGAAAGAAGTCATCGATCTTGCCTATGTAGCAGGAAAGCCCTTGATACCGATACCGATAACGGGCGGCAGTGCACTGGAGTGCTGGAATAAGTACGAAAACGAACTGATCCGGCGGCTGCGTCTTAGCTCCGAAGAGGTCGATTCGCTTAAAAGTGAGAAGAACCTATCATGTGCGGTTTCAATGTGTTTGAAACTAATTTCACGTGCTTTGCGCCCCCGGTGTTTTGTCGCGATGCCGTTTACAGACCATCCGCTGCCGAACGTATTCGAAACTATCCGATCCGCAGCAGAGGAACAAGGATACCAGGTTATTCGACTCGACCAGGAAATCTTCACGGGGAACATCGTGGAAGTAATCTGGGAGTCGATTCGTAACTGCGACCTGGTAATCGTGGATTTGACCAATCACAAACCGAATGTATATTACGAGATGGGAATAAGCCACGCTTTGGGTAAGCCTACGCTGCTTTCAGTATATAGTCATGATGGGAATGTCCCCAACGACATCCCTTTCGATATAAAAGTTCAGCGGATTATTCCATATGGTACGTTGCAGTCGCTGAGGTGTCAATTAAAAAGTCATTTATCCGCAAATAAATAAAATTTCAAAAGATTTTAATTTATGGGGTTTTCCATGAAGGCTTCCGATGGTTGGAGAACTGGATGCTGAAGGGTGAGAAGGAGAAGTGGAATCTATACTAGCCCGGAAAAAAATTTTTTCAACGGCATGACCCGGAGATTGTCTTTGACATAATCTTCATTATCATCTCGGTACGCCAATTGGTATATATAGGGAATACCCAACTTTTCCTTGAAATAATATAAATGTTTCGATATGTTCCGGTCTTGCGTTTTCACTTCCACCGCAAACCAGGGTTTGTCATCGAAAGTCACCAGGAAATCCACCTCCCGTCCGGTTATATCTCTCAAGTACGTCAACGATACATTCCATCCTTCGGTTTCGTTCAGGTAGCTGCATAATTTCAGGAGGTGCAAGGCTGCAAAATTCTCGATTTTTGCGCTTTCATTTTTTACTTCGGACCAATCCCAGAGGTAGAGTTTCTTTTCTTTTTTTACTGCTGAGAACTTCCGGGTCTGATATGGAGGTATCCTGAAGCAATAATAAAAATTCTCGAATACATCTAACCAATTGGAAACCGTTTTAAAAGTAATTTGCAAATCAGTGGAAAGGGAATTAATGGATAGAATCGATCCCACTTTTTCAGGGAGTAAATGAGCCAGCAAGGATAGAGAACCGAAGTCTTTGAGCATGGTTAACTCTCGGACATCTTCTTTGAAAAAACGTTCGATGCGTTCATTGAGCCAGCGCCTATGGAAGGTTGGATTCTGGCGGATAAGGGGTTCGGGAAATCCCCCGTATTTCATTAGGTTTTCGAAAACAGGATTTTCGTCCGTTTGATCGAAACTTAACTCTCCGCCCGGTTGCGGTATATTCTTATTATTGAGTAATTCCCCGTAGGAAAAGGGATACAAGGTATAATAGTGATATCGTCCTTGTAGGGAATCTCCGCCTTTGCGATAAATATTCAAACGGGCGCTTCCTGCCAGGAGAAATTTATATTTGTTTTTATAAACATCGTATTCTCCCTTGATCCAGCTTTTCCATTTTGGGTGTTTATGGAATTCGTCCAGGATAATCAATTCGGCGTTTGGGTCCCATTGTCCATTCAGGGCTTTTTTTCTCTGGTCGATTTTATCCCAGTTGTAATAGAATGAATGAAAATGGGAAGCGATTAAATCCCTGGCCAATGTGGTTTTCCCGATTTGCCTGGGGCCGCCGATAAAAACCATTTTTTCGGATAGGTCGTTAATAATCGAGGAGCACAGATACCTGTTTTTTATTTCCATGGTGTAAATTATACACCACTCCAATTTACAGTCAAGTATTTTATACCGGTGTCCAATTTACTACAGGTGACAGGTTGTAGGTTGGAAATTGATGAATCGGGATTTTGTGGCGCGCTGCGCCGGTTTGGTTTGACGTGCCTGCGGCACGGCTGATTTATTATTTTTTATTTGTTATTTATTAAGTAAAAAGGGGACAGTCGAGAATGTCACTAAGTTAAGGTTATTTTTGTGCTATAGGGGCGTGTCGGTGCTCCCCTGTAACGCCCTGTTGAGCCAGATTTTCGAGGACCGAAAATCGGCGAAATGGGTTCTCGGAGCCGAGGAACGGCGGAGAGATGAAGTGGAAGGGGAAACCGACTACAGCCCCGTTACTTCATTTCAATCGAATTTTAGGCTTATCTTAGTGGCATTCGGGACAGTCGAGAAACCCCACTACGTGGGGGATTATTATGGCACGTTGTGCCATCCTGCGGCTTCCTTAATGGTCAACCGCTGCATTAACGAAATTTAAATTAACAATTATCAATGAAAAAGCGTCCACTACGTCCACATGGTCCACTAAGTCCACAATTAACCGATTGCCACTGGCCATTATGCAAATTAATATGGACTTTATGGACATTATGGACAGTATGGACGAGGGCCGAATTCGAAACTAGATTGAGAAAATGATCGAAAAACATGCCAATTGTTTCGAAGACAAATCTTTACGGTTTAAAAATAACCAGGTCTAATTCTTTTATCGGTTGAAAATGTTTCGTATTTGCAGTAGATAGCGGTAACGCGTATTCTATTGCTGTAGCTGCAATGATCGCATCGCCAAGCCTGATATTGTGCGATAAAGAATACTCTTCCACATATATCGAAGCGCGATAACCAATGTTTTCGGACAAAGGGAGGATTTCGAAATTAAAGGTTTTTAGAAAACTAATCGTGTATTGATGATGTTCCTTATTTTTTGCCCCCTGTAATAACTCCATATATGTCAGGATAGAAATCTTTCGCTCTTTCGTCTCTTCGATAAGTTTGGCAGCTTTGATATTACCACGCTGGACAAATATTAAAATATCGGTATCGAAAAGCATTAGTAACGTATACTCCTTAGATTTTCCATTGTCGCATCGACAGATTCCACTTTATCGTCCATTACCATACCAAAGAAAGGATGCTGAAAAACACTTATTCCTGCCGATGATGAAACAGGAATCAAGATTCCTTTCTCTTTTCCATGATACAGGATGGTTACTGCCTCATTGGAATCCAGCGCTCTTAAAATATTTTTTATTCTATATCGAAAATCAACAACATTGGCCTTCATGTTTTACCTCATTACCGATAATGAATATCCACTTCGTAAACATCATATTACTTCAAACACACGATGTCAACCCCCACTCTACGTGGAACCGATGCCTGATAAAATCCATCGATTAATCGGCAAATCAAGAGCGATGATTCCTCTCTTCCCCTCCCCTCCGTGCTCCCTGTGATCTCTGCGGCTAAACCGGTTTCTCTTCCCCGGGTTTATTAAATAAACCCATAGGTTTATCGATGAATATGCCGAATTAACAAGACTCTTTGACTTTTTATCCTACCACATCCTCCCCCAGGTTTAACCCAGCGGTTTATTCGAAAAGTACGGAATCCCAACAAAAAAACCAAAACCACCACCATGCGGGTGTTTTAAATTTATTTAACTTTGGCAGAAGAATTGCTATCCTTAATCGGAGCAGGGGATTGCTATTAAGCGCAAACCCCCGGTCCCTCCGTAACTCTAACTAGCATGCTTGTCGGCCCCCCTCCTCTTTTTGGGATACCGGGCGGAACCCCGGGAAAAAGGTGTGCCGACAAGCATGTCACTTTCTTTTTCGGAGGATTTAAAAACTTTTTTTTTAGCTTGCAAAAAAATCTTTTTCAGCTATAATTAATAGCGTATATGAATTTACACGGCTATTTTCAAAAAAATGAAGATGGTAATTATTACAGGTTAGCCCGAAAAAATTTAACGTCAAGCCCGCCCCAAATATATGGAAATAAAATACTAATTTAAATTAAATATACCTGGATATTTTAAATACCGATGGAGGTAAAATTAAAATGAAAATGAGGTTAGTCATACCCATTCTATGTCTGATTTTCCTGCTTTTGGGATCTCATGCTCAAGGAAAATACGGTCTAAAAAATACCCCCCCCGGGTTTTCTTCTTCAACTTCAACTTCAAAATCCATGTCTATACCGGCGGTAAACCTGTTGGACAACGTTCCCCTCTATTTTATCGCCAACAAGGGACAAATCAACGAGCAAGTTCGATACTACGCCCGCACTTCCAAATATACCCTCTGGATCACCCAAAAAGGCCTGGTTTTCGACAGCTTTAAAAACAAAGCCGGGACTTCGAACTCTTCAAACCCTGCTTTCGACCGGGATGTCTCCCGACTCGTTTTTTTAAACGCCAACCGCAACCCCGACATGATCCAAGAGAAACTGTCGGGCTATAAGGTCAATACTTTGATAGGAAACGACAAATCCTACTGGCATGCCCAAATCCCCACTTCGGAACGGATCGGGTACAAAAACCTGTACAAAAACATCGACCTGAAAGTATACGGGATGGAAAAAGAAATCGAATACGACTGGATTGTAAAACCGGGAGGAAATCCAACCGATATCCGTTTCGATTATCGACATATTAAAAAAAGTCTCATCGACAAAACCGGGAACCTTTTGATAGAAACCGCTTTCGGCCAATGGCTTCACAAAAAACCGGTGGGCTACCAGGTCATCGACGGGGAACGAAAACCGGTGGAAATCGCTTTTATTAAAAGTAAAAATGGAAATGCGTCACACATCTACGGTTTTAAGGTCTCCTCGTACGATAAGAACCGCGAGTTAATCATCGACCCTATGGTAGTCGCTTTCTCTTCATACCTGGGAGGCGGCGATGATGAAGGGATAAACGGGTTAGCCGTCGACGGGAGCGGTGCGATATATGTTGCGGGGTACACACGAAGCACGGACTTCCCGACAGCCAACCCATACCAGGGCACAATCGGGGGCAACTCCGATGCATTCATTACAAAAATTTCACCGGACGGTTCCTCCCTTATCTTCAGCACATACGTGGGTGGAAACGAATCGGATTACGGTAATGCGATCGCCCTCGGCAGCAGCGGCACAGTATATATTACTGGTTATACATACAGTACCGATTTCCCCACCGTGAACCCCTATCAATCCTCCAATGGAGGCAGTTTCGATGCTTTTGTAGTGAAATTAGCATCCAACGGTTCTTCTCTTTTATACTCCACTTACCTGGGCGGATCAGGCGAAGAAATGCCTTTCGATATCGCAGTCGACAGCAGTAATGAAATCGTTGTCACCGGGGAAACCCGGAGCAGTAATTTCCCGCTGCAAAATGCGCTTCAAACCGATTTTAACGCCGGTTTACCCGTCGATTACACGGATGCCTTCGCGGCGAAATTCTCCGCTTCCGGCAGCAGTTTGATTTTTTCCACTTACCTGGGAGGAAGTTCCGGCGATACCGCCCAAACCGTGGAATTGGACAGCAGCGGGAACATCTACGTCGGAGGTCAAACCCAGAGTTTCGACTTCCCCACCGTTAATGCTTATCAATCGTCTATCGGCGACACGGTTTATGGAGACGGTTTCTTGGCAAAAATAGCCTCCAGCGGAGCATCCCTTTCTTTTTCCACTTTCCTGGGCGGCAGCAGCGAAGATAGGATCGCTGCGATCGATGTAGACAGCACTGGGGTTTATATGACGGGATATACTATGAGTACGAACTTCCCCACCACTGCCGGTGCGTATCGAACTACAAAAGCAGGCGATCCTTATTATAATGAGATGGATGCGTTTGCCGGTAAATTCAACCTGTCCGGTTCAAGCCTGGTTTATTCCAGTTACCTGGGTGGAAGCGGAGGAAGTGTTTATAGTAACGGGATTGCCGCCGGCTCGGACGGCTCTGCCTATATTACCGGGAATACCGACAGCCCCGATTTCCCACAGGTGCAGTCTACGCATTATATCACGATGCCTCCTTATAATGTCGCTTTCGTGTCCCGCTTCATTCCCGATGGATCGGACGTCGATTATTCCAGCGCGTTTATGTCCTCTTGGGATACCTGGGGAAAGGGAATCCAGGTGGATGCGTCGGGGAATATCTACCTGGCCGGCAACACCTCCAGTGGATTTTTACCCTACCAGGGTTTCCAACTTTTTTTCGGCGGCATGTACTATGACGGTTTTATTATGAAAATAGTACCGAGCGAGCTGGACCGTATAACCGTTACATCGCCCAACGGCGGTGAAACCTTTTTCGCGGGTTCGACCTGTACGATCCAATGGACAGCGCCCGAAGTCATGAACAATGTCCGGATCAGTTATTCGACGGACTTCGGCGAAAACTGGACAATGATTACAGGGTCCGCGCCCAATACCGGGAGCTATTTATGGACGGTTCCCGCTGTCGATTCCACCAATTGCATGATCTCTATAGAAGATGAGGTATTCTCGTTTTTTTACGGCGATACCAGCGATTGGGTTTTCTCGATTACGTCGTTTCCCATCCGGGTCACGTCTCCCAACGGCGGCGAATATTGGACCGGCGGCGAGACCCAGGATATTACCTGGATGGATAACGGGACCTTTCCCACTGTTTCCATATCTTATTCCACGGATTCCGGGAGTACCTGGATTCCCATCGCCACATCGATTCCCAACACCCACAGTTACAGTTGGACAGTGCCGGAAACTCCTTCCACCAATTGTTCGGTCAAGGTTTCGGATCCAACCGGGACAAATTTCGATTTGAGCGATAATGTATTTACCATTTACAGCACATCGGCGCCATTTATCGAGGTGACATCGCCCAACGGCTGGGAGGAATGGGTCGGCGGCTCCGTGCAGACCGTCACCTGGTCATCTACCGCTGCGGTAACCGAAGTGAATATCGATTATTCCAGGGATGGCGGCACCACGTGGCTACCTGTCGCGGGTCCTATCGTCAATACAGGCAGTTACCAATGGACGCTTCCTCCTAACCCCTCTACCAATTGCCTGGTGAGGGTATCCCATGCAGGCGGAACGGTTTCGGATGCCGGCAACGCCGTTTTTACTATTAAAGCTCCGCCTTTACCTCAAGCGGAACGCGATGCGTTGATCGCTCTTTACAACAGCACCAACGGCGCCAACTGGACCAACAAAACCAACTGGCGAAACCCCTCCAACCCTTCGGAATTCAACCTGCCGGGAACAGAATACACATGGTACGGTGTCCAGGTGAATTCCAGCTTCTCTCATGTCGAAAATATTATGCTAAGCAGCAACAACCTCTCCGGTACTGTCCCGGATTTGAGCGCTTTAACCGGTTTAAAGCTGTTGGTCTTGTATTCCAACAGCTTGACGGGCAATATCCCTGCCGGTTTGAACAACCTGACCGCTCTAACCGCCATCAACTTAAGGTCAAACTCGCTGTCCGGGGCTATCCCGAATTTAAGCGGCCTGACCAACTTGATTGAATTGAACCTGTCCTTTAACTCGTTATCCGGGGCTATCCCCACATGGTTGAATACATTAACAAAGTTGGAATATCTATACTTAAATAATAACAGCCTGACGGGAACCATCCCGGACCTCAGCGGGCTGACGGGTTTGAAACAATTGTACCTGGGTATGAACTCCGTCTCCGGTACGGTCCCCATTTGGCTCAACAGTTTGACCCATTTGACCGCTTTAAGTTTAAGGAGAGATTATTTGACGGGTGAAATCCCGGATCTCGGTAACCTGACATCCTTAACCATACTCGAGCTGGACACCAACAGCCTGACCGGCTCGATCCCTTCATGGATAGCAAACCTGACCAATTTGTGGCTCCTGAACCTCTCCGGGAACCAACTTTCAGGAAATATCCCGGCGCTGAACACGTTGACCCGTTTGAATTATCTTTGGCTGCAAACCAACAGGTTAACAGGCGCGATCCCGGATTTTACCGGCCTCACGGCCATCACCCAACTGGATTTATCGAAAAACAGGCTTTCAGGAAGTGTTCCGTCGACGTTGGGGCAGCTTACGACGTTGACTTCTCTCAAGTTCAGCGGCAATAACCTGGTGGGCAGTATCCCCACCGCGTTAATGAGCCTGACGAGGTTGACTTCTACCGGCCTGGATATCCGGTGGAACGGTTTGTATACTTCCGACAGCGCATTGAGGACTTTCTTGAATTCCAAACAGTACACCGGGAACTGGGAAAGTACCCAGACCATCGCACCCACAGGACTTTCCACTAGCGAAGTGAACTATACTTCCGTGAAGGTTTCATGGACCCCCATTGTTTATACGGCGGACAGCGGTTGTTATGAAGTCTATTACAGTACGACCCCCGGGACCGGTTACGTTTTTTATGGAGGAACCGGTAATAAAACTACCAACAATATGACGGTTTACGATTTGAATAAAGGGATTACCTATTATTTCAAAGTCCTGGCCAAAACGTATTCCCATAACTACAACCCCAATACCGTTACCAGCGAGTACAGCACAGAGGTTTCGGCTGCCACCCTGCTTCCTTCCATAACCGTGACCGCTCCCAACGGCAGCGAATCGTGGGAAGGAGCCACCGCTCATAATATCACGTGGTCTTATACGGGCACAATAACCAACGTTAAAATCGATTATTCGACGGACAACGGTACATCATGGAACCCGGTTACTGCATCGGCAGCCAACACCGGCAGTTACGCATGGACAGTGGCCAATACGCCTTCCGTCAATTGCCTCGTTCGAGTCTCCGATGTTTCCAGCATCGCTTCGGATCAAAGCAATGCGGCGTTTACCATTACCCCCTTTAGAACCATAACCGTGACGTCTCCCAACGGCGGCGAAAACCTGTCAGGGTTCTCGATCAAATCCATTACATGGACTACCACGGGTTTTATTTCCAATGTGAAGATCGAAACTTCCACCGACAGCGGGAGTTCGTGGAACACGCTAACCGCTTCTACCCCCAACACCGGTTCCTATAACTGGACCATTCCCAATAATATCTCTTCATCGTCTTGTTATGTAAAAATTACCGATGTGGCAGGTCCAGCCGTGGATCAGAACGATGCGGCGTTTACCATTTCACCCACCCTCATCCCCACCTCGGAACGCGATGCATTGATTGCCCTTTACACCAGTACCAACGGCGATTCATGGTACCGCAAAGACAATTGGCGAAAACCCGGCGAACCCACCCAGTTCAACGACCCGGGAACCGAATATACCTGGGCCGGCGTCACGTTGAACGCGGCAGGTACTCACGTGGAAAAAGTGGAACAGGAAGGCAACAACCTTTCGGGAACACTTCCGGCTGCTTTGAATAACTTCCCGGCTTTAACCACCCTCAACCTGTCGCAAAATGAAAGTCTAACCGGAACCATCCCGGACCTGGGAAACCTGGCTCAATTGCAGTGGCTTAAAATAGCCGACTGCGCTTTGAGCGGGAACATCCCGGCTTCGCTAAGCAATTTAACCAATTTGAAAGAAATATGGCTGTATAATAATGCTTTAACCGGTTCCGTGCCGGATTTGAGCAGCCTGTCCAACCTGGAAAGGCTGTATCTATATTCGAATCAATTGTCGGGAACGATTCCGGCTTTCTTCAATTCCATGACCAATTTATCGACGTTGTACCTGGGTGCAAATAATTTCTCCGGCGCCATCCCGGATTTAAGCAATATGACAAACTTGATTAGTTTAGGTCTTGGAAATAATCAATTGACCGGTACGATCCCCACCTGGCTCAATTCCATGACCCAGTTACAAGGCATCGATTTGAGCGGTAACCAGTTGACCGGTACGATCCCGGATTTAACCGCCCTGGTTCAATTGACCTACCTCTATCTTTCTTCCAACCAGCTTTCCGGCTCGATTCCTGCCTGGCTCAATTCCCTTCACCCGTTGAAGATTCTCGATTTAAGCAATAACCAATTAACCGGGTCCATACCGGACCTGGGAAACCTGACCCACCTGGAATGGCTTAAATTGAGTAACAACCGGTTATCGGGAAATATCCCCGCAAATATCGGCAGCCTCTACAACCTCAATATCCTTTACCTGGAAGGAAACCAATTGAAGGGCAGTATCCCGGCTTCCATCGTCAACCTGGAAGGTCTATACAGCGACCCGGTTACACAGGGCCTGGATATTCGCTGGAACGGTTTGTATACTTCCGATTCGACCGTTCACAATTTTATCGATTCCAAGAGTAGGGGAGCGGAGGGCGAATGGGAAGCCACTCAAACCATTGCGCCTACAAACCTTTCTACCGGTGAAATCAAACAAAGTTCCGTACAGTTGTTTTGGAACACCATCCCTTACACGGCAGATCCAGGCGGATATGAGGTTTATTACACCACCACACCCGGCAGCGGCTATACCCTGGCGGGGACGACTGCAAGCAAAAGCTCCAATACCTATACGGTAACGGGTTTAAACCAGGACACTCTTTATTATTTCGCGATTAAAACCACCACCGAACCCCACGTCAACAACCAAAATACGGTTACCAGCGATAACAGCATTGAGGTTTCAGCCACTACTTTGGCCCCGGCTCTTCATTTATCCTACCCATCGGGCGGCGAAAGTTTTGAAGGAAACACGGTGAAACAACTGATGTGGGCTACCGATGGCACGGTTGAAAATGTGAAGCTGGAATATTCTATAGATGCAGGGACTTCATGGGTAACCATCGTGGCATCCACCCCCAATAATGGAACTTATAATTGGACGGTTCCCAATACTCCTTCGACTCAATGCAAAATAAAAGTCAGCGACACAGCCGGTCCCGCTGCCAGTGAAAACTGGAGCGTTTTTACCATCGTTACCGCCCGAACCGTTACGGTGACAACCCCGAACGGCGGTGAAAATTGGGAAGCTGATTCGAATCGACACATTTACTGGACCCATACCGGGAACATCCCCAATGTGAGGATCGAATACTCCATAAATAATGGGGTTTCGTGGATCACCATCGAGAGCAATGTGGGTAATACCGGTTCTTATAGCTGGATTGTACCTTCCACTATTTCCACCGAATGTTTAGTCAAAGTGAACGATGTGGCCGGTCCCGCTTCGGATCAGGGCAATGCCGTGTTTACCATTTCCCCGAAGCGAACCGTTACCGTGACATCCCCCAACGGCGGCGAATCGTGGGAAGGCAATACGGCTCATGCCGTTAGTTGGAGTTCCACCGGTGCTATCGCCAATGTGAAGATCGAATATTCCACCAATAATGGAAGTTCATGGAACACCGTTACGGCTTCAACCGCCAATACGGGGTCCTACAATTGGACCGTTCCCAATTCCGCTTCTACCAATTGTTTAGTCAAAGTCAGCGATGTCGATGGTCCCGCAGTGGATCAAAGCAATGCGGTTTTCACCATCCTCACCGAACGAACCGTTACCGTGACGGCTCCCAACGGCGGCGAATCGTGGGAAGGCAATACCACTCATTCTATTACCTGGACCTCCACCGGTGCTATCGCCAATGTGAAGATCGAATATTCCACCAATAATGGAAGTTCATGGAACACCGTTACGGCTTCAACCGCCAATACCGGGTCCTACAATTGGACCGTTCCCAATTCTGCTTCCACAACGTGTTTGGTTAAAGTCAGCGATGTGGATGGTCCCGCTGTGGATCAAAGCAATGCGGTTTTCACCATTCTTACCGAACGAACCGTTACCGTGACGGCTCCCAACGGCGGCGAATCGTGGGAAGGCAATACGGCTCATGCCGTTAGTTGGAGTTCCACCGGTGCTATCGTCAATGTGAAGATCGAATATTCCACCAATAATGGAAGTTCATGGAACACCGTTACCCCTTCAACCGCCAATACCGGTTCTTACAACTGGACCGTTCCCAATTCCGCTTCTACCAATTGTTTAGTTAAAGTCAGCGATGTGGATGGTCCCGCTGTGGATCAAAGCAATGCGGTTTTCACCATTCTTACCGAACGAACCGTTACCGTGACGGCTCCCAACGGCGGCGAATCGTGGGAAGGCAATACGGCTC
>Ga0209593_10000742_pt1 | contig 14514 bp, 7 predicted proteins | sample PPLLaktember2015_3_FD_187260 | JGI IMG/M metagenome (GOLD analysis project Ga0209593, IMG submission 187260) | Freshwater sediment microbial communities from Prairie Pothole Lake near Jamestown, North Dakota, USA - PPLs Lake P7 Core (6) Depth... | ecosystem: Environmental > Aquatic > Freshwater...
AACGGTATTCAAAACGCGGGAGCGGAGTTCATTTTGCCGTTGGGGTTTGCGGGCGTAATTGATGCGGCTGATGACATCGAGGCCGCATTCGACCTGGGCATTATACGCGGTGCGGACGGCGATGACACGGGCGTTGGAACAATCCACCAACTCCAGTGCTATAGTGGTAGTTCCGACATCGATGGCAACTCCCCAAAAGGAGGACACTTGATCGCCGGGTTCGATGCGGGTGCAATCGATACGGTCGACACTCTCTACGAGGGTAACGGTGACTTTCCCATCATTCAAGCGCAGGGCTTCGGCTGTCTCGCGCATAACCGGCAATGGAAAAAATACTTGCTTTTTAGTGGAGAGCAAGGTTTGAATAGTACGAGTTAAACGGTCGATGTCGGAGAGTCCGTCCATTAATTGGGGTTTGGGAACATCGACGAGGTATTTTAAAACAAAGGGTTCGGGTTTGCGGTCCGGATCGAAGCGGTTCTCTTCCATGAAACAGGTTTCATCGGTTTCTTCGATGAATTTCCCGCCGGTTTTAATACTTTGTCCCGGGACGTCGACGGCAATGGAATTATTGAGAATCTTTGTTTTGCAGGCCAGGACATTTCCTTGCGATATTTCCGTGTCGGATAAAAGGCCGCAGTGATCGGTTTCAACGTTCCCGGAGGCGATGCGGACCATACATTTCCCGCAGGTTCCTTTGCCCCCGCAGGGTGAATCGATTTCCACTCCTGCTTGTCGTGCAGCGTCCAGCAGTTCCGTACCCGGGGGACTATCGATGGTTTTATTTGACGGTAGGAAAGTAACAAGCGGCATTGATTTCTCCGACAATAGTGCGAATGCGATCAAGGTTAAAATTTGGCATCGATGACCTCTCTAGAACAATTATCGAGTATGTATTGAAAATAAAACGAACCGAATACATAAGCAAAACGTATTTCCTCTCGTTCGGAGAGAAAGCGGGTTAAATCTTCCATTATTCTATCTTTCATGGTGATACTATTATGCAGCGAAGGGAATCAAAAGTCAACCCCACACGGTGGGTTTAAGTGGGTTTAAGGTTATTTTGAGCTGTTTTTTGCACGCCGCCGCTTCCGGAAGATAAATACCTTACTGGGGGCTATATCTTTCAAAGAAGGTCTATCGAGGGTGATTTTATCTACATATACCCTACCGGCCATGAAAAACTTGCTTTGATAGAGTTCCGCTGTTTTGACATAAATCTTTGCATATTTCCCCTCCGAATAAGATGAAAGTAGTTTCTTGATATCTCCTTCGACAATATCGTTGGGAGACAGGGCAAAGGCATAAATTTCTTTTTCCGGTGTAGTTCCTCGAAAATTATTATCCGAGACTCCTGCATAATTTCTCATGGAGTAATTTTTATCATAGCAGGCATAACTCAAGTAAACGACTCGATCCAATTCCGTATAATTTATACCTACGACCAAGAGAAAGTCCTCTTTCCCAAGATTTAGTAAAGGGTTTAATTCGCAAATAACGACAGGTTCTTTTTTTGCTTTTTGCTTCACGATTTTTTTCATGGTGGATGCCTGGGAAATTAAATCGCCTTTAGTAGGCAGTTTATAGAGGGCATCCGTGGAATCATACCAATAGTCCAATTTCAACAACCTGGACAATTCGGGGAAAGACATCGCCTGGTGTTCTTTATATTCTTCAACGCGATAGTCTTTTGAAAAGCTTTTTTTCAAATCCTCCGCGGTAAAATCCCGCATGGAGATGAGTTCATCCCGGGATTTACCGGGATATTGAGCTGTTCCCGGCCGTTTAGCGATAAATGCCGTGAAGGGGGTACCGGCCATATATTGGCGTCCCATTTCTTTTATTTTATCTTCATCCGTTTCAACTCCATATTCCTGGTTTATGAAAGTTAAGCGGTGAACAAAATTCAATTCATCGTCGGAGTTTGAAAATTCGGGGGGAATATTAAACCGGTTGATGTTATCGATCCCGGTTAAGAGTTGTTTATCGATATTCTCTTCCAGTATTTGGGCTATTGCATCTCTATCTTCGGCGGAACTTCCCATAAGAATCACAAAGGGAGCGTTTAAAGCGGATTTTTGGCCGTTAGCAGTCCTTAAAGTAAGATTGTTGAGCCCTTTACAGATGCTGCTGTTGGTTTCCACTCGTTTTTCCCATTCTTCGTCATAGAAACTGTGTTGGTATAGAACATAAGAAAAATACCTTGACTTTTGAATAGTGGTACCCATAACAACAATGACGTCATTGGGGCCTAAGCAAATATTTTCATTTAAAAGTTTAGGGTCTTCGGGCGCAGGAACCCCCAGTACCGCGTAAAAACCGCTGGGGTTGCCTCCTTTATCGCGCAATATGAGTTTCCCGAATTCAAAAGATAATACTGCGGGAATGAATTCATACCCTTTTTCTTTGACTGCTTGTTCGATTCTTTTGAAATACTTTTGATCCGTGATTGTATTCATTTTTTATTTACCTCCTATCAAGAAAAAAGCATAGTTCATTCCAGGAAAAAAATCAACAATTATTTTTCAAGTTTTCCGGGTTTGAAAGCGATGTGGATGTACGGATGGCGCTTTGCGCCATAATAACCCCCACCGCGTGGGGTTTCCTAATACCAAAATTACAACTTTAGGTGGATAAAATTTCGATTTCAATTTAATACCACATCTACAACTTTCGGAGGATTGACACAGGCGGGATATTAGGCTTACAATCTAGTTCAAAACAAATGCCGCGCATGTCTACCTTTTTTATGCCAATATATTCGATAAAATTTCGTACATACTCCTGCCTACTTTTTTTCAACAAAACAAGCTGGACGCAGTGAGAGTTCTCTTAATTAAAATGATGTATATCGATAGAATAGAGTTAGGCCCATTACCCGGGTCTAACAATTAAAATAATCAAAAAAAGGAGGTCTTATGAACAAATTCAGCCCGAAGGGCAGAATTCTCAATGTATTTTTGTTGCTTGTTCCAGTGCTCCTGGCCTTGAGTTCCATGGCCGGATCACCGATAGCACCCCAGGATTATGGAAATACACCTTACCTGAAAGCTATTCTCTCACCCGGCGACGGAAAGGTTCAATTATCCTGGGAACCACAAGCGGGGGCAGCAGCTTACCGGGTTTACACCGCCCCCATCACGAATGCGCCTTACGATTTTAAATTACTGGCAGAAGTGCCGGGCAGCCAGACATTTTATAATGATGATCCCGGGGATAGAGGATCTGTAGTATACAGGATCGAAGCGGTAGGGCCAGGGAATGCAGGTTACCCCCTGGCGGCCAGGTTGGTCTTAAACAACTTTGAACGCCTGGTCCCGGTTTCCCTGGAATTCTATCCCAATACGGTAGAAACCGCTCTCTCTTCATTGGGTTTGTATGATTCCGCTGCGGATGCCAACACCGGTGAGAGTTTAAACAGCAGCAGCCAACTCACGGCCGGGATGGTCCTGGAAGTACAAGGCAGCGAATCGAAAACCCTCACCATGGTGGGCGTCATGCCTTCATTCCATAACCTAAAATTCTACGCCAACAAGTTCCGGTTTTTCGCGGTTCCCCTGACCTATGAAAAACTGGGGTTTGAAGACCTGGCGGCATTGGGTTTAAAGGGTTCAGCTTCGCATTCTTATGTGTTTACCGACGGCAATAACCAACAAATGCCGGACGAAGTTACCTATTTACCCGGGCATATTTACGGGATGCGTTTCGATCGTGAGACCGATATGGATTTGACCCGGAACCTTGTCCGTCAGGGTGCACCCATTTCCCAGCCCGAAGCGGAAACGGAATTGCTGGGCGGCAGCCCGGATGACGGCACGCAGGTGGTTGTGCTGTACGATAATTCATATCAAACCAAACTGTACAAATGTTGGAGCAGCGGTAAATCCGGTGCATGGGACGGTATAACGGACAATGCCACGGGTGCGGATAATGTTAAAAATGCCGCAGTGGTTCGCAGAGGCCGGACGATGTATGTCAAGGACGAAGCAGGTATGAGCAGTTCTACACCGGTAACAGTCCTGGCACCTTCCGAACCGGGCAACCCGAGGCAAACCGTTAGTTGGACAGTAACCTGGGACGCCACTAAAGGAGCGGCTGCTATCCAAATCCCCGCCAACGCGCCGGTAGGGGATTACCAGGTTCGAGTGGGAACCAACGCAGGAAACTACGTGACGGTCTATATTATTTTCGACCCCGCTTACGCTTCCACTTACCTGGCTGCAAATGAGTACCGCTCATGGGCCTATGCAGACGATGACTGGCAAACCGTCGCGGATAAGAAAAATTACTTGAACTATGTTTATGAAGGTCCGGGCTACCCGTTGGGTTCATATCCTTATGTTTATGGTTACCGGGGAGATCACAGCTCCGTGAGCGGCGCCAACGGCGGTGTGTATGGTCAGCGTTGGGTTGAAATGGCGTGCACTATCCACGGGACCGGCGCCAAAACGACACTGGAAGCCGCACTTCATTCGTATGAGGTGGTTGGCCAACGGGTCAACTGGGTTTCGGGTAACGGCTGGTACGGCGAAGACGGGGGGGTAATCAATACTTTCGATAATACGCTCAAAGGTACGATTAAAGCGCCCAGCGGCACGATTACCATCACGGAATTGGACGTAGTAACGGCAGAAAAAGCTGCCCTGGGCCTGGGTTGGACCAACCGTTTCCCCTCGGGTTACCAATTCAGCGCGGGGGCGTGTTTTAACTATGGGACATGTTTGACGGCGATGAACCGCGCCCTGGGTATACCGTCGCGCTGCCAACATGCCATCGGCGGTGACGGCTGGACCGCTTCTTTCCACGTCTGGAGCGAGTCGTTCCTGGATCAACCGGAAATCCACCCGCTCGACGCCAACTGGTGGGACAGTTATTGGTATGAATTCGACAGCAACCGACCCTATACCAGCCATACCACCTCCCACTCGGAAGGGAGCATCTGCCCCATTGTCATCAGCGGCTACGGCGATTACCTCATCAATGAGTATATGCAGTGCGAAGGGATCGGTTATGACGGGAGCTTTTTCGACAACAGTTTCAAATGCACCCCCCCCGGCTCCAATACCGGTACCCATACAACCGTGCCCCTGGAAACCGGGACCACCAACGATGCCGAAGATACCGACTCTTACCCCCTCATCTGTACCTATGCCAACTCGGACAGCGCATGGGTATTGATGAACCTGTTCGTGCCCTGGAACGGGCCGGCGAGGCCTTCGGGGGACGCCAACGTGATCGACAGCCATCACGGCTATGCGTTGAACGATTCCCAGGCCGGGCGGAACGGCGGGACCAGTTACACGGCCAACTCCACCAACGAAGACGACCTGCCGGTTCTACCCTACGGCGTTGAACAAAAAGGCGTGATCGGCGGTTGGGGTTTCATGATGTATCGTGTCCCGGTAGAAGGACGTGCTTCTATTACGGTTTCCCTGGTGGAAGGCTCGGACAAAGTGGAAATCCTGGGTACCCTCGACCGGAATATCTATTCTACGGCTAAACGGTGGGATTTGAATTATGATTTCATCTCCGATGCCACCGGCGCATTAACTGCCAATACGTCCGGGGGTAACCAATTGTACCTCTGGGTCCAGATGAAAGGTCTAAGCGTCAGCAATCCCGGGAACGGGCAGGAATTGGCCTGGTATAAGATCCGGGCCGGGAACAGCGCCCCTTATATCAACGCTCAATTCGATTTCACACGCTTAAGCGATTTCCAGGTTCAATTTACGGATGAAAGCGTGGTATATAACGACACCATTACGAGTTGGTCATGGAATTTCGGAGACGGAACCACATCCACCCAGCAGAACCCCACCCATACGTTCGGAACGTCAGGGTATTTCAATGTCACATTGACGGTAACCGGTCAAAGCAGTTCCAGCGATTCCGTTACCCAGCAGCTTTATGTCGGTGTCAACCAGGCGCCCACTGCGAATTTTAGTTACTCGACCCCCGGAGGAAACGTGGCCGGTTTTTCCGATACCAGCACCGACGCCGACGGGACGATTACGGCATGGTCATGGAATTTCGGGGACGGCGGGACATCCACATCCCAGAATCCCAGCCATACGTATGCTTCACCGGGCACCTACAACGTCACCCTCACGGTAACGGATGACGACGGCGCCGCCGGCACTACCACCAAAGCTGTAGCCATCGAATTATTATACTGCGCCTCCTCCAGCAGCAGCACGGTTATGTGCATTACCCAATTGGATATCGGTACTTTCACCAATACTTCCGGCAAAAGCCTCTATTCCGATTTCTCCGATAAAATCGTTTATATGAATGTGGGCCAAAGCTACACCACCGTCATCAAAGTGGATAACAGCTCCTATACAGCTTACACGCGCATATGGATCGACTACAACCGCGACGGCGATTTTACCGATTCCAATGAAAAAGTGTTTGAGAAAGGCCAGGGCGGGACCATCTCAGGAACCATCACGGTCCCGTCCTCCGGTGTGGTTACCGGCCAGGAGTTGGGTTTACGAATTCACACCGATACATTGAATTACAAGAACCCGTGCGATACCAATTCCGGTTGGGGTGAAGTGGAAGATTATACCGTCATCCTCACCGGCAGCGGCGGCAATGTGCCACCCAACGCCAATTTTACCTACACCGCCGACAGCCTGACTGTGACGTTTACCGACACCAGCACCGATTCCGACGGGACGATTTCAACGAGATCGTGGAATTTCGGGGACGGGGCCACATCAACGGCTCAAAATCCCACCCATACCTACGAATCCCCCGGGACTTATACGGTCCAACTCACGGTGACGGATAACGGCGGGGCCACGGATTCCGAATCCAAGAGCGTAACCGTATCCAGCGGCGGAACCAACATGCCGCCGGACTCGGATTTCTCTTTTACTACCGACGGTTTGATGGCTAAATTCACATACAATGCGTCGGATCCGGATGGAACCATTGCCTCCTGGACATGGAATTTCGGCGACGGAAATACATCTACAGCGTTGAATGTCAACCATGTATATACCTCTGCGGGTACTTATGCGGTATCTCTTTCGGTTACCGATAACAACGGGGCCACGGATTCCATTACCAAAAATGTAACGGTCAGCAGCGGAACCAACACCGCTCCTACAGCGGGTTTCAGTTTCATCGTCGACGGCGCAGCCGTTACCTTCACCGATGAAAGCCGGGACCCGGACCCCAACGGCACGATTACGGCCTGGTCGTGGAACTTCGGCGACAGCAGCACTTCCACATCGCAGAACCCCAGCCACACGTATACGACTTCCGGTACCTATACGGTCCAATTGACGGTTACCGACAATAACAGCGCCACCCATTCGACTTCCAAAAGCGTAACCGTTACGTCACCCACCAACAACCCGCCCACTGCGAATTTCACCTTCACCACCAATAACCTGGCGGCCACTTTCACCGATACCAGTACGGATTCCGACGGAACTATTGCAGCCTGGTCATGGAACTTCGGCGACAGTACGTCGTCCACATCGCAGAACCCGATCCACACCTACGCTTCAGCCGGGACCTATACAGTACAACTGACGGTTACGGATGATGACGGGGCCACCCATTCCACCTCGAAATCCGTTACCGTTACGGCAGGTGGAGGCGGAATCCCGACTTATTGTGCGTCTTCCAGTTCGAGCAATTCCTTTTCCATCACCAAAGTCACCATCGGTTCCTTCGTCAATTCCTCCGGAAAAACCAAGTATTCGGATTTCACCAATCTGACAATAAACCTGACCAAAGGCCAATCTACAACAGTTTCGATAAAAGTCGACGACTCCTTTTACACCGCTTACACCCGGATATGGATCGATTATAACCGTGACGGCGATTTCAACGATGCGGGTGAGAAGGTTTTTGAAAAAGGACAAAAGAGTACTGTTTCCGGTTCGTTCACCGTACCGACATCCGGGGTTGTGACGGGTCAGAAATTGGGTTTAAGAATTCACACCGATACCATGAGTTACAAGAACCCGTGCGATGTCAATTCGGGTTGGGGTGAAGTCGAAGACTACGCTGTGATTGTCCAATGAGCAGCGGGTTGGGACATGATAAAGGAGGAAAAATGAGTAAGTTATTATCGATCATGATGTTATTAGCGCTGGTGTTCACCCCCTGCCTCTTTTCCCAGGGCAGAGTGGGGGAAGAAGTGGTGCAAAAATTCGAGACACCCCATCCTTACAGCGGAAAAGGAGTTGTGTGGGAGCAAGAGTTTTTTATTCCCGAAGCAGGTTATATCGCTGTGCACTTCTCCCAATTCGACCTGGCGGAAGGCGATTATGTTTTAATTTCCAGTCCCGACGGGCAATTCCAATATATGTACCGGGGAAAAGGAAAAGAAATAAACGATACCCGGGGAGGCCGCAGGCAAATCGGCGAATTTTGGGCCACCCATATCCCTGGGGATAGAGCGGTCATCACGTTAATCAGTAAAGGCGATAAAGGCGGTTTCGGTTTTATCATCGATAAGTGGGTCCGGGGCTATGAACCCGCGGTGATTCAATCCATACTCTCCGGTATGAAAGAAGATTACGGGAGTATCGAAGCGATTTGTTCCGCCGATGACAAAGAATGGGCCAAATGTTACCAGGGAACCGCTATTTATGACAAGTCCAAAGCGGTTTGCCGGTTGTTGATCAATGGAAATACGGCTTGTACCGGTTGGTTGTTGGGGAGCCAGGGTCATGTGATGACCAACAATCACTGTATAGAGACCCAGTCCGATGCGGACAATACGGATTTTGAATTCATGGCCGAAGGTGCCTTGTGCACCACCAGTTGTTCCAGTTGGGGCGCCTGCCCGGGGACCGTTGCCGCCGGCTCGGGTACACTGGTTAAAACCAATGTAGGGCTGGACTATTCATTAGTATTGCTTCCCACAAATGTTTCCGGCACGTACGGGTATTTGCAATTAAGGAATACCCTTCCCACTGTGGGCGAAAGAATATATGTTCCGCAGCATCCGAGCGCTTATGGAAAGCAATTGGCAGTGAACAGCGACGCGGACGGCGGGTATGCGAAAATTTACAGTACCAACCAATCGCCCTGTAAAGGGGGCCCCGGGGATATCGGGTATTATGCCGACACTGCGGGCGGTAGTTCCGGTTCTCCTGTAATCGCTTACACGGATAACCTGGTTGTGGCACTTCATCACTGCGCCAATTGCCCCAACAGGGGCGTCCCTATCCCGTCTATCATTACGGACCTGGGTTCCAGCCTCCCAGCCAATGCCGTCAGCGGCGGTTCAACTCCTATCCAGTATTGCGAATCCATGGGAAAAAACCAGAACTACGAATGGATCAGCCGTGTTCAAGTGGGAAACCTGGATAACACTTCCGGTGCTTCCGCTTACTCCGATTATACTAATAAAAAAGTAACCTTAACCAAAAGCGGCAGCACAAGTGTGACTTTAACACCGGCATATGCAAGCCGTTCCTATACGGAATACTGGAAAATATGGATCGACTACAATGGCGATGGCGATTTTGCAGATACCGGGGAAGAAGTATTTGCGAAATCCGGCGTTTCGGCGGTTACCGGGAGTTTCACTGTCCCGGCTTCTCCTGCTGCAAGCCAAACCCGCATGCGGGTATCCATGAAATTCAGCGCTTCCGCTTCTTACTGTGAAACCTTTACGTATGGAGAAGTCGAAGATTATGGAGTGATTATCCAATAGCGGTTAACGGTTTTGATTTATTTGAAATAAAAAGAGCCGTATCATAAAAAAAGGGAAGGAGGCAACTCCTTCCCTTTTCTTTTAACATCAGCCCTTAAGGCCGTAAAAAGCTTTTTGTTAGGTTTTGTCGTTACGTGCCACAGTTATGACTACTTTTCCAGCGGCATGCCCGTATTCAAGATAACGGACCGCTTCGGGGACTTCACTTTCCCGGGCGAACCTTTAAGGAGGTAAACATGGAGCGTTTTTTGTAGTGACTTTTTGGCATGAAAAATGCGGTACAATTTTTACCAACCTTACCCATTTATTTTAAGCCGTGTTAAATAGCGCTCCAGTTGTGGCTCAAAGCCCTGAGCTGTGAAGATGGAATTAGATCCCGGGCGAAATTATTTTTTTTATTTGCAAATAGTCATCGAGCTGCAGCTCTCCCAATCGGATAAAAATGATTTTTCCATTTCGATATACAATCGTTTGAGGAAGATTAATTCGAATATTTAACCGTTTTAAAAAATCCTGGCGGTCCAGGGGGGTAAAAAGGTTGAATTTCGCTACGCCGGATTCTGAAAATTCTGCTGCTTTTTCCCGTCCTTCCGATATTATCCCGAACACCCGCGAATTATTCCCGGCTTCGGATGTGATTTTATTCCAAACAGGAATACTCTTGTTGCAACTGGAACAGGGGCTTTCGAAAATAAAGATAATAAAAGTTTTTCCATCGTCGGTATCGATGTCCCGCGTATCCACTGCGCTGCCGTCCGTCCCGGTCAGCATAAAATAATCGATGCGGTCGCCGGTACACAGGCTCGGCAATGATTCCCTCAATTGGGTATTCTCTTCTTTGAGAATATATATATAAAAGGCCAATGCGAATATGACAACCCACGGGAAAAACAGTAATAATTCTTTCTTTATTTTCATTGGATAATCACCACCATCACCACCACGGATTATATCATGATGTTTTCACGAACACAATCCCAGTTTTTTTTTTGAATTTCAACTTTTTTCTTGAATATTTTTCCCGGGTTCACTATAATTTCATCTTGATTTAAAAATCCCGATTAAAGGAGTGTTACATGAGAAAGAATTTCGTTTATGTTTTGATTGCCGTATTGGCTACTGCCAGCCTGGTTCTTGTATTCGCACCTCACAAGGCCGAAACCACCTCGCCATATGGCTATGTGATGTATGAAGCATGCAAAGTCGCTTGTATAAAAGAAGCCGAACCGATTCCCTATTTTTATAGGCCTGAATACAGGGACAATTGTATCAGTGAAAATTGTTTTATTTTTATGATAATGTAGAATATCGCCATGACGCATCGATCCGCATTATTTACGTTGACCTTTTTGCTTTTTTGCTTTGGGCCGGGGTTGTTTTCATTTGGGTCCGGTTTGAAACTGGTCAAAACCATCGGCGACGACCGGGACGATTATATTTTTTTTGTGATTTCCGGCGCTGCCATAAACAATCAAAAAGAAATATACGTTTCAGACCATAAAGGACACTTCATTGCCAAATACGATTGGAAAGGGAAGTTTATCAAGCGAATCGGGCAAAAAGGCCAGGGCAACGGCGATTTTAATGGCCCAGGTAACCTTGAAATCGCAGGTTCCCGGTTGTACCTCAACGATAGTTTGAATTTTAGAATTGCCTGGACAAACCTTGACCTATCCCGGCTGGAATATCGAAAATTAGCAGAGCTGTCGATTAATATGAAAATGCTGGATACGTTCAAAGTGCTTCGACATGGCCAATGTATCGGCAGTTCTTATAGCCCATGGGACTCAAAAGGCCGCATCGTCGTATTGGATTGGATTACCAATAAATGGACCGCCTTTTTCAACCACTACCCGGTTGAAGTGGACCAGGGCAAAATAGTAAAAAACATAAACAAAAAGACAAAAGAATCTATGACTTATGAAAACAGCCTTTCTTTTCTTTCATTCCCGGTTTTCGGATTCGATAAAAAACAAGGTCTGCTGTTGATCACATTTGAATCCCCGGATAACCCGGTGCGGTTCTATCTTTATACCAAAGAGGGAAAAGAAATTAAGACCGTCGATTACCCGGTAGAGAAGCAGTATAAGTTCCAAGATCACTATCTGTACCGTAAGAAGGGAAAACCGGCGGATTCCTATTTCGTTGTAATGGATAACATCCTCTCCTACAACGGTAAATTCCTGGCTTTCGTTACAAAAAACCATCTAGGAAAGAAAAGCGGTGAAATTGTCGATCAATTCTGCCTGGTTTTCGATAAAAATGGGAATATCGTGGACAAATTCCATGTTGAACCTGGACTTAGAGTGTTTTGCGTTTCGGAAGAGGGATATCTCCTGGCAAAAGATTATAATGCGGAAGAGGAGAAGCTCTTTATTTATAAGGTCGACCTTAAAAAATAACCCGGGATATTTCTTCAAACATTCAAGGAAGTACTTGATAATTGTTAATTCTATCGCGGTTCTCCAGTCAAAATTCATTTCAAAGGTTTCTCGTCTCTAAAAACGAGCGGAGCAATGCGACATTCGTAACGCAACTTCCAACTTCTCACGCCCCAGGTTCCACCTCTAAAAAAAAATTTTGCGGTAAAACCGTCGGAAATCATTGACAAAACCAAATAGTTATTATATGATATGCACTAATACATGAAAGTATATGTTACTGAAGAGGCAGGATTTTGTTTTGGAGTAAGACGAGCATTGAATATAATCGAACAGTTGCATGAAAAAGGAAACAAGATACATATATACGGTCAGCTCATTCATAACCGTATCGTTCTCGATGAATTAAAATCGCGGGGAATAGACTATATCGAATCATTAGATAACATAGATGAGAGGAAAACCCTCATTATTCGCACCCACGGTATCCCCCGCCAGGTAGAGACAGGATTAAGAAATCGCTCGATCCCCCTTGTAGACGCCACTTGCCCCCTGGTTAAAAAACTCCAAAAAACACTGGAAAAACTAAACTCCCCCTTAAACCGCGTCATCCTCGTGGGAGACCGGCATCACCCGGAAATCATCGCAGCCCAAAGCTACGCTGCTAACGCGATTGTTTCTATCGTCCAATCGGAAAAAGAAGCCGAACAAATCGAAGACAGCGAAACCCTTCATGTGGCCGCTCAAACCACCCTGGACTTCGACTTTTACACAAAAACCATCGCTGTCCTGCAGCAAAAAACAAAACACCTCCATATCCACGAAACCATTTGCAATGCCACCCGCGACCGCCAGGAAGGAGTTAAAAAATTGGCTCCAAAAGTCGACGCTGTGGTTGTAGTGGGCGGGAAAAACTCCTCCAATACCCAAAAACTCTACTCCATCGCACTGGAACTAAACCCCAATTCTTTCCTGGTAGAGTCCTGGAATGAACTCGATAACCGGGAATTTCTCCAAAAAGCATCACACTTCAAATCAATCGGAATCGCCGCCGGCGCCTCTACCCCACCCCAAGAAATCGAAAAAATTAACTATTTTTTAAACAATTTTAAGCTATATATAGACGAAAAGGAGATGTATCATGGAAGAACAACAAGAAATTCAAACACCGAACACTGAAAACGCCGAAAATATCGGTACCACTGAAGCAGGACCAGCAGTTGCAGCGGCGGATGAATTTACAGAAATGATGAAGGAATACGACTTAAAAACAGCCGGTTCCGCTCACCGTATCGATGGCCGCATTATCGATATTATCGATGATAAAGTGGTGGTCGATATCGGCCAAAAAACCGAAGGAATTTTGAATAAAGAAGAATTGCTCGATTGGGACGGGCGTTTAAAATACAATATTGGCGATACCATCACGGTTATTTGCAAAAATATCAACACGAAAGAAGGCTCCATCACTGTATCTAAAAAACAAGTGGACAGGGAAGAAGGCTGGCAGCACGTCAAACGGTCTTTCGAAAAACAACAATCCACCATGGGCAAAATCGTGGGAATCATCGACGAAAACAAAGGTTTCCGCGTCGATATGGGCGTCGAAATGTTCCTCCCCATGAGCCAGGCCGATATCCGGAAAATCAAAAACCCCAAAGGCCTCCTGGGTAAAGAATTCCAATTCCGCATCACCCGGCTGAATTCGAAAGAAAAAAACGGCGTGGTCTCCCGCAGAGTCCTCCAGGAAGAAGAAAAAGAAACCAAAATCAAAGAATTATTCAATTCGCTGAAAGTCGGCGATATCGTTAAAGGCCGGGTCACCTCCCTCACCGATTACGGCGCCTTCGTCGATATCGGCGGCCTCGACGGTTTAATTCACAAAGATAACATCTCCTATGCCCGGGTTAACCACCCAAAAGAAAAACTACGTAAAGGCGATGAAGTGGAAGCCAAAATCCTCGAAATGGACCCCGCTCATCACCGCATCTCCTTAGGCATTAAACAACGCTTCCAGGACCCCTGGATCGATATCGATAAAAAATACCCCATCGGGAAAAAACTGATCGCCAAAGTCACCAAAATCGTCAGCTTCGGCGCTTTCATCGAACTCGAAGAAGGCATCGAAGGCCTTCTCCATATCTCCGACCTCACCTGGGAAGGAAAAACCAACTCCGTCGAAGAATTCGTCGCCGTCGGCGAACGCCTCTGGGTCCAGGTCATCGAAGTCAACCCGGATGAAAAAAAGATTAAACTGGGCCTGAAACAACTGGAAATGAGACCGGAAGAAAAATACATCCAAAAACACAAAGAAAACGAAATCGTCCCCGGCACAGTTAAAAAAATCCTGAAATCCAGGGTCTTCGTAGAACTGGAAAAAGGCGTCGAAGGCGTGGTCAAAATCTCCGATATCACCTACTTCCGCATCGATACACCCCATGAATA
>Ga0209593_10000745_pt1 | contig 14492 bp, 11 predicted proteins | sample PPLLaktember2015_3_FD_187260 | JGI IMG/M metagenome (GOLD analysis project Ga0209593, IMG submission 187260) | Freshwater sediment microbial communities from Prairie Pothole Lake near Jamestown, North Dakota, USA - PPLs Lake P7 Core (6) Depth... | ecosystem: Environmental > Aquatic > Freshwater...
CCCGGAAACCAGGAACCTTGCCGAAAACGACCCCAAAGCTTTCTTCCATGAATTCAAATACCCCCTGATAATCGACGAAATACAAAGAAACCCCAAACTGCTGTCCTATATTCAAACTATCGTCGATGAAAAAGATGAAAGAGGAATGTTTATCCTCACAGGAAGCCATCAATTGGACTTGAACCAGGCCGTTACCCAATCCCTGGCAGGCCGCACCGCTCTTTTACACCTACTTCCTTTCACTATCGACGAATTGAACAACGCGGGGATCCGGCAGGAAAGAGACGAATATATGTTCAAGGGTTTCCTACCCCGAATTTATAAAGACAACCTGGAGCCGACTCGGGCGTACCGCAATTACTTCCAAACCTATATCGAAAGAGACCTCCGACAAATGATAAACATAAAAAACCTGGCCCAATTCGAGATTTTCCTCAAATTACTGGCAGGCCGCACCGGGCAAGTGGTTAACCTCAATTCCCTCTCCAATGACGTGGGCATCTCGGTGACAACATTGAGCGGATGGCTCTCCATCCTGGAAGCTTCTTTTATCATTTTCCGACTGCATCCCTATTTTGAAAATTTCGGGAAACGGATCATTAAATCACCCAAATTATATTTTACTGAAATAGGTTTGGTTACCTATCTCCTGGGGATCGAAAGTATCGAACAAGTAACACGGGACCCCTTGATCGGGAACCTTTTTGAGAATATGGTGGTAATCGAGGCATTGAAAGCCCGCTTGAATAAAGGACTTGACCCTAACTTGTTTTTCTACAGGGATAATAACAGGAACGAAGTGGACCTCATTTACAAACGATCCAGTGAACTGATACCCATCGAGATTAAATCGGCAAAAACACTGAACAAGAATTTATTCAGCGGTATCGACTACTTCAAAAAGATTTCTCCCTCTACCCGGGAAGGTTATTTGATTTATTCCGGCGACATAGCCCCGGATTCCGATTGTATCAAGGTTCGAAACTTCACCCGTACGTATGAAATATTCGAATCCTGAATCGTTGTAGAGACACAGCGCGCAAAGTCTCTACTACGTGGGGTCATCTCTATTTAGGAAACACCCGGTAGATTATTTTTTTGAATGTATCGAGGTTATAACCTGAACGCTGAACAGCAGCACGAAGGAACCGAAATACACGGGATAAAGAGGTTATTCTTTCCTGGAAATCCTCTTCCTCGATTACCAACGATAATATACCGGTTATATAAAGACGATTCAACAATTCATCCGCGGATTCTTTGTGAAACCACCATGACCCATTATGATTATTGATATTTAATATTCGCACAATACCAAAATCCTGGAAAAAATGATCGGCCCATTGCCGGACTGAATCGAAATTCTTCCACCAATCCTGGTACCGGACCAATAACCTGGCTGTTTCCACGAATTGCCACGCTTGAACTTCATCGGCCCCCAATCGTTTAAACATGGCGGCCATCACTCCATCCAGCATCCACTCTTCCACGATGTGCCATCCGATCCGGTGTAAAAACACCCAGGACAACATAATGGGTTTAAAAAAACCCTGGGATTTCATGGACCCGATGGTTTGAAGAAACTTCGATACGGAAGCCACCTCAAATTGCGTTTTCAACGGGATTTTTTCACCGGCAAAGGATTCTAATCGTAATTGGCAATCCAATACTTCCACCATCCGGCAGAGATAGGTGACGACCCTGAAAGGATCTTCGCTGTTGCCGGTCAAACTATGTACGGCTTCGTAGAATGAGCGCAGCTCATGGGCGGTCCCTGGGTTTGAAAGCCGGGTTAAATCTCCTTTAAATACACATTCCACTAAATCCTGGAAAGGAGTTTTAAGGGGGTTGAAGAAGTGCCGCCTGAGGATATCGTCGATATTGGGAACGCCTTTTCCTTGCAGCATGGTGTTTAGTTGAAAATATATCTTCCGTTCATCATCGATCACTTCACGGAAATCCAGGAAAACATTTTTTTTATATGCCGACAATTCAAAATAGAGCCCTTTATTCCCCATTTCTTTAACATCACGGATATATTGCAGACCTGCAGCATGGTCGGAAAAGATCACATAATGATTGTCCTCAGGAGTTAAACCGAGCCCGTCAACCATTTTTTGTTCACGGATCGATTCGGTGTTTTGAGGACCCTGTTTCGCCATGTAGGAAACCGATGTTTTAATCCATCCCGATGTTTCTGAAAATTTATTATGGTAAACCACGATGCACCGTTCGCTGTCCAGGCGGTTCGAGAAGGCGATCACATTCTCGTCGATACTACCGCTGGTGGTATAGAAATCGTAAAAAAGAAAATTCGATACTTCGGCAAAAAGGTAACGTTTTCGCAGCAGGGGGAATATTTCATGCTCATGGCGTTGAATCAAATGCAAATCCGGGGATTCATTATAATAAGCGCGGCGATACTCCATCCCGTATTTTTCGGTAAAACCGTCGATCTGACCATGTCCGAACATGGGTAAACCGGGCAAAGCGGCCATTAAAGTACAAACTCCGAAGTATTTATCATCCTTTCCAAACTGGGCTAAAGCGGTTTCTTCGTCCGGGTTATTCATAAAATTGACAAACCGTTTTAATATTTCGGGGTTGAATAGGAGGACGTTTTTGATGGATTGACGGTATTGGGCGTTGTCCTCATTTTTCAAGAAATTCATAAAAGCGCTGTTGTAAACCCGGTGCATCCCGAGAGTCCGGACAAAATACGCTTCCATCAGCCAGAATGCTTCGGCCAACAGCAATGTGTCGGATTTGGCTTCCGCGAAACGGTCCACCACCTGCCGCCAGAATTCATCGGGCAACATCCGGTTAAATTCGGATTTGCCCATTCCCTGCCATGACCTGGAGGGGATATCGCCGCCGGAGCCGGGTTCAGGGAACCACAGGCGCTGGTAATGACGTTTTGTCAATGTCATTGCCGCATCGAAGCGGATAATAGAGAAATTGGACGAAACTGAAAAAATGGCGGAAACTACCGCTTCCCGCACCTGGGGGTTTAAATAATTTAACTGGGCCGTATCATTCCAGGGTGTGGACGTACCGTCATTCCCGTGGTAAATATACCGGGTTTCACCCGTGGAATTATTGACCCATTTAAATACCACCGCTGCATCTTGCCGCGTGTAATAGCGATCTTCCAGGAGAATGGTCACGCGGGGATCGGGAGATAGGTTCGGTCCATTGAAAGAATATACCGGGTATGGCGGGGAATCCAGCGATAAAAACCACTCCGGGTGCTCTACTACCCAGGGAGAGTCGATTCCCATATGGTTCGGGACCATATCGCTGGCCATGCGGATACCCCTGAGCCATGCTCGGTATCTTAGATTCTTAATTGCCTCATCTCCACCGAGGTCGTCGGCGATGCGGTAATCGTATATGGAATATGCGGATGCAAGGGCTTCCGGGTTTCCACACATTTGTTTTATTCGCTGCGATGCGCGGCTGCGCTCCCATACGCCGATCAACCAGAGGCCTGTAAAACCCCGGCGCGACATCTCATCCAACTCTTCATCCGGGATTTGATCCAAATGGGTGATGGATCGCCGGTATTTTTTCGATAATTGATCCAACCACACATAAGTACTTTTGGCCATCAATACCAAACGCGGCATCCAGGCATGATCCCTCGAAAAACTCTCATATTCGTATTCCGCTGTTCCACCCGAAAAGTCGTATACCGGAGTATCTCCAGGGCCCATTCCACCGAATTTTTCTTCTTCTTTGAGCAAGTCCAAACCGGATAACAACCGCGATATAAAATCTCCCAGTATAAAACCCCAATGCGCACGGATATATTGCAATTGGCCGTGCAAGGAGTGGGGTATTTTTTTGGCAGGAGACTTTAACATTGTTATTAAATCCTGGCTGTCCGGTCCAAAATAAGGTTCATCGATAAAAAACCGCTCCAATTCCGAAAAAACCTTCCAATAGTCGGTTTGGCTTTTTAAATCCCTGTCGTCGAATAATTCCGTTTTATATAGTTCACAGGCCGGGTTGAGGGAAAAGATCGCCAGGATGCTCATTTCTTCCAGTAATATATGACGGTTGGGGACACCGGCCGTTTCACCTTTAATGTATACTTCCGGCAATACTTTGTCCCGGTATACTGCCGGAGGCGGGAACTCGGAGGCAAAATACCGCAGCGCTTCATCGACTTTTTCTTGACCCAAACGGCTGTCCAACATCTTTAAAGCATTATCCCAGGCATTTTTGTTTTTATTCCGAAGGTAGAAACCGATTATTATATGAAATACTTCGTGGATCAAACCCACTGCATTCAATTCCCCCGCCCGTGCCTTTTTTTCTTTCAGTTGATTTGCAAACCTCTGCACCGCAGTAAAATCGATGAACCCGATATCTCCTTCTACCCGGAAAAGCGATTCATCGATACGGTATTTCTCCCTGGACCTCCGTGAAAGGTGAAATTCTCGCTGCCATAAAGCTGTTTCTGTTTTACCGGTCATTTTTTATTCCCTCGCATATATTTACTTATACCACAGATGCGATAAGAATTCAAAACCTTTCTATTGAATTTTACTCTTTTTTTTGCTATTATATTACGGTATCCCATCATTTAAACATACCGTTTTAAAATTCATTCTCTTTGATCGAAGATGTTAATGATGCACAAGTGCCCATAAATCAGCCCTAAAATAAATAAAAAAAACCGGAAGGATATAACGATGTATTTAACTCCTCTTAATATTAAACCCAACGGTAATGAGCCCGAATATTTCGATTGGGAAGTATTTTTTACGGATGAATCGTCAAGCCGGTTAGTTAACCGGTTGAGTTTCGAGGAGAGCCGGCGGCTAATTACGAAAGCCCGCGCGCATCTCAAAGAAAACAAGTTCAAACTTGCCTTTATCCTTAACAAAATGATGCTTCAATTATTGAAGGGCCGTGAACCCCGCCAGCCTAAAATACTTGAATTGGGAGCTGCCACAGGTTTTTTAACCCGTTGGTTCATCGAGCAGTATGGCGGTTCGGGCGTACTGGTGGATAAAAGTCATGCCTCCCACCAGGCATTTCTTACCCTCAAAGAACCCCTGCAAAACACGACTTATTTGAATAAAGATATATTTGAACTGGATTTGGACCCGGCTTTTGGTCTTGTGTGCAGTTTCGGTTTGATCGAACATTTTAAAGATAAAAAACCGGTGATGGATATCCATAAAAAATTCCTGGCCCCGGGTGGAAATATTATTATCCTGGTTCCGTTGGATACCCCGCTAACCCGTACTTTCATGGAACTTCACCCGGAAATGAACCTGGGATACCGTGAGTTACTGTCTGAAAAGGAGTTTAAAGGCATTTTAAGCCAGGCTGAGCTGCGCATACTCCGGTTAGAGTGCAGTTTCGGTTATTCTTATGATTTCATCGGTGCGTTATGCACCCATAAATAATGAGAGGATCACACGAATGCAAGAGAAAGAAAAAATCAGGCAATTCATCGAAAAAAATATCATCGTATCACGGGAAGAAGCCCGATTTTGTGATAACGATAATATTTTTGAACTGGGAATCGTTTCGTCTTTATTTGCGATGAAAGTTCTCAACTATGTGCAGGCGGAATTCAATATAGCGGTAGACAGTGATGACATGGAATTGGAGAACTTTTGTTCGGTGGAAAACATCCTGCAATTCATAGAGCGAAAGAGAAGCATCGCAGTATGAATACCCCCTTGTCTCAAAATTAAGAAATTAGTATATAAACACGAGTCGGACACGCCCACGAAACATGGCACGACAGGCCGGGTTGCAGTGTGATTAGGAAAGTCCTGTAATCGTTTGCCCGGTGTCGTCGATGTCGATTTTTTCAGCGGAAGGCTCTTTGGGCAGGCCGGGCATCAACAGGATATCGCCGGAAATGGGGATTAAATAGCCGGCGCCGGCAGCGATATCGACTTCATTAATATTCATATACCAGCCCGTAGGGACATTGAGTTTGTTTTTGTTATCCGAGACGGAGAGTTGAGTTTTAGCAATGCAAACCGGGAATTTTTCCAGGCCCATTTTTTTAATGAGTTTCAATTTTGCTTTGGCTTCCCAGGAGAAATTCACGCCGTCTGCGCCGTAGATTTTTTTAGCCACTTTGCATATTTTGTCTTCGATAGAGTCATCGAGGGAATAGGCTCTTTCAAAGGAACCGTCGGATTTATCGGCGATATCCACGACTTTTTCAGCCAGGGCGGCGGCGCCGGGTCCGCCTTTTTCGAAAGCGTCGCACCGTTCTACATCGGTTCCTTTATCATTTTGGCAGAATTTTTTAATGATATCGATTTCTTCTGCCGTATCTCCTTCAAATGCGTTAATAGCGACTACGGGTTTCACTTTGAATCCCTTGACGATATCGATATGTTTCCCCAGGTTGGCCAAACCTGTTTTTAAACCCTGGATGCTGTCTTCGCCGCCTTGATGTTTGAGTGCCCGTACGGTAGCCACGATGACCGAAGCATGGATGCTGTATCCTGCCACGCGGGACACGACGTCCACGAATTTCTCGAAACCGAGGTCCGAACCGAACCCGCATTCGGTAACAACGTAATCGCTGAGTTTCAAAGCCATTTTGGTAGCCACGATGCTGTTGGTCCCGACGGAGATATTGGCGAAGGGGCCGCTGTGGATAAAAGCGGGTGTATTCTCGATGGTTTGGACGAGGTTTGGGTTAATGGCATCTTTAAGAACCGTCGCCAGGGAACCGCAAATATGGAAATCCCCCATGAATATGGGTTTATCGTCCCGGGTAAACCCCACCAGTATATTGCACATCCGCCGTTTCATGTCGGCGATGCTTTCCGAAAGGGTGAGTATCGCCATTATTTCCGAGGCGGCTGAAATAATAAAGCCGTCTTCGCGGGGATAGCCTTCGTTTTTTCCACCCAGGCCCACGACGATCTTTCGCAGTTCCCGGTCGTTTAAGTCCACTGCCCGTTTCCACACTATTTTCCGGGGGTCTAAATTCATGGCGTTAGAGTAATGCATATAATTACCCAGTACGGCGGAGAGTAGATTATTGGCTGTGGTAACCGCGTGGATATCCCCGGTAAAATGGAGGTTGATGTCTTCCATGGGCAGAACCTGGGAGTAGCCGCCGCCGGCCGCGCCGCCTTTCACACCGAAAACCGGCCCTAATGACGGCTCCCTCAGCGCAGCGACGGACGTTTTTCCAATTTTGTTAATGCCCATCGTTAACCCGACGGTGGTGGTGGTTTTTCCTTCACCGAATTTGGTTGGGGTGATGGCTGTTACGACGATCAATTTCCCGTCTTTTTTCGTTTTTAATCGTTCCAAAGCCCGGATGGATACTTTTCCTTTGTATCTCCCATATGGGGAGAATTCGTCATCCAGGATATTCAACTTTTGCCTGATTTTTTCGATATTTACCATCTTCGCTTCTCGGGCGATTTCGATATCCGGTTTCATCGGTTTTTCCTCCCTTCTACCTTTGCCGCAGCGGAGGTAGAATTATTTTTTTTCCAACGTACTTTTTATATTTATCGTTGTATGTCCTGTAATCGGGATATCAACGGGTTTTAATTTTAAACAACAAGATATCCCCTGACAGTGTAACAAAACAGCAGATGGAATGTCAATAGTTTTTAAGAAAATGAAAATATTAAAATCGCAGGTTTGACTTTTTCTTAGATATTCGTCTATAATTTAAGACTCAAATGTTAACTTTTCGAAAGGAGGTAATAAATGGGCATTTTTGAGAAATTGAAAGCGGAATTTATCGATATCGTAGAATGGGTGGACTCCACCAACGACACAATGGTATATCGATTCGAGCGTTACCAAAACGAAATAAAAAATGGTGCGCAATTGACGGTACGCGAATCCCAGGTCGCTGTATTTGTGAATGAAGGCCAAATCGCCGATGTTTTTCAACCCGGGATGTATCGGTTGGAAACTAAAAACCTTCCGATCCTGGCAACTCTAAAAGGATGGAAATACGGTTTCAACAGTCCTTTTAAAGCCGAAGTGTATTTCGCCAACACCAGGAACTTTACCAACCTCAAATGGGGAACCAAAAACCCGATCATACTGGGAGACCCCAAATTAGGGCAAATTCGGATGCGGGCTTTTGGGACTTACGCCATTCGGATTAAAGACCCGGTGAAAGTAATCAGGGAAATTGCCGGGACCGATGCCCGTTTTACGATTGAAGAAATCAGCGAACAATTGCGAAATATTATTATCACCCGCTTGTCCGACACGACCGCAGAGAGTAAAATCTCTTACGTAAACCTGGCATCTCAATACGATGAACTATCCAAAGTAATCCAGGATAAAATCAAACCGGAATTCGACGAATACGGTCTCGAACTCACCAAGTTTTTAATCGAAAATATTTCTTTGCCCCAGGAGCAGGAAGAAGCGATTGACGCTAAGAACAGCATGGATATTCTTGGAGTCGGCAGCTTTGGACAGTACCAGGCTGCCAAATCAATGAAAATTGCGGCCAATAATCCCGGCGGAACTATGGGCGAAGGCCTCGGCATGGGAATGGGTTTTGCCATGGCTTCCCAGATGGGCGGTATGTTCCAACCGGGTCAATTTCAACAGGCACAAGCTCCTCAAGCCGCTTTCGCTCCTCCTCCTATCCCGGGATCGGCCCAGTACTATGCCGTTATTAACGGCCAACAGGCAGGACCTTATCCGGACTCTGCCCTCCGCCAGTTAATCCAACAACAAATGATAAAAACCGATACACTCGTTTGGAAACAGGGTATGGCTGCCTGGGCTAAAGCCGGCGAAGTCCCGGATGTCGCTCCTTTATTTGCCCCAATGGGCCCTCCCCCGATCCCCCCGGTGTAAAACCGGTTTAACTTTGTAAACTTATTTCCCAGGAGACCCAAAATGGCAGAAAATGACAACATAGAAACCCTAGATAAAGATAAAGTAAGAAACGACCTCGCCTGTAAAGGGTGCGGCGCCATCCTCCAATTCAAACCCGGCACAAAAAACCTGGTTTGCGAATACTGTGGAGCTGAAAACATCATCGAACAAACCCAGGAAATCGTCGAAGAGATCGATTATGAAAAATTTATCAACGAAAAACTCGCTAAAGAAGAAAAAATAGAGGTCGTCGCGGTTCGTTGTACGGCCTGCGGCGCTTCTGTTACTCTTCAACCCAATATTACCTCCGACAAATGCCCCTATTGTGCCGCCAATATCGTTGTTAAAACCGGCAGCACCTCGACTCTTTTAAAACCCAAATCCATTGTTCCTTTTGTAATCGAAAGAAAAAAAGCAGCCGAATTGTTCCGCGGATGGATTCAAAAATTGTGGTTTGCTCCCTCCGATTTGAAAAAATCCGATGCCCTGAATGATAAATTAGGCGGGATTTATATCCCGTATTGGACTTATGATTCCAAAACAGACACTTCGTATACCGGACAGCGCGGAACTTATTATTATGTAACCGAATCCTATACCACCACGGAAAATGGGAAAACAGTCCAAAAGACCCGCCAGGTCCGGCATATCCGTTGGACTTTCGCCTCCGGCCAGGTTCATAATAATTTCGACGATATTTTGGTGATTGCCAGCCTTTCACTCCCTAAAAAATACACCGAACGCCTTGAACCCTGGAATTTGAAAAATCTTGTCCCCTACAACGATAAATACCTCAGCGGTTTCAGGTCGGAATCATACCAGGTCGATGTCGCCACAGGCCTGAATGAAGCCAAAGAAAAAATGAAATATGTCGTCCGTTCTTCCGTGAATTCCGATATCGGCGGCGATGAACAGCGAATCATGTCGATGAATACGGTCTACAACGATATTACCTTTAAGCATATCCTTTTGCCTATATGGATCAGTTCATACCGGTTTAAGGATAAAGTATTCCGTTTCATCATCAACGGCCAGACCGGTGAAGTACAAGGCGAGCGGCCTTATAGTGCGCTTAAGATCGCCCTGTTTATCGGTGCCATTCTCCTGGTTATTCTTATTATCGTTCTCCTGGCCAATAATTAGACCCCGCTGCCTACAGTGGACCGCTCTCTGTGTTCTCCGGGGAGTCGGTGAGAAACTTATATTTTATCTCTCACAGGGCTCACGGAGACCGCAGAGAAGAACCCGGTAATAATAGTTTTGCTCCTACCGCTCCATCCTCGATGGATTTTTCAAAAAGGTGGGTCCCACGGCGTGTGGTGGTTAATAATTTCTACAGCAGCGGATAACCGGGTAGGATTTCGAAGGGTCCGGGTTAAGTAATTTTTTGCCGATTCAATCGAATCCTTCAAGGATTTTCCGAGGGCTATCCCTGCTGTAATCGCAGCAGAGAGAGTGCACCCGGTCCCGTGCGTATTCACTCCTTCCACTCGGGGGGAATCGAAGATTGTCACCCCGTTCCCATCTACCAGTATGTCGGTGGCTTTTCCCGGCAAATGCCCTCCTTTCAATAATACCGGTACGTTGAATTCGGAGAACAGTTTCCCGGCGATTTTTTTCATATCGTCGAACGAATGAATTGTTTCCCCTGCCAGGGTTTCAGCTTCCGGGATATTGGGGGTAACCAGTGTGGCCAGGCCGAAGAGTTTTGTTTTTAAACATTCCACTGCATCGTCTTGCAGGAGTTTACTGCCGGAGGTAGAGATAAAGACCGGGTCGATGACCAGGGGGATGTGCCGGTAGCTGCAAAGCATATCCGCTATAACGGAGATAATCCCGGATGAGAACAGCATTCCTGTTTTCATCGCTTTTATGGGAAAGCCTTCTAAGACTGCTTGCAGTTGTTGTTCTACGATCCGGGTGTCTACCGGTTGGACAGCGGATACTGCTGCCAGGTTTTGTGCGGTTACAGCCGTGATCACGCTGGTTCCGAATACTTTAAAGGCAGAAAAAGTTTTGATATCGGCCTGGATGCCCGCCCCGCCGCCGGAGTCCGAGCCTGCTATCGTTAGGACTGCAATACCATTTATCATTTATTATCCTCGCTTATTAATTTTTTACTGCCGGAAATCGAACCCAGTTTCCCGGTGATGGAAAAGGCAGCAATAAAGAATTACTATAACATAAATTCAACAAAAAATCCGGTTTCCCGGAAACGCGCACATACAAAAAACCCTGGCGGTGTCGCTCAAACAAAAGCATCATCGATAAACACTTTTTGATGTTTTAAAAAAAATTTTTTGAAATTTTTTTTCTTTTATCTTTAAAAATTCTAACTTGAGAATTGCTGTGGTGCGATGTGGTTTGGTGTGATCGCCTCTTTTGACAATTCTCGAATATTCGGTTATAATAAACCTGCTCGCAAGACTTATTCGGAGGCAATTATGGATCTTAAAGATATCCGTGAACAAATTAATAGTGTCGATTATGAAATTGTCAAATTATTAAACGAGCGTATGGAATTGGCATTAAAAACCCGGCAATTCAAAAACGAGGTAGTGGATAATAACCGTGAAAAAGAGGTGATTGCCAATGTTGAGCGAATTCCACTGCGGTTAGTTCGAAAAGACTTTATTAAAAAATTATTTGAAGAAATCATCGTAGAATGCCGGGAAAAACAACTTCACCACCCGATATTGGTGGGTTTCCAGGGTGAACACGGCGCCAACAGCGAAGTGGCGACCCGCGCATACAATGAAGACTTTATCCCTATCCCGTGTTTACAATTCACGGATGTAGTAGAAGGAGTAAAGAAGGGCGGTTTTAATTTCGGGATGCTCCCGGTGGAAAACTCTTTAGAAGGTGGAATCACTGAAGTGAACGATCTATTGATCGACCAGCAGCTCTATATCTCCGGGGAAATCAAACTGCCTATTAATTATGCTTTGCTCACGCTGCCGGATTCGGATTACCGGGGGATCAAGGAAGTATATTCTCATCCCCATGCGCTGGAACAATGCAACGGGTTTATCAACCGGAATCATTTGACCAGCCGCCCATTTTATGATACAGCAGGGGCTGCCCGCATGATCGCAGAAAAAAAACCCCGGGCTTCGGCTGCTATCGCCAACACACTTTGCGCGGAATTGTATAACTTGATGGTGATTAAAGAAAATATCGAAGACGACCCGTCTAATTTTACTCGATTTGCCCTGGTTTCAAACGAAAAAAGCAATATCCACGGAGATAAATGCTCTATTATTTTTACTACCCATAACCAGTTCGGGGAACTCTACGGGATATTAAAAATATTTACCGATGCCGAAATTAACCTCACCCGCATCGAATCGCGCCCTTCAAAAATCGACCGGGGTAATTATGTATTCTGGGTTGATTTAAAGGGTTCCGACAAAGATGAACACGTGATATCCGCACTTGAAAAAGTACAACAAGCGGCTGCCATGTATCGATTTTTGGGATGCTATAAAACCGCCGATTAAAATTAAACCACTAATCGAGGAATCAAGGGATTCAAACGGGATACGATTTCGTAATTGATGGTTCCTGCCCATTCGGCAAGGTGGTCTGCGGTGATCTTTTCATTTCCTTCTTCGCCGATGAGAATGACCCTGTCCCCTGGTTTTACCGGGCGGTCTTTGATATGAGTGACTTCCGCCATAATCATATTCATGCAAACGCGGCCCCGAACCGGTGCTTTTGCCCCATTCGCAATGATGGTAGACATATTGGAGAGTTTCCGGTCATATCCGTCATAATACCCCACAGGTACAACGATAACTTTTGAGCGGTCGTAGGTTTTGTAGGTTAATCCATACCCGATGGCTTCCCCTTTTTCCAGCGATTTGACCTGGGCTGCCCTGGAGTGCCAGCTCAAGACCGGTTTTAATTGAATCGGTGTTTTGTTTCGCTCGATGTAAGAGACATAGGTGGGCCTGGAAGGCCAAAATCCATAAGCGGATATTCCCACCCGGGCTATATCGAAGTGGGTTTTGGGGAATAGAAGGGTGGCTGCTGAACAGGAAAAATGTTTCAGTAATTGAGAAGGGTTGATTTTTTGCATCAAGTTAGTAAAAACTTCCAGTTGATATTGGGCATACGAGTGATCTGTCGTGTCTTCGATATTGGCGAAGTGAGAATAAATCCCGACGTTTTCCACGAGATGGTTGTTATTGGAAGAGGAGGAACGTTCCAATATATTGACGATTTCTCCGGGGCGCATTCCCATCCGGGCTGTACCGGTTTCAACTTTCAAATGAATTTTCGCCGTTTTTTTCAACTCTTTGGAAAGGGATTTGACTTCTTTTAAATACTCCACAGAAGGGACAACCATTTCGATTTCATTCGAGATGATTTCTTTGATCTGGTCTTTATCCGCCCATCCCATGATCAATATTTTTTTATCGCTGAGTTTTTTGATTATGAGTGCTTCTTCAACAGAGTCGACAGCATAATAATCGATAAAGGAAAGGTCCCGGGTTATGCCGGTGACTTCTTTCAAGCCATGACCGTAGGCATTGGCTTTTACTACGAACATGATCCTGTTTCCAGTCAATCGGTGAAATTCCTGCAAGTTGTGAACCAGGTTGGATGCATTTATTTCGATGTGTGTTTTCATAAAGTGAAGCCTCCGTGAGGGGATGCAATGGGGTCATACCATATCCCAGGTAATCCATTGATCGGTATCGATATCTTGTTTAGCCGGTCTCCCGTACAAGAACCGGGCTTGTTCGGGGGGGATGCCTTTGCCCGGTCTTTTAACGATTGTATTTCCAGGAGTAATAATCTCTCCTTTTTTTATATTTTTCAAGGCGATGATGCTTTTTCGTCCTAAATCTCTTGAATCGAGTTCATGGGGAGAAATGGACATTTTGTTATTGGATTTCATGGAGAGGTTGATTTCGGAGAGTGTTTGAACCAGGGTTTTCATTTCGGGAGGGTCTGCGGAAATTTTTTGATCCGGGCCATTCATGGTTTTGTCGAGGGTGAAATGTTTTTCGATGAAGCGGGCGCCGCGGGCTGCTGCTGCGATGGCATAGTGGATTCCCAGGGTATGGTCGGAAAAACCTACCGGGAGTTTAAACGTGTGGTGAAGAAAATCGATATTCAGGAGGTGAATGGAGCCCGGGGGGGCTGGGTAGCTGGAGGTGCATTCCAGGAGGATGATTTTTTCGATGCCGATGCTTTTCAAGAATCGCAGTGTTTCGGCAATTTCATCCAGGAAAGCCATCCCGGTGGAGATAACATAAATATCCCCCAGTTTTTTTTGGAGTTCCAGGAAGGCATGGTTGTTTATTTCCGAGGAGGCGATTTTTAGGAAATCGATCCCTGTTTTTTCCAGGACGAGAAGGGAGTGATGGTCGAATATGGAGGAGGAGAAAAGGAGGTTATGTTTTTTGGCGCGTTCATGCAAAAGGGGCCACCAATCGTCTTGTATTTCGAGTTTTTGAACCTGGGAAAAAACATCCTGGTCCGTGTGAGTAAAGCCGGGGGTAAGCCGGGAATACATCAACCCTGTTTTAAAGCATTGGAATTTTACAGCGTCCACACCGCATTGGGCTGCGGCATCGATCATTTCTTCCGCCAGTTTTAAATCCCCGTTATGATTGATGCCG
>Ga0209593_10000748_pt1 | contig 14437 bp, 16 predicted proteins | sample PPLLaktember2015_3_FD_187260 | JGI IMG/M metagenome (GOLD analysis project Ga0209593, IMG submission 187260) | Freshwater sediment microbial communities from Prairie Pothole Lake near Jamestown, North Dakota, USA - PPLs Lake P7 Core (6) Depth... | ecosystem: Environmental > Aquatic > Freshwater...
TCAGCCTGCTCTTTGGCTTTGCCGGGACCACCAACCTGTACGACCTGGCATCCATGACGGTGGCAGGCCAGTTGCCCGTCGGCGTTGCGCTGGGGCTGGTGGTACTCATTGTTGTTGGACTTGGTTTCAAGGTCTCGATTGTCCCGTTCCATTTCTGGGCTCCTGATGTGTATATGGGTGCGCCGACCCCGGTTGCCGGTTTCCTGTCCACGGCTTCGAAAGCTGCTGGTTTTGCTGTCCTGACGAGACTGTTCATCGTCGTATTCCCTGATATTTCTTATGATTGGGCTTCCATCCTGGCGGTGCTGTCAGCGATCACAATGACGCTGGGTAATCTGGTAGCTATGAAGCAGAGAAATATCAAGCGCATGCTGGCGTATTCTTCCGTTGCGCATGCAGGCTACGCCATGATCGGTGTGGTAGCGGTTTCGGAGTTGGGCGTGACCAGCGTGGTGTTCTATCTGCTCGCCTACATCATAACCAACCTGGCTGCCTTCGGTATTGTAATGGCCTTCGGTCGCATCACCGGCTCGGACGAGATCAAGGATTACGCTGGGATGAGCCGCCGTTCACCCGGACTGGCGATCGCAATGCTGGTGGCCTTCCTGTCGTTGGCAGGCATGCCGCCTTTCGGGGGATTCGTTGCCAAGGTATTTGTTTTTGCAGCAGCAGTGCAGGTCAATATGGTCTGGCTGGCGGTTGTCGGCATTCTCAATTCCATCGTCGGCGTGTACTACTACCTGACGGTTTTGAAGGTTGTATACCTGTACCGTATGGAAGGTGAGAACGAGGAAGCGCATCCCATCCCGTTGACACGACCATACGCGATTGGCCTGGTGGTTCTTACCCTGGGCATCCTGCTGGTCGGCACAATCTTTGCTCCGTGGTTCGGGTTCTCCGGCGCGGCGGCATTGAATCTGTTCTAGGTAGTTACGAGGTGATAGTCATTCTCAAATGGCTGTCACCTGCCAAATTGACGCTCATTAAATCATTGTGATATAATCCGCAAACCAATGAGCCAGCCGGAGAAACAGGGAAAAGACCGCTTTCAATATGCCATGAACCTGACTCTAGCGTCAATCGCCGGGCAGGTGGGCTGTCTTACCCTGATAATTATCTTCCTTGCTCTGTTTGCGGGGTTGTGGCTGGACCGTTATTTTGATACCAAGCCACTATTTACAATCGTTCTTTTAATTGGCAGCGTGCCGGTTACGCTCTTCCTCATGTTCCGTTTGGTAAGAGCAGCTACCAGCCGGATTAAGCCAGTACAAGACTCAGAAAAAACCAAAATCTCCACACCTGAGGAGGATGCTGATCGTGAGTGAAAATCAAGAAAAGAAAGGTCGATGGCGCTGGGGCGTGAACCGCTGGATCATACTCGCTTTGATCATTGCAAGCGCGTACGCAGCCAGTCTATACCCTCCTATTCAGCCGCACGTCCAGCTGCCAGCCGAAGCGATCAGTCAGGGTCCGCTGTTTACCATTCCTGGTATTGGCGAAATCTATCTGACAAATACCTTGCTGGCCGTACTATTCGCGGACCTTGTTCTAATACTGATCGCTTTTTTTGTTAACCGTGCGGTCAAAACCGGTGACTTGGTACCAAAAGGATTGTCTGGTGCCGTGGAAGCCCTGTTGGAAGCTCTTTACAACTTGACCGAAGGGACTGCCGGCAAATGGACAAGAGCGATCTTTCCGTGGTTTGCGACCATAACGCTTCTTGTTTTGGTAGTTAACTGGATGGAACTTTTTCCCGGGGTGGACAGCGTCGGCTTCTTGCACCAATCTGAACACGGTTATCCTGTTCAGGATTTGGGTTTTGCTGAGACGATTGTCCAGGCGCCTGAGGGTGAACATACCGAAGGGGCCGAATTATTTGGATTGGTCCCGTATATCCGCGTTACATCCACTGACTTGAACTTCACAGTTGCCCTGGCCTTGATTGCGGTAGTCATGGTGCAGGTCATGGGGTTTCGTGCGCAGGGACTTGGCTATCTCACCAAGTTCTGGAATACAAAAGCATTCTTCAGCGTTCCAATTTTCGGTTTGATCGACTTTGTGGTTGGTCTGCTGGAATTGATCTCAGAATTCTCGAAGGTTTTATCGTTTGCTTTCCGTCTTTTTGGTAACATCTTCGCAGGTTCGGTTCTGTTGTTCGTTATGGGAGCGCTGCTGGGGGCAGGCGGTCTGGGCTTTTTCCAAGTCGGCTTCCTGATGTTGGAGTTCTTTGTTGGTCTGATACAGGCCATTGTGTTCGGTATGTTGACCATGACCTTTATGGCCCAGGCTACACAGGGTCACGGCGAGCATCACGAAGAAGAAGCACACGCGTAGTTCGGGCGGAGTACACGCCCGGGAAACACACCATATTTAGTGGCGGTTCCCCCGCCCGAGACTTGAAACGGAGGTATTTCGAAATGGAAGTAGAAGCTGCTGCCATCCTCGGCAAATTGATCGGTGCTGGCCTGGCCATGATCGGGGCAATCGGTGCAGGCGCTGGTATTGGTATCGTCACCAGTGGCGCGGTACAGGCCATGGGCCGCAACCCGGATGCGACCGGCACAATCCAAACCAACATGATCCTTGGCATCGCCTTTGCCGAAGCCGTAGCGATTTACTGCTTGGTTGTCGCGCTCCTGATCCTGTTTGTATTCTAAACCTGAGAACGGGAGGAGGTTACCTTGGAAAAACTAGGTCTGAATCTGGGCTATCTGCTGCTCCAGATTTTCAATTTCTTTATTTTATTTGTCGTTCTGCGTGCCTGGGTTTACAAACCCATTCTTGGCTTACTTGACAAGCGACGCCAGACAATTGCTCAGGGCTTGGAAGACGCTCGCGTAGCTGCTGAAGCGCGTGCTGCTGCCGAGAAAGAAGCTGCCAAGATCGTCGCTGACGCGCAGGCGGAAGCCAGCAAAGTGGTACGAGAGGCCAGTGAGCGCGCGCAAGGCGTTGCCAAAGAAGTCAAGGCCGAAGCCGAAGCTGAAGCTGCCAAAGCCCACGCTACTGCGCTGGCTGAGGCGGAAGCGGAACGCAATCGCATTCTCGGTGACTTACGCGGCCAGGTGGCTGCTTTGTCCATCGCTGCGACCCAGAAACTGGTTGGTGATACCCTGGATGTGAAGCGCCAGCATGCCCTGCTGGACGAGTTCTTCTCCGGCGTCAAGGCTGGCAAGGTTGTCGTGCTCGAGGATGCCAGCTTCAAGGGCGAATCGGCTGAGGTCACCAGCGCGTTGCCGCTTACCGATGGTGAACAGGAGTCCGTCAAGAATGACGTGCTGGCGAAGGTCGGTGCGCAGGCGGTTTCTTTCCGCGTGGACCCGTCCATCCTGGGCGGCCTGGTCATCAAGGTCGGCGATAAGGTTATGGACGGCTCTGTAGCCGGCAAGCTTGACGGTTTACGCCAGAACCTGAAATAAATCCAATTAATCAGACTTAGACCTGACAGGTTTTTTAACTTGTCAGGTCTTTTTGTAATATGGTAAAACGAACCCATGAGCGCGAAAAAATTATCCGCATTATTTGCGAATATTCCTCTTGAGAATTATCCGACTATATCTTCCGATGTCACCGTGACTGGGATTGCAATCGACAGCCGCGTTGTCAAACCCGGGGATCTATTTGTTGCCATGCAAGGCGGCTCGGTGGATGGGCACAATTACATTCTCAAAGCGATTGACAACGGTGCGGTTGTGGTGGTTGGGCAGAAGGAATTGGGCAACCTGCCTGTTCCTTATGTTCGGGTGGAAAACCCGCGTCAGTCCCTCACCTATCTGGCTGCTGCGTTTTACGATTGGCCGGGTCGCAAGCTGACAGTGATCGGCGTTACCGGCACGGACGGCAAGACCACCACCTGCAACCTGATCTACCATATCCTGGTGTCTGCCGGGCTCAGGGCTGGCATGATTTCGACCGTGAATGCGGTGATCGCGGATGAAGTGCTGGACACTGGCTTCCACGTCACCACACCGGACGCGCATGATGTACAGCGCTACCTCGCCAAAATGGTTGAGGCTGGCCTGACGCACGTTGTATTGGAGACCACCTCCCATGGCTGGTCGCAGCACCGCGTAGATGCTTGCGAGTTCGATATCGGTGTGGTTACGAATATCACCCATGAGCACCTTGATGAACACGGTTCTTATGAGAATTACCGTGCGGCCAAGGCACGCCTGTTCAGCAGCCTTGAAAAGACAGGTTCAAAACCGCAGGGTAATCCGCGTCTGGCAGTTCTGAACCGAGATGACCAGTCGTTTGGTTTCTTGAAGGAATTCGTAAAAGTCAAAAAGATAACTTATGGCTTAGGCGCAGGGGGGGATGTTTCGGTTATCGATTTCAATTACAGCCCGCAGGGAATGCGCTTCGTTGCGGAACATCAAAAACTTCGCGTAGGCATAAAGGTAAACCTGTTCGGACAGTACAATGTTTCGAACTGCCTGGCCGCATTAAGCGCAACCGTCTTCGGATTGGGAATAGAGCCCGAGGTTGCCGCGCAGGGGATTGCCAATCTTCCGGGCATCCCTGGCCGGATGGAAGTGATCGATATGGGGCAAGATTTCACTGCCATCGTGGATTTCGCGCATACACCGAATGCATTGAAAGTCACGCTTGAAACAGCCAGAGAAATGCTCGCGAGTTCCGCTCGCCCCCAGGGGGAGGGGTCAGGAGTGAAAGAGAATCCCCGTATCATTGCTGTTTTCGGGTCAGCAGGCTTGCGCGACAAAGAAAAACGCCGCATGATGGCTGAGACTTCCGCCGAGCTAGCCGATTTAACGGTGCTGACCGCCGAGGATCCGCGCACCGAGTCTCTGGACGCGATCCTCGGCGAAATGGCAGCAGGCGCAGGGTCCAAGGGTGGACGCGAGGGGGAAACGTTTTGGCGGGTACCGGATCGAGGCGAAGCGATCAAATTCGCGCTACGCTTAGCCCGTCCCGGTGACATCGTCCTTGCGTGTGGAAAAGGTCACGAACAATCCATGTGCTTTGGGAAAATCGAATATTCCTGGGATGACCGGACGGCGATGCGCGCTGCTCTGGCTGAGTACTTAGACAAAGATGGGCCGCAGATGCCGTATTTACCGACGCAGGATAAGTCAGAAAAGGAGTGGTTGAAATCGTGATGGAATGGAGAACGCCCGTTACATTGACAGGCAAAAACGTTCGTCTGGAACCGATGACCGAATTGCATATCCCCGGATTGGCTGAGATCGGTGTAGGTCAGGATTTTTGGGATTTTATGTTATATGGAAAGATGGAAACGGAAGAGGATATGGCGAATTGGGTACGAGATATCCTTTCGCGGTCTGATTTGCCCTTTGTGGCAATTCATTTAGAGTCTGGGCGTGTAGCGGGTGCAACCCGTTATTTGAATATAACGCCGGAACATCGCGGATTGGAGATCGGCGGTACTTGGTATGGACGGGAATTCCAACGCACAGCGGTGAATACGGAATGTAAATTTTTGCTGTTGAAATATGCATTCGAAACACTGGGTTGCATCCGTGTGCAGCTCAAGACAGACCTGCGCAACGAGCGTTCCCAAAAAGCGATTGAACGCATCGGCGCGGTGAAAGAGGGCATACTGCGCAACCACATGATTCTGCCGGATGGCCGGTTTCGCCACTCGGTGTTTTATAGTATTTTGGATACGGAGTGGCCGGAGGTGAAGAAGAGGCTGGAAGAGATGATAGAGAGGTAGTAGAATTTTTCGCCCTCATTCGTGTAAAAATGATAGCGCGATAAACGAATGGATATTTGACTCAACGCATACATCAACGGGGTAAAGAAGAAGACTGCGTTTGAGCGAAGAATAGACGCTTTTGAAAGTGTGTAACGATGCCTTTTTCCATTATGTTAATTAAAGGAATTTGTGGGTAAGTAAACTCTATACAAGAATTTAGGACTCAAAATTGTGGATCTAAAGCCATATTGTTTGCACGACTACTCACCCCAAGCTACTGAGGCACGGAAATTGCTTTTGTTTTGCCAACGGGTCTGGGGTCTAGAGCCTGGTATGAGCTTTTGGGGGTGGGAAACTCTGGGAATGACCAGAAAACCATATCCAGGTGACGTAACAGATAGCGAACGGGCCTTTGTAGCTCCGTATCTGACCTTGATGAGAGAAGATGCTTCACAACGGGATTAAGATTTACGAGAAGAATTCAATGCACCGTCCCGTGAGGGAAACTACAGTGCTTTCACTTTGCCAATTTCAACGACATCAACAGGAATTCCCTCGATATCACTGGGTAAAATCGCGCTCTTATCCAAGTTCGAACGTGGGATCTTCCTTTCTACATAAATAATGATGCAAGGCTCACCAGTCGGTTTTCTTCCTTTTGTCCGGATACCTTGCGCCACGCCGACGACATTGGGGTAGTGTAATAGTTCAGCCTCATGACGCGCTAGTACCTGTACGATTCTTGCTTCCTCGCGGTCCAGAACAGGTGCCTCAGAAATTTCCTTTTCTGGTTTGGCCGTAGAGAACCCCCCCCTAGCTTCTCGTGTTTGCTCCCCTACCGCCTTTCCCTCTTTAGATCGGTCTGGTTTTAATCCTTTAGTCATAATAAGCACCTCTTAAAATTGTTTTTTTGAAGGCATACAAAGCATGTAGCCTAATATCTTTTGGCTATAAAGCAAGCCTCTGACTTTCTTACTCGGCTGCCACTGGGATCTCGACGTCGGTCCACACTCAAGTTTAAAATATACAAATTCTCATCCTTATCGGCATTATTACAGAACAAACAACCGCCAGCTTTTTACCAGCAGTTCATTGATAACCCGGATCTATCCTCCCCCTGCAAGGCTCCGCAATCGCCTGGAGTGATTTAAGATCTAAACTTTGAAGTGCTCATATTATAACTAATCTTGTTCTAAAAGTCCAAATTAATGAGGAAATAGCGCTGATTATCGAGTTGATTGGTCTATGAAGTAATTCTCCTCACAAGTCTTAAGACAGGCACCGCTTCCATCGCGCGCTGATCTCTTTTATCTATAGCCACTACCGCGCCAGGTTTGTCGAAGCGATAGAGTCTATGCGTCTCCCGCCCAATCACAGTTAGCCCCTTCTTGCCAACATATTGAAAATAGGCTGGAGTATCACCTGTCGGCTGGTGCCTAGAAGATGTTCGTTCCTTCTGTTCAAGCGCCTGGCTAGTTTCGGTCTTTTTTGTGAGCTGGGCTCTTTTCTCTCCACAACATGACATTTTCATCCTCACTTTCCTCAACAAATAGAGCCGATGACTCGCCATGCCGATGGTCCGTCACGCGTTCGAGTAGGATTGCTCCTGCAGACAAGGCTGGCCACAACAAGATTCGCTCACCCAGCTTCTTTCCTAGAAAAATGGCAAGAGGAGCTGAAACCCATATACTTAAGCAATAAAAACAATCGAGTAGCTGTCCCAAGAATCCTTCACCGGCACTCCGACGCAAGCGGATTACCACATCCCATGGTCCATCTTCCGCACTAAGTAGATGTGTGATGCGCCAGACGAATAAGGTTCCAAGCAAAAAATTATGAAAGCGCATTGGCTTGCATTCCAGTGATGTCAATACATTGCAGTGCCGATTGTTTGGCCTATCTTTTGGATCAAGGGGTCACTCTCATAATTGGTCCACGATGATAGGCTTTCAATTCGCCAGATGGAAGTAAACGCACAAGGCTGTGAAGTTCATATCGGCCCACAACAGGCATCGCCACTTCAAACTGGTACGAATATCCGAATACATGAGGTTTGAATCGGTCTTCTTTAGACCCGACGTGTCTTGGAAAGCCGTCATTGAGATTGATCGTATACATTTCAGTACGAAAGGATACGCCTTGCATGGTTAGCCTTTCAGCATCGGATCCAGACAGCTTGATGTTTAGTGCGGCCTTAAGTCTCTTTTCTGATACACTCAACGTGGGTCCAATTACTGATATCTTCGGATCGCTAATTTCGAGCAGAACATCGTATTGTTCCCCAGGGATGGGTTGGACCGCAGCCTGAGCTTCAACGGAAGGTGGCTCCTTAGTTACCTCAACCTGCGGAGTGATCGGTTTCATGATAAATGGCAGGTTTGCTCGTCCCAAGATCCAATTAACCCACGGGGCGGCATCGGTTCCCTGGAAGATCGCCTCTTCTCCACCATTGCTTTCGTTATAAACTGTGATAGACAGTACTAATTCGCCGGAATCATCTTTCCCTATGTCGAAAGACACGGTAAACACGGCAGCATGTTCCCGCGCCTCACGACTGGACTCTTTTGGTTTCTCCTCGGGTTCTGCTTCCGCTTTGGGTGGTGGGGGAGTGATTTTTTCCAACTGACTGAGCATCTCGGCCTTTTTGATCCACATTTCTCTGTCAATTAATCCAGGCGGACGGTTTACGCCGTGGGCCTTGAGGGCTGCAGAGAATTCCTCGGCTGTGTGATGGTCCAGGTACTCGATCAAATCTGCATAATTATGAATGCCGATTTCGTACATCGCCTGTGCAGTTTTCCGGGCGATTCCAATAATTTGGGTCAATTTGGAGATGCTGAGCTCACGGTCGTCATCCGAAGAAGCTGAACCCTTCTCAAACCTTGTCATTGCGGATTCTCCTTGGATCTGGGCAGATGTCGATCCATTCTGTCGTGCCACTGGAGCAGCATGATGCCTTAGACAACCAGTCTCACGTTCAGTGTATCCAGTACCGGATGTAGGTCAAGCGCCAGTGCACGCTCTGGGTAATCGCTTCCTGCAAAGTGTAGACCTACTGCGCGCATTGTCGATTCTTGGAGCCACATAGATCCCGAGTCGCCTCCTGCACTTACCTCAGCGCCAAGCCGTGGTTCAATCGTCAGAACGTTGCGGATGAGGCGGTCTACACCACTGTAATTGATTCTGAGGGTTCCCTCAATCGCCGTTACCCGCCCGCGAGTGATGCCAGTCTGGCGGCCTGACTTGACCACCTCCATTCCAAGCTGCGCCCATCCCACCCCACTCACTGGCCCAAGTTCAACCTGATCGTTAATGAGTTGGCGGGAGCCGGTGAGTTCGGCGACAGCAGCGTCGAGGTTGGATGACATTGCGTGGCGGGATAAGCTTGCGACCGTGTCCGTACGGCTACCACCATCTCCCCAACCGGGTTGGTAGATAGGCCAACCCGGTTGCGACGACCAGCTCCCAGCTAAGACATGCCAATTGCTGAGGATCATCCTTACGCCAGTTTCGCGATCCTCCACCAGGCCGCCAAGCGTACCATAGCCATATCGATAGGCATTGGAAATGCTGATTCCGCCTTGCATTGGAGCGGTGCGTCTCGCACGGGGGCTATTTCGCTGTGACCATCGATTCCAGAACCCTTGCTGGAGTTTATACTTTCCCTGCGGCACATCGACCGGGAAACCGGCAATCGTCTCTGGAATCAGATTGTGAGTCGCGCCTTCCTCGATGGCGGCTTCGAGTTCAGGACCCCGTGTAAACTTTTCGACAACATGGACGCGGATATGTAGTTGTTCGCCCTCCAAGACTTGGCCGCCTCTTTCGGGCCACCCAAAGTCAATGAGCATCACGTTGGGATCATAAATCCAACTACGGACCGCTTCTCGCATGGCCAGCCGGAGGCGTGCCAGGGGCTTTTGATTTAAGTCCATCATACGCCTTTTCTTTCTTTGACCAATTTGGTGGAGCTGGCCCGGCCATTACAGACCGGGCCTGTGGGAATTAAGGGTAACGGGGGGGGCAATCACAATCTCGCAGATAGTCGGCAACCATGAAGCGGATCGGTTGGTCGAATGTCCGGCCCGGAGACCCGTAGATTAGGTCATAGTCTAGGTCTTCTATCCACCTTGCAAAGCCTGAATACTGCGGGATATATTTGTTGTAGCAGTTGCAGATGCGGCAACAGATATTTGTCTCGTATATGCACGCGCTACGTTGAGGTGTGAAGGTCCAATAATCATAGTACCAACATTGTCCGGGCGTCGTCTCGATGCAGTGGCTATAACTCAATTCAGGAACTGGCTGCATGGTCTGCAGGTTGGAGGTGATATAGTTGAGCTCAATCCCGGCGCCAAACCCGGTAATGATGTCGCAGGCATTCTGACCGGGATAGGGCGAGGGGTAGTAGGGATTTAGGTATACAACGGTTATGAGTGTGGCTTGCTCACCCACTTCAATAACCCGGGAAGGTTGCACAGAAGGATCCTGGTAGGGGCCAATTGCATAAACGTCCCAAAATCTCTGAGGTCCCGCTAGCTCCGGGGCTGCCAGAGCCCTTCTTTCGGAAAGGCTCTCGACCTTGGCAGCTAATTGTTGGTGCCTGGCATCCAATTGTGCTTGCCTGGCAGCTAATTGTGCCTGCTGATCCTTACCGTCTTCATTAACCTCAGCTTCTCCTCGTTTAAGAACAACTTCTTTTGCCATGATCAATTTCTCCTTTCATTTCGTCCGGCATGGTTGCACACCAATTTAAATGTTCGGACCGGTGGAATTTAGTCCCATGCTAGCAATAAGCTCTCAATTCGAGCTTATATTTCGCTCAATTAATGGATGTGAAAAAATTGAGTACCCGTAGCCAAGGAAAGTCCTGTCTTTTCGCGCCGATCTTGCCAGAGACATGAGGATCTGTTGATCAAAAAAGGTCGAATTCAAGCATCATATTTCGATGAAATGCGATAATACAAATCAACTGTTTCCCGAGAGGGTTGAATACCAAGATCTTCTCTCAAAGCTCGAAGGCAGGTCTGATATTGCCGGACCGCCAAATGTCTCTGGCCCAGCGCCAGGTAGACTTGCATTAGCATACGATGTGCTGCTTCATAACACCTATCTTTGGCCAAAACCTTATGACAGAGATGAATAACAGATGTGTATTGGCTGTTTTGGAGATATAACTCGCTTAACCTGTCAACTAGACTTAAATATGAGTTCCGAAGCTGCTCTCGCTGAAGAATTGGCCAATCCTCGTAAAGATCTTCCTCCAAGAAATCGCCTTGATAAAGTCCCTCAGCGGTTCCATATTGCTCGATAGCTTTGTCCAAATGCCCGGTTTTATCCAAATGACGACCGGCCTTTATACACTTTTCGAATTCTCTAAAGTCAATCCAGGTCTCTATATTTGGATTGAGCGAATAGCAGTCGTTCTTAAAGAAGATGTGATGAAATTCCTGCTGTTCTCCCCTCAAAATCTGCCGGAGGGCATAAATCGCCTGGTGTAAATTTCTACGGGCGGCTTCAAGATCAGAATCAGGCCAGAACCTGTCCATTAAGATTTCTTTAACAACTGGAACTGGGTGCTCGAGTATTAGGTGCTTAAATACCGACAAAGCTTTCCGGCTCAGCCAATTTTCAACCAATCGTTCATCTTGATAAACTTGAAATTGACCCAGGCAGTACACTGCTAAAGCTGGCAGACCTGGTTGTTTAGGCGCCGAGTGTGGAAAAAGGGAAGAGCGAGTAGTATTCGATTGGAGAAGAGATGGCGATAAGTCTGAGACTCCGGATGGTATTTGACTATTATCCGAGAAAGAAGCGGTAGATGAGGAGAATATCTTCCCCTCGAATTGGGAAGCTTTAGGTTTTGGGGATATTCCCCTGTCTTGAATCTCATCCTCATTGGTCGGCTCACTATGGTGAGGTGACCGTTGCAGGAGCCACTTGTTTCTGGCAATGTACCTGACAGAACGCCACAACGATCTCCAGTGGTGCGTTAAGCGTGAGCTTATGCCGGCCGGAGGAAATGCAACTAGTCGGTTCCTCTGGCCGCCTGTGGACTGGTATGTGGTTTCAGCGAGAGGCCATTCCCCCCAGTGAAGTAACCAATCTAGTAATTCTCCATTGGTATATGGTACTTGAGCCTCCAGGTTTTGCTTGAAAAGCTCCAAGACGTCTATCAATACCCATTCATGCTTTTCTTTCAATTTCTCCTGAAGTCTGCTTAACCAATCTGCTGCCTCTTGATAATTGCCCCGGCGAACACAAATCGCGCAGGCTCCCCAGGCTGCGCAGCGGGCAATTTGTTGCAGGCTGTGCGTTTCAGCTAGTTTCCAGGTTTGCTCGATGCTGGCTAATGCTGTAGCATGATCACCTAATCGCGATTGCAAGTAGGCACACATGAAAATGACCTGGCAATTTCTGACAAGGTCATCTCTAATTTGTTCCAATTGTAGGTTATGTAAAAGATATTGAATGAAATCAGGCGAATAATTTGCAATCTTTCTGGCGAAATGTATCCAAACAGGATGGAAGAATACGTCCGGTAGGAGTTGGGAGAGCTGCCGACTTAAAAATAACTGGTTTTTATCCCTGCTCATCTCTGACACTCAATTGTTGGCTGATTCTTCGATCCTTGGAGCAGTCATCCCTCTGCTATGCAGATCAAGAGTACGAAAATAGATATGTCAACGCTCTATTGTCTCCAGAGAACGTTGTAGATGTTTGGAATTCCACACCGATAGGCCACGCGAAGCGGGAATTTTTAGGGTCAAATCCTGGATCATCATGCTAAAAGTTCCTACAAAAAGAAAACCGCCTCTTTGTGGGATATTGTGTATCTTTTTCTTCCCATTCCAGTTTCAATTCATCTCGTATTGCCAGCATGAGAGTATACCAACGACCATGCCAGCGCTGAATCGAGAAGAAAAAGATTGAGTTAACGTAAACTGCCTGGCTGCATGGCTCACCGGATGTTTGGACATTACCTCAAAATCTGATTCAAAGGCCTGAGCCGAAAATCCCTAACCCTGTAACCAATCATCTGAAAACACTTCTGGACTCGATCTTGATCTCTAGTAAGCAAGAAGAGAGTTCCCATTTTGCCATAACTTCGTTTGTTTCATCAACATACTCCGATCGCAAACGAACAGAAGGCTCTCTCAGAACCCCCACACTACCCAAAATGTATGGTAGTGGTTAACGAGTCAGTGATAAATTGTGTTTGGGGATCGAATGGCTTTTGGAGCGAAAGAGGCAAATATTATAGCGATTGCTAGTCATCCTGTCATGAAGGATTTCCTCTATTATCCAATATGTCGTTTAGCAGAACGACTCTCAAATGGAAAGCATATCCGACGGCTTGTGCCCTATTTGTAATCCCCAATTTTGTATAGATATTATGGATATGATTCTCGACCGTTGATTCGCTGATCGTTAGATTGCTAGAGATTTCCCTGTTGGTGAACCCACAGGCAATCAATTTAAGGACTTGATTTTCGCGGTCGGTAAGTGCCGGAAGCATTTGATTTCCCTCCTTGCGTACAGCTGAGACGCCTATATAGGGAATAGCATCCTTGATCCGCAGAGCTTAATATGATGAATTAGAATGTTTTTCTCTGGATTATTTTTATCAGTATATCATCTGGTAGAAAGAAATTCAATACTTTTCGATTTCAACTGTATAGGTTTGTCATATCGTCACCATAGGGTAAGATCCTGTCGTAGGATCAACTTGAATTAATAATGAATTTCCGGGAGTGAAATCTCGGCTAGGTGATATGCTGAAACAATAACAACCCCTGCAGAATTCTGCGGGATTAATTTTTAGGTCACGACTTCAGGTGCAGGTTCCTTTTTGTAAAATGTACGTTCGATGATGAAGAATGTAATCGTGCTGGCAATGCCAATCAACAGGCCGCCCATCCAGGTAGCAGGCGGACCAAAATTGTCACTCAGGAAACCACCGAGCAGGGGCCCTATGCCAATCGAAAGACTCCAGGTCAGGCTGTAAATGCTCATGTAGCGACCACGCATGTCAGCCGGGGCGAGGTTGGCGACATAGGTGCTGCTGGTCGGTACGATGATGAGTTCTCCTATGGTGATGATCACCATGCTTATCCAGAAACCCCAGAAATTCGTTCCCAGGATGACGCTGCCTACCCCGACCGCATAGAACAGCATTCCCAATGCCATCATACGCAGGGGAGCATGTTTCTTCGTCCATTGGGTTACCAGGACTTGTAAAAATACAACCATGAGGGCATTGGTGGTGGGGATAAAGCCATACAACTGCTTTGGAATCCCGACCACCTTTGTTGCATAGACTGGCAGTAAGATCCACATCAGGGATGCGGTGATCAAGCCAAAGGTAATATTTATGGTTGTAGCAAGAAATGGCTTATCCCTTACGACACGATCGTAGCCACCCCAACGTTCCACTACTTTTGCAGTTTGTCCTTTGCCTTTCACCGGTAATGTCTCGACGGCAAAGAACAGGATTAATAACCCAAAGATAAACAAACCGGTTGATGCGATGTAAAAAGCCAGATATTGTGAAGCTGCTGCCAGGAAGCCTCCTACCGAAGGACCTATGGCAATGCCTGCATTGTTGCTCATGCGAAGGACGGAGTACGCATCGGCTCGCTTCTCGGGATGGATCAGGTCAGCCATCATCGCATCCGCGCCGACCCGAAAAAGCGGGTTGGAGGCGCCCAGCAAGACCATCAAGATCGCAAACTGGGTGTAAGTTGCGGCATGGCTGAG
>Ga0209593_10000749_pt1 | contig 14436 bp, 7 predicted proteins | sample PPLLaktember2015_3_FD_187260 | JGI IMG/M metagenome (GOLD analysis project Ga0209593, IMG submission 187260) | Freshwater sediment microbial communities from Prairie Pothole Lake near Jamestown, North Dakota, USA - PPLs Lake P7 Core (6) Depth... | ecosystem: Environmental > Aquatic > Freshwater...
GCCGGGTCACCTGGCGAGGGCCGGAGTCCTTGATATCATGGCCTGCGAAGACAAGCCACTGGCCATTCTTCATGGCCTGCTCGATGAGCGGTCTTATTTTGTCGAAATCCGCGTCGTCGCTCGGCATGCCCAGGATTTGGGCCAGATCGCAGAACAAGGGGTCATTAGGCCCTTCGCCAAGCCATCCGCGCCCGACTTTGAAGAGCTGAGCAACAAGGGGGACGTAGCTCTTTACGTCCGCACCGCGACCCACAAATGTCTGGCCGCAAGGGTAGGCAAAGGTGGTCGGAGTAACGCCGAGCAGTTCCTGGACCTGCCGGTTCGCCTCTTTCAACTCCGCCTGCATCTGCTCCAGCGTGTAGTTCTCAAGCGCTTTCTGCCGGGCAAACGGGAAGTTCCCGGTGCACGGATGAACCAACGAATGGTTGCCGATCTCGTGTCCGGCCACCACGGCTTGTTTCCAGGCATCCAGCCGATCCTTCAAGCGGTCCGGCGAAACAAAGAAAGTCGCCCGAACCTTGTAGCGATTAAGGAGCGGCACCCCATTGTCGACTTGGCTGGGGCGTGCGTCGTCAAAACTCAGGCTTAGTGCGCCGCGCTTGCCTTCCGGCCAACGGACGTTCTGCTTCGCTTGTTCAGCCTGACGGCCCGTTTCGTACTGCACCGCGATAGCCTGACTGCCTGCGAGCGCGATGAGAGTCAGTAACAGGACGTGTTTTCTAGCGGACATCTCTTCCTCCTGGGACAATTGTCCCATGATGTCTAGTGTCTGGTTTCCTTTTCCAGTGTCTCCTGAGCGGCGGATTGCTCCACTCCCCGCACGAGGAGGCGGAACATGTACTGGATTTCGCTGAATCCTTTTATTACCGCGTACGCCGAGAGGCTGACGAATAAAAGACCAGTTGAGAACAGAACGCCGAGCCATACGAATTGCCACATAGCGAGGGAGTCGGATTGGCCGGCGCCCAGGACCGCAACGACGGCGGTTGCCGCCAAGCCCGTCAGCAGCAGAATCCTCTCAACGGCGGACGTCATACGGGCAAACACCGACCCGATAACCATCCCGGCGAAGGCAGCGACGTAACTCAAAACGCCGATTGTCTCAGTCCAGGCAACCGGATCCTGGACTACGAAATACAGAAAGGTCGCGCTGCCTCCAAGCACCAGCGAGCAGAGCGCGCCCAGCCGGTTTGCACCTTTCCAGTAAATGCCACCCACCAGGGTCCAGAAGGTGCCCGCCAGGAAAAGGTTGGCGGTCATTTGGAGGTAGAAATAGGTCGCCCCGGGAATCACATAAAAGAGCCCCCAGCCGACGATAAACACCGTCAGGCAGAGGACTGTCGCTTTGTGGACGTAAAGCTGGTGTCGCGGCTTCAAGGGGCGCCCGACCAGCGGCAGAACGACGTCCTGCGAGATGATCGAGCCCCAGGCCAGCAGGTAACCGCTGTACGTCGACATTGAGGCGGCTAACATCCCGGCTACTACTAAGCCCAGCAACCCCATCGGGAGCACGCTGTGAAGAAACTCGGGCATCGCTTGAATGGGGACCGCGGTCTCTCCTTGGAAATACGCCAGTGCCGCAATTCCCCACAAGAACGGAAGGATCGCCCGCCCGAGGAAGAGGAGGCCGGTCCAGGCGAAAATCCGCTTTACGACTGAAGGGCTTTCGGATGCGAATGTACGCGCAGCCACCGGCGCCCAGGCGGTAATGATGGCGAGCCAGGACAAGGATTGCCAGATCACGAATTTCCATCCGAAGGACGGGTGGGCGGCCGGGTTAAAGCCTTCAGGTCCGATCCGTTCCGTCACCGTTGTGACCATCTGAGAAACGCCGACGGACGTGAAGCAGTAAATCGTGATGATGATCATCGCGATGACCAGCAGGGTGTATTGCACGTAACCGGTGAGGATGACGGAGATCATTCCCCCCATTGCGGTGTAGACCAGGACCAGGGCCATCAGAAGGACCATTGTCCAAAGGAGATATTCCAGCGGGATTCCCGTAACGATATTCAAAAAAGTCGCCTCGATAGCCGGGAATACGCCGAAATTCAGCGCGCCACCAACGGCCATCAGCACACCGGCCAGCACCCGGACGTCGCGACCGTAGCGTGCCTCGAAAAACTGGGGAATCGTGGTCAGCTCCAGCTCCCGGCAACGCTTGATGACGAAACCCGTCCGTCCGACCAGGATGTACATTGCGGCCGGGATCAGGCCTGCCAGGAATGCGGTGAAGCCGTACATGACGCCCATCTCGGCGTAATACATGTACGTGATGATCCCGATCTCAGTGGCCACCAGCGAAATCATGCCGACATGCAATCCCATGCTTCGGGAAGCAACGAGGAAGTCGGCGCTGTTCTTGACGAACCGTCTTCCATAGATGCCCGCATAGAGGTTAGCCACCAGGAAAACGATGAGGATGGTCCAATCAACAACCGAGAAATTCACTCTCACACCTCGCAATCAGGGTTCGCCAGCAACTAGCCGCCCTATGATACAACCCAACCGGATAGCGCAGGAGGCGCAAAGCGCCTCAGCAGGCGTATTGTGACGCCTTGCAGGCACGTGTTATGATCCCCCCCGCATTAGCGTCCGTTCGGTTCCCATTTCGCGTCCGTTTGCCCTGGCGGAGGTCCGATGTTCAATCTTAATTGGGTCGACATTACCATCATCCTTGTGTACTTCGTCTCGATGATCGCGATCGGCGTCATCGTCATGAAGAGAGCTTCAAAGAGCATTGACTCTTACTTTCTCGCCAGCAATAAACTCCCCTGGTGGATACTTGGTGTCTCCAATGCCTCGGCCATGTGGGACATCACCGGAACCATGTGGCTGGTCTACAACCTGTTTGTTTACGGGATGAAAGGCACTTGGCTGCCGTGGCTCTGGCCGACGTTCAACCAGGTGATCCTGATGGTCTATCTCGCCTCATGGGTCAGGCGGTCGGGAGTCTTAACCGGTGCCGAGTGGATTACCACCCGTTTCGGCGCCGGCCGGGGTGGGGAATTATCGCGCATCATCATCGTGATTTTCGCGCTGGTTAGCGTCGTGGGCTTCATCGCATACGATTTTCAAGGCATGGGGAAGTTTTCCGCCACCTTTCTCCCCTGGGATTGGTCTCCTAACACGTATGCTCTGCTGGTCATGAGCATAACCGCGATCTACGTCCTCCTGGGCGGCATGATCAGTGTGGTCATCACCGACCTGGCGCAGTTCGTGATCATGGGCGTCTGCGCAGTCATCCTGGCCGGGATTGCCATGGCCAAGGTCGCCCCCGCCGAGATTCAGGCGATACTGCCGGCCGGTTGGTATGACTTGTTCTTCGGCTGGAAACTGGATCTCGACTGGTCGCACGCCATTCCTTCGCTGAACCAGAACCTGGTCGAAGACGGATACGGATTCTTCGGTTTCTTTTTTATGGCGATGCTTTTCAAGGGATTGCTGGTCAGCATGGCGGGGCCGGCTCCGAACTACGACATGCAGCGCATCCTGGCTGCCCGAACGCCGAGAGAAGCGAGCTACATGAGCGGGATCGTTTCGGCCTGCTTGTTCCCGCGCTGGATTCTGGTCGCCGGCATCACTCTGCTCGGTCTCAAGTACCTGACGCCGACCTTCCAGGCCCAGTCGGGCAAGATCGATTTTGAGATGGTCCTGCCCTACGTGATCAAGGAATTCGTCCCGGTGGGGCTGATCGGCCTGCTCCTGTCTGGCCTCCTGGCCGCCTTTATGTCGACTTTCTCGGCCACGCTAAACGCAGGCGGGGCTTATATCGTGAACGATCTCTACAAGCGTTACCTGAAAGGCGATGCCTCCGCCAGGCACTACGTGACAGTCAGTTACGTGGCGCAGATCGGCGTCCTGGCCCTCGGTTTTGCTTTCGGCCTCATGACGAGCTCGGTCAACCAGGTCACGCAATGGATCGTCAACGGACTGTGGGGCGGATATACGGCGGCTAATGTTCTAAAGTGGCACTGGTATCGTCTGAACGGTTTCGGCTACTTCTGGGGCATGCTGGCCGGCATCGCCTCCGCTCTATTTATCCCGCAGTTCTTTCCGAACTCGGGACTGGGCTCCCTGGCAGGATTTCCGATTATCCTCGGCATCTCGCTTGTCGGCTGCGTCGTAGGCAGTCTGCTTACAGAGCCAGAGGACGACGCCATTCTGAAGAGCTTTTACAAAACGGTTCGTCCCTGGGGGTTCTGGGGGCCGATTCACGCCGCCGTTGTGCGCGAAGATCCTACCTTCAAGCGCAACACGAACTTTTTCCGCGACATGTTCAACTGCGGAGTGGCGTTGGTCTGGCAGATCCCGCTCTGGGCTATCCCGGTCTACGTCGTCTTCCGTAGCTGGAAGGCCCTGTGGATCGCGATCCTCGTGCTCGTGGTGACCTCTCTCATCCTCAAGTTCAACTGGCTCGACAAGCTGGAAGATGACCCCGAGCCGGTCAGCGGAGAGGCGAAGAGGGCCGAACCGGTGCGGGCCGCTTAAAGTCACAGGGACACAAGGGACACAAGGGACAAAAGGGACACAAGGGACACAAGGGCAGGAGGGACAGGACGGACACAGGTGACCACCGCCGCGGTTGATGTCGCTTGTGTCCCTTGTGTCCCTTCTGTCCCTGAATCAGTTTTGCCCCAACGGAAAGCTTGCCAAGGCGGTACTCGCTAAGCGACACTGATTTTTGATCTTCTTCAGACGCCATCGGCAGGAGGAACTATGCGACTGGCCCTTCTCGACTGGATCATCATTGCTCTCTCCATCGGCATTTGTTTTATTCCCGCTCTGTTTGTCGCAAAAAGATCAGGGAAGAACACCGCGGAGTTCTTCGCCTCCGGGCGCGCCGTGCCATGGTGGTTGGCCGGCCTTTCCATGGTGGCGACCACGTTCAGTAGTGACACGCCCAACCTCGTGACCAACTTCGTCCGAACCCAAGGGGTGGCGGGGAACTGGCAGTGGTGGGCCTTCGTGCTCACCGGCATGGCCACGGTATTCTTTTATGCCCGGCTTTGGCGGCGGTCTGGCGTACTGACCGATCTGGAGCTGTACGAATTGCGCTATTCGGGTAAGGCGGCGTCGCTGGTGCGCGGTTTCCGCGCACTCTATCTCGGACTGTTCTTCAATTGCATGATCATGGCGACGGTCAACCTGGCCGCCGTCAAGATCGCCGGCGTTCTCTTTGGGTTGGATCGTTGGCAGACGCTGCTCGCCGTGGGGATACTGAATGTCGTTTTTGCAGCACATTCGGGTCTTTGGGGTGTGCTGGTCATCGACATGGTTCAATTCTTCATAAAGATGTCGGCGGTGATCGCGGCTGCCTATTTTGCCCTGAAGCTTCCGCAGGTGGGCGGCCTGAGCGGAATGATCGAGAAGGTGTCCTCCCTGACCGGTCCGGGCGGGGTCGACTATCTAGCCATGCTGCCGAACTTCTCGACCAACATGGAACTGGCAGTCGCCATCTTTATCATGCCCATCGCGGTTCAATGGTGGGCTGTCTGGTATCCGGGCGCCGAGCCCGGAGGCGGCAGTTACATTGCCCAACGAATGCTGGCATCCAAGACCGAAAAGGATGCGTTGGGCGCCGTGCTGTTTTTCAACGTGGCTCACTATGTGCTGCGCCCCTGGCCGTGGATACTGGTCGGTCTCGCATCCCTGATCGTCTACCCGCAGTTGTCCGACATCCAGCAGGCCTTCCCGCACCTGAACCCGGCGTTGGTTGGACACGACACCGGTTTTCCGGCCATGCTGATCTTCCTCCCGGTGGGCTGGATGGGACTCATGGTCGGTGGGTTGATTGCGGCGAATTCGTCGACGATCCTGACCCATCTGAATTGGGGCGCGTCCTATATAGTCCACGATTTTTACCGGCGCTTTATCCGCACCGACGCAAGCGAGAAACACTACGTCATGGCGGGCAGATTAGCCACCATCGGTCTTTTCGTTTTGTCGTCTTCTCTGGTCTTCGTGCTCGAGACCGCCCAAGGCGCCTTTAATCTGATTCTCCAGGTCGGCGCCGGAACCGGGTTGCTGTACCTGGTCCGGTGGTTCTGGTGGCGCGTGAATGCCTGGTGCGAAGTCGTGGCGATGGTCAGCTCCTTTGTCATCTCGATTTTTTGGGTGGTTGCCGTTCGTAACGGGCTGGACGTCAGTACGCATGCCCAACTGCTCTTGACCGTCATCTTTACCACGATCTGCTGGGTTTCGACCGCCTACCTCACGCCTTCGACAGACCGCGCTACATTGATCAACTTCTACAAGAAGGTGCGGCCCTTCGGCCCCGGGTGGGCGAAAGTCCGCCAAGAGGCCGGAGTCAGTGTGCAGGATGCAGCGAGGGGCCAGAACATCACACTGTCGTTGATCGGCTGGGTGGCAGGGTGCTCGATGGTTTGGGCGGCCTTGTTCACGGTCGGGAACTTCCTGTACGGCCGTATGGGGTACGCCATCATCCTCGGGATTGTTTTCGTTGTCAGCGGGTTGATCGTGATCTGGGTGATCAACCGGCTCTGGGCCCGGCAGGACGCCCAGGACGCGCACGACCGAGCCGAAGCAGCAGCCGGGAGGGGGTAAGAGTTCAACACGCTCGTCTGCTGCTTGATCGAATTCGGTACAAACGTTCGGTAAAGCCGCCTTCTTTCTGAAATGATGCCTCTTGCGCGGCGATTTGGCGGTCGAGCAGACTGCAGGCAACGATCGTGAGTGTGCGGACGGCGTTGGCTGCAATGGACGACATGGACGTTGTGGACTCAGTGGACCTCTGGTGGACCTCATGCACCCACTGGGCGACTTCCCCCGCAGTTCGGAATCGCCTGCGGATCAGTTCAGTGCGAAGAGGGTGATTGCGAGACCATTCGGAAAGTCCCCGCTGTCTCAGGAAGTGCTGGTAATCGAGCTTTAGCTCCTCCAAGCTCGCACGCGCCACGTTCGTCAGCTTCATTTCGGTTTTCTTCGAGGTCCCAGAGGCTTGGCTTCCCTCGGCGATGTTCGATGCCCCGGAACGGGCCGCCTGAACCATTTGGTCGTGTGTTCGGCTCCGCCGATCGATATAACGATCGCAGAACCTCACCGTTAGGTCGTAGACCAGCTCTGCGATCTGGTAGCTCTTAAGATTTTTATAACCACCATGTTTCGGGATTATTCTGTCCACTGGGTCCATGTCGTCCACCTCGTCCACTATCCATTACGCTTGAGGTGGAGAATCTACGAAGGAAAATCGAACGAGAGGCACACCACGGTGTGCCTCTCGTCTCAAGGGTGGACTAGAAACCAACGCGCAGGCCGAAGCGGAAGATCCGCTGGTCGATGCCTTCGCGTCCGGTGTTGCGGGTACTGGTGATCTCGGTGTAGCCGTTTAAGGCCCTGATCGTTCCATCGGTGTTGAGCGTCATAGATGACACGTTGCCGCCCGGATTCGCCAGGTGCGGCGTGTTGGTGAAGTTGAAGCCCTCGGCACGGAACTGGAGATTCACGCTTTCCGTCACCTTGAACGTCCGGAACAGCCCGACGTCGAGGTTGAACTGCTTGGGCCCGAGCAGGGTGTTGAAGCCGGAGTTCCCGAAACGCGGCTCGGTCACCGGCGCGAATGCGAACGGATCGAACCAGGACTGGCCCCGGCCGACACCTTCCAGTTTCTCCACTTCAGGCTTCACCAGATCGGCCACCTGAGTGCTGCTCGGGAGATTCAGGGAGTTGCCGTTAGCGGTAACCGTGAACGGGGTACCCGACTGAGCGTACAGGACGGTGTTCAACTGCCAACCGCCGAGGATCTTTGCCCCCCATCCGTCAGTCATGAGTTGCTTGCCCGGTCCAAACGGCAACTCGTAGATCGTCGCAAGATTGAACCGATGCGGGATGTGAATATTGGCCAAAGCCCGATTGAGGTGGTAATACTGAAGGGCTCGTACCTGCGGCTCGTTGTCGCTGCCGCTCAAGCCCGCGACTCCCATGGTCTTTGACCAGGTGTAGTTGGCGTTAACCGCTACGCCGCCTGAGAACCGGCGCTCCAACCGCAGCTGCAAGGCATTGTAGGAGGCGTGCCCGATGGGAGTGAACATCGCGGTCCGCGCTGTCCGGCCGAAGGTAGCGAAATACGGCCGCCCGGCCTGGCCGGCACCGATCACCTGGCCGGCGTTCAGATCCTGGTACCCCAGCTGTCGAACCGACCGCGTGGCAATGTAACCGACTTCTCCGACGAGGTCGAAGGGAAGCCGCCGCTGCACGGTCAGGTTCCAGGACTGGATGTAGCCACGGTCGAGTTTGTCGCCGACGCTGTTTACCGCGATCTGCGGAGGCACATCGATAATACCGTTGCCCACATCGGGCGCGAGCAGCGGCGGGATGCCGGCATCAAAAGTCCCGGCCGGCGTGAAGGCATTGGCGCCTTCCACGTTCAGAGGCAGAAGCATCGGATAGTTCGTCCGGTGCGGACGGGCGAGACTGAAAGGATCATTGGTGATCCCGTAGCCGGCTCGAATCACGAAGTCTTCCTTGATGCGGTAGGCGAGGCCAATGCGCGGAGCCAAGAGAGATCTGCTCAGCTCGACGTTGCAGTCGGTCGGAACGCTGCCGACTCCGCAAACCATCATTTTGTTGTTCACGAAATCATACCGCTCCACGCCGCGATCGGCGCGGGTCGGCATCGGGAAGTACTCCCAGCGGGTTCCGATGCTGAATGTCAGGTCGGGCAAAACCTGCCACTGGTCTCTCACGTAGAGACTGTAGAAATTCATCCGCGTGGAATACTCTTCGTCAACTTGAAGGATCTTCCCCAACTGCTGAGGCAGCCCGAGCAGAAACGACGCCATGGAGTTGTAGTCGTTCGAGCTTTGGCCGCCACTGAGCGATGTGACACCTCCGCGGAAGCGGAAACCTCCCTGTGCGGGGAACTCAGCGCCGGGGAACTCCGGCTGCGTCTGGTTCATGTGTTGTTTGGCCAACTCGCCGCCGAACCGGAGGTTGTGTTTGCCCTTGGTCCAGTTCGTGTTGCCTGCCCATTGGAACTGCGGGTCGCGCCGATAGTAAGGCATGAAGTTGTTGGGGATGCCGACATCGGCGAAGCCGTCGATTATGATACGCGGCCAGCCGCCTTCGAATCTTCGGGTTCCGTTGGTGCCTGGAATCCCCAGCAGATCCAGCCCGACGTTCTCATCCAGCCGGGCCTGCTCGGAAGCGGTGTCTTTGCGGGTATATCCGAAGTTGCCGTCCACGACCAGGGTCGGAGTGAAGACGTAGGTCGCGGCTATCGTGGTCCCGTAGGTGCCGCCATGAGCTGACTCGGAGTTGCCGCCGGCTATCGCGGGGCCGATCAGCTCATTACCGAACAGCGTGGGTGCCAGCATCTCAAAACGCAGCACGCTGAAGCGCCCGTACATGTTCAGTTTGTCGGTTACGTGCCAGTCGACTTTGCTGTCCAGCACGCTCCGATCGTATTGGTAAACGCCTCCGACATAGAAGTTGTTCGTCAGGACGCCGTCGAAGGTAGGCGCCGGCATCATGTCGATGATCTGCCTGCTGATCGGGTGAATCCGCTCCTGAGGAATGATGTTGTTCGGGAAAGGGATCCGTCCGGTTCCGTCAGGGTTTCCTGTCAACGGGTCGTAGATCGGCCGGTCTGACGCCGAAAAATCTCCGTTGCGCATAGCGGTCGTCGGGATGTCCGCCAGTGTCGAGGCAAAGCTGCGTTCCGGCGTGGATTCGTAACTGGCAAAGAAGAACACCTTGTCCTTCAGGATCGGGCCGCCCAGCGTCCCTCCGTACTGGTTGACAATGTACTTCGGATTTCGTTCTCCCTGCGGCAGGAAAAAGGGTTTGGCCATGAGGCCGTTGTTGGAGTTGTACCAAAAGCCAGAGCCATGATAGTCGTTGGTTCCGCTCTTGATCTGGACGTTGATGGCTGCACCGCCCGCCAGCCCCTGCTCGGCGTCAAAGCTGTTGGTCACGACGTTGACGGTTTCGATCGCCTCTAACGACGGGACGTAAACCGTAATGTGCGGTAGCCAGATGTCAAACTGGCTGGCGCCGTCAATACGGATATCGTTCGAACTGGCACTCGTCCCGTTTACGTTGAATTGAAGCGCGCGGGAAGGATTAGTCGGAACCGAGTGCGCGTTGGTCGGAGTGCTGAATCCGGGCAAGGTTCCGAACAGACTCTGATAGTTGCGCGCCACCGGTGTGGGCAGATCCTCGAGCTCCTTAGAGGGGAGCTCGGCTCTCACCTCCGCGCGGTCGGTCTGAAGCAAGGTCGAGCCCGACGTGATGGTGAGGCTCTCGGAAACCCCTCCGACCTGCAGGTGCACGTCGGCTCGCGTTACCGCGTTTAGGGCCACTGTGAGCTTCTGCTCGTACTCGTTAAAACCGGGCATGCTGACCTTCAGAGTCCAGGTGCCGGTCTGCACGGTCGAGAAATCGTAGCGACCTGCTTCGTTCGTGACTGCTGTTCGGACCCGTCCGGTGTCGGCATGGGTAATCGTTACTTCCGCTCCCGGGACTCCGGAATGCGTTTGGTCCTGCACGTTTCCTGTGATTGAGCCGTAGAGGACCTGCGCCCTTACGTTACTTGATGCGGCGGCCAGGATGACCGCAGCCAGTAACACCACGGCGAGAGACCGGTGGCAGGCGAACTTGACTGGGCGTTCATTCACCATGCGCCACTCCTTTCTGTTGAGTAGGTTGTTAAGGGGTCGGTGGAGTGGACAGAGAAGTCAAGCGCGTCCCGCTCGTAGAAGACACAAAGAGCGTCCGCATTGGCCCGTATCCCCCACCTCTGGCCTGGGATGCCAAGACAGGATATAACCATTAAATCGCTTCGAACCGGGCATTGTCAATAACGGTCGTTTATTGAGATGTGTGGTAAGAATGAAGCAAAAAAACTCTCGTAGTTTCTCGGTGTCGAACGTTATTTATATAGGGGCGCAGTTTGACCTTTCGCAAGGGCATCGAACACCCTGACCCCGCGATTTCCGCTAATGTGATCCCCGGTCTGACAAAAGTCACCGTTTATCTTCTGGACCGTCAGATTAGCCAGCTCGAAAAAAGCGTTTGTCGAAGGAGGAGGCCTCAGGGAACGCATGACTCGAGCTCGTTTGCGGGAACGAGACCATCAGCGCTAATGTGGATGTATGCCCCTTCTCGCATGGCTCTCCGTTCTTATCTTTGCGACGTCTTTTGTCTCTCCCCGGACTGAATGGGGCCGTTACGGCAACGATCCCGGGGGACAGCGGTTTTCGCCTCTCACCCAGATCAACCGGAGCAACGTCAGCAAGCTGGCCGTCGCCTGGACATATCACACCGGGGAAACGGCCTTGGGAAACCGCGATCGTGCGTTCGAGTGCACGCCGATTGTCGTCGACGGAACCCTCTTTCTCTCGACGCCATCCAGCCGGGTCATTGCCTTAGATGCGGAGACCGGCCGCGAGCGGTGGGTGTTTGACCCGCAGGCCAGGTCGAAGAAGCGTGATTTCCTCCAGCATCGAGGCGTGGCGTATTGGCAGTCAGCCGACGGCCGCGACAAAAGGATACTTTACGGGACTCTTGACGCAAGACTGATTGCGCTCGATGCGGCGAACGGCAAGCCGTGCCCGGGCTTCGGAGAAGACGGAACCGTTGATCTCAGACGCGGAGCCGCCGATCGCTGGCCGGACCTGCAGTACGCGGTTACTTCGCCGCCGGCCATTTACCGCGACCTCGCGATCATCGGCTCACTGGTCCCTGAGAATCCCGGGAAAGGTCCGAGCGGCCTCGTGCGCGCGTTTGACGTCCGATCGGGAAAGCTCGCGTGGAAATTCAACACGATTCCTGTTGCCGGGGAGCCCGGATCGCAGACGTGGGAAACTGGCGCGTCGGCCGATCGGACGGGGGCCAACGTCTGGTCGATTCCAAGCGTCGACACGGAGAACGGCCTCGTATTCCTGCCGGTCGGTTCCGCCGCTTATGACTTCTACGGCGGAGACCGCAAAGGCCGAAACCTCTATGCCAACTCTCTCGTCGCTGTTGACGCTGCTACCGGAAGAGTCCGGTGGCATTTTCAAGCCGTTCACCACGACATCTGGGATTACGACCTGGCCGCACAGCCGATTCTCTTCACCCTTCGACGGGATGGGCAGCCTGTGCCCGCCGTCGTTCAATTGACGAAGATGGGCCTCGTGTTCGTGCTCAACCGCCTGACCGGCGCGCCCCTCTTTCCCGTTGTTGAAAAGCCGGCTCCGGCCAGCGATGTCCCGGGCGAATCAGCCTGGGCGACTCAGCCTTTTCCGTCCAAGCCGGTCCCGCTGTCCCGTCACTCGGTCACAGCCAATGATCTGTCGAAGGTAACGCCGGAATCGGAGCAGTACTGCCGTGGGCTCTTTGAGCGGACCCGTGGCCGTTCGATCTATTCCCCGATTGGGGAGGACCTCACTCTGTACGTTCCGGGCACGCTGGGTGGCGGGAACTGGTCGGGTGGTTCGGTCGATCCGACCACGGGATATCTTTACGTGAACACCAATGAAGTCGGTGCGCTGGGCTACATGAAGCGTCAACCTGACGGTTCTCCGTCGCTTTTCAGGCGCGCCAGCGAGTGGGGCGAATACGCCCGTTTCTGGGACCCCAACCGCTGGCCGTGCACCGAACCTCCCTGGGGGTTGTTGCATGCCATTGATCTCAATTCCGGAGAGGTCGTCTGGAAGGTCCCGCTCGGAACCGTGGAGGAGCTGGAGGCCAGAGGCGTGACACAAACGGGGACTCTGAGCCTGGGCGGAACGATCACGACGGCAGGCGGTCTGGTCTTTGTGGCAGGCACGAACGACGCCCGGTTTCGGGCGTTTGACGCTGGGACCGGGACGCTGCTGTGGGAGACCCGGCTGGAGGCGGGCGGCCATGCGACGCCGGCGACCTATCAGGGCCGAGATGGCCGGCAATATCTAGTCATCGCAGCAGGCGGAGGCGGCTATTTCAGCAAGAAGGTATCCGATGCGCTGGTGGCCTTCGCCCTGAAATAGCGTCTTCGAGCGAAAACCTCTTCACCCCCCGATCAGGACGGTCGGCGCGCACGGCGTTGCTATCGCGGTTGTGACGGGCACTCCGCTTGTAGGGTTGGCACCCGCGACGCTGTCGCCGAGGCGCGCGGCGGGGCGGCCTCCGATCAGAACGGTCGCGCTCGCGCTCACGATCGCGCCAGTGCAGGCCGCACCCGAAACCAGGTCCCCTAACACGGCCGCTGGAAGATTTTCGATGATGACCGTTGGAACGCCGGGCCCCGTAATCACATCCCCCGTGGCTGTCATATCACTGAGTCGTGCCGCTGGACGCATGGCCTCATTCTCCTCGGTTCAATTGATCTTGACGGGTATTCCCCGAATCTCGACGTCCCCCGTTGCCTGGGCGGAGATTCTGGCGGATTGAATGGTGATGCCGACGGGTGTCATGGTGATCGTGCTGGCGCCGCAAACCAGTTTTAACTCGGTTCCGGCGGTGACGGTTATCTTTGATCCTGCCGTCAGGGTGTAATCGACGCCAACCGTCGCCGTGCAGTCACGGCCTACCTCGGTCGTCTGATTAACCGAGATGGTTTCCCTGCGGTCGTGTCCGACTGTCAACGTCTCATCATTGCCGATTCTCTCTGTCCGGTCATTCCCGATCGTCGCGTCCTCGTTGTTCTTGACGTTGATGACCCAGTCCTTTTCGGCCTGGAGGAAGACCTGCTCCTGGCCGGTTTTGTCCTCGAAGCGGAGCTCGTTGAAGTTCGACGCCGCTCCTCCTTTGCTGCTGCGACTTTTCAAGCCGGATTGCGTCTGGTTGGCCGGAAGAGCGTATGGCGGCATTTGCTGCGCGTTATAGACCCTCCCCGTGATGATCGGCCGGTCGGGATCTCCTTCGAGGAAATCGACCAGGACTTCCTGGCCGATCCTCGGGATGGTCACGCCTCCCCAGTTCTTGCCGGCCCATGGTTGCGAGACCCTGACCCAGCAGGAGCTTTTCTCGTTGTTCTTGCCTTCGCGGTCCCAATGGAACTGCACTTTGACCCGACCGTAATTGTCGACCCAGATTTCCTCTCCGCTCTTGCCCACGACGACGGCGGTCTGAGAGCCGTGAACGACTGGTTTCAGCGTCAAGCGAGGCGGACGGAAAGGAACGCTATTGGGAATGCAGGAGAAGCTGTTGCTGTATGCAAAGGACGCTTCCTCTCCGGACACATAACCTTTCTCTTCGGCCCGGTGGGTGACCGAAATGAGCAGATACGATTTGTTCAGATCGTCGCGGTAGTGCTTGGTGAGATCGAACCGGTAGCCGGAGACAAAGGCGCGGCAGTTGCTCGAGCCAAGAGCGGTCAGCCGTTTTACCTCCTCCTCTTCGATCCTGATCTTCACCAGTTCTTCGCCCCAGGGCCGCGTGGGATACCGGCCCGGATAGTCGTAAACTTCAAATTTCTCCCGTGCCGCCGGCGGATGGATGCTCTCGACGTTA
>Ga0209593_10000751_pt1 | contig 14432 bp, 12 predicted proteins | sample PPLLaktember2015_3_FD_187260 | JGI IMG/M metagenome (GOLD analysis project Ga0209593, IMG submission 187260) | Freshwater sediment microbial communities from Prairie Pothole Lake near Jamestown, North Dakota, USA - PPLs Lake P7 Core (6) Depth... | ecosystem: Environmental > Aquatic > Freshwater...
CCATTGACCCACCACATAGCATCCAAAGAATTTCCATTTCCGTCGGTGTTACCCATTGCCATATAAAAATCCGGACCTTGAGTAGACCAAAGCCCAAATGACGCACCAGTTGAGTGAAAGAGTTGAACACAAGGATTATTATTAGCGAACATGGAGAAACGGCCATAGTTACTGAACATGTGACCGTTGAACGTTGACGAGCTAGCACAGATAAGCGTATTCATGCGCATCTGGCCAGAGTTATCCATGTCTCCAACGTTTGAAATATAATTCGTATCTGTACGCCCCGCGACTCCAAGATTTGAATTGATCTGAAGTCCACCCGACATCGTGTCGCCAGTAATATTGACGTAGCGCGCGTCCGCATCTCCTTGGCTGATTCCACTCTGAGCAGGAGGAGGAATTGCAGCAATGGCCTGATCGACGTATTGTTTGGTAGAGGCATGCATCGGATCAGTTGGAAGTGCATGCAAGGACAGATAGCCTGTCATCGCATCGCCGGTAATGTTAACGTATCGTGCATCAGCAGCAGCTTGACTAATTCCAGGTTCTTCCGGCGTTGGAAGCATCTCAATGACCATGTCAACATATCTTTTATTAGCAACATGGTCAGGAACAGTCGGTGTAAACGGATGGTAGAGAACTCCTTTCATTAGATCGCCGGTGATATGAACAAAGCGAGCGTCAGACTCCTCCTGACTATAGGAAGGAGGAACTGGCTTTGCATCCCATCCATATCCGTTCCACTTGAATTCAATCTCTGTGAGCGGGTCCTTGTAGACCTGGTCCAGAACTGGATTAGATGGAAAATCAATAGCCATGATCAGATGTCCTGTTTCGGTCGTTCGTCTGTTGTCGTAGTAGCCTGCGCCTGTAGCATAGCAACGAAAGCATCTGTCATAATCTTCATCTGTAATAGAAACACTGCAAAAGTCTGTGGATTAAAACCAGATGAGATTGCGTGCAAAGCTTCTGACGCATCTTTAGCAACAGTAAGTGATGCTGCTATACCAGCATCAATACGTTCATTTGCATCCCGTTGCATCACAAGCGGAGGGGTTGGTGCAGCAGGATCTGGTACTCCACCTTCTGCGAGCCATGTTTCATAAGCCATACGATCCGCATTATGAGGATCAGGCGGAATGTGAGCGCCGTCGCTTGTGCGAATGATATAATCGGTCGAAGTAAGTTGATATTCGCTCATTGAAGTCTCGCATCAAAACACATAGGATCGGATGACAAACCAGCCGGCCCTTGACTCGGCGCACTGGAATTAACTAGATTACCAAAAGACACACGCGCACCTAGTCTCGATATCTGTGAGTTAACAATTGTTGCAACACCAGGAGGCGTAACTGAGCCACCAATATTAGATAATTCCATATAGACATTGTCACTGGACGAAAGAAACAACGTAGGTGCTACTCTTTTCTGTACTTCGAACGAACCGAAGACTTGTGCTGTGGTGCCACCACTCCACGCTCCAGTCCAACCCGAACCACACTTCTCATAGTATCGTTTGCAGAGTTGCCATTCTTCAGACCAAGGGCGAATAATTCTGTGTGTATCTAGTGGAGGGATGTTACCTGGGACTAACATAACACCACTGATTGCAGTCTGATATGATACATCAGCAACACAATTAATATGTGCTCCAGACAACGCAAGATAGATTACGAGAGTTGCACCTTTTGTATCATCAGTAGGCCACACTCCAATTGTACACGGAGCAAAAGTACCAGTAAACCACTGAGGGACATTTGCAGTTGTCACGTTTAATGTGACATCTGTTACAGCTGCGTTATCACCACTAACCAGTCGCATTAATATAGGTCCCGCTTGTGGAAAACAGCCACGGAAACAAAATGATATAGGTGTAGCATTTGCTGTGCCTTGACGCGCACGAGCGATGCGAGCTCCTTCAATTGGTTGTTCAAGAAGAACATAATCACTTCCCATTGATGGTTGTGCAACCGTTATACCAATTAGACAAAATCCATAACGAAATTCTGGGACCTGTCCGAGAGCTTTTGTCTGTAGTGTAAATGCAGATACTCCTGCTTTATTGATTCTCCAACCATCTGCGAAATAAGTATATAGATTTCCACCACCAACAGAAATTCCAACAGTCCCGACAAACTGGTTCATGTCGAACCCGCCATTGATGAGTATGTTACTACTCATATCAATTGTGGCGGGAGCAATCTGTTGTCCACGGCTTTCTATGATTCCAGTCTCACGCCATATAAGAATAGGTGAGTCGATAGCATTACCAGCGTCATCAAAACGAATAAGATTGAAATTCGATCCTTTATTACTTCCACTCTCCGCTTGAGAGTCGCCAAGATTCATCGACCAGCGAAAAACTCCATTGCTCTGACCTACAACAGCACGGGCATTTCCAGACTGACCATTGAGCCAAAGAATGGATTGTGGTTTGGCAATCGTGATCTCTCCGCTGAACATAGCAGCACGAGTCTCACGATTGATGTTGAGCGCCTGACCTATGTAGTTACCATCATTCTTATAAGCATGAAGAATGAAGCTACGGCCACCTGCACCAGCTGCTCCTCCGCTCTCTGCATCATTGCTGCCAAGTTCCATGTTCCAGCGTAACGCTAATGCCTCATTCTGCCCAATGATCGACATGCCCTGACCAGAGGCAGATGCTATCAATCGCAGGGCTGGAGACGCTTTTTGAATTGTCAAATCACCACTCAACGTACCCCCAGTGAGTGGTAGAAATCCACCTCCGACAGCAGCGTCAACATATTGTTTGGTAGCGATACCAAGAGGAACAGTTGGATTGCTCACGACTGTGGCAAGGCCGGTTGATCGTTTAATACGAAGTGGATAATTGATTAAGGCACCCGCATCATCAAAACCACCAAGTGCAATATCTGAACCAGCATTGGCACCACTCTCTGCGCCTCCATCACCGAGCATTAATTGCCAACGTGCTACATTATTAATACGAGCAAAAATCTGAGGTCCTGTTCCAGGTATTCCATTTAATGTGAGTGCGGGACTAGCTGTCGCTGTCGAGATAGTAAGATTACCACTCATCATATCGCCGGCCACATTGACATAACGAGCGTCGGCTGTAGCTTGATCTAGACCACCGCTACCCGCATTGGAATCAACATATTGTTTCGTCGCAATGCCGAGCGGTACAGTTGGATCTCCTTTGACCGATAGCAGCCCAGTGACTCGATTGCCGACTAGCGCGTGACCTTGGGCCACACCTGCGTCGTTATAATACGTGACGTAGAAATCGGCAGCAGGGGTGCCAGCGAGCTGGACGCACCAGCGATCAATGGCATCACGCTGACCGAAGATGTTAGGTCCTATCGGATCGTCAGCTGCCTTGGTGATCTTCAAATCACCTGTCATCGTGTCGCCTGCAACGTCGACAAAGGAGGCGCTCGGGTCTCCTGCTTTCGCAGCCCATCCGTAGCCGTTCCAGAAATATGTCACTCCGCCGGAGACATACTCTTCCCCAAGTGCTGGCGATGGAGGAAAATCAAACATTAGATTCCCGTTGCCGTTTCGAGTTGTTCAATACGAGTCATTGCTTCTTGAAGTGCCTTAGTCAGAGCAGCAATCACAGTCATCGGATCGGGTGATTGTATTGCGTTAGGAGCATCTTTGACGGCAGTCGCTGCACTTTCGATTAACGTTTCCTGAAGCTCATGCGCAACGAAACCCCATCGTTCAATCTCATCCCCTGCAACAAACGGTACTCCTGTTCTCTGCTCAATCTCAACTTGAGAAGCAGGAGTGTAGTCTCTATGAGTATATCGGATCGGTCGCAATCCTTTTACCGTATCCCACATACTGGTGAGATCAATGATGTCTTTCTTGATACGATAATCTGATCCACCTACTACGTTGCCAACATAAGTTCCACTAATGTAAAGAGCACCGCCAGGCCAATTGATGGCAAATGTATAACCAGGACCAGCACCACCCGTATTACATAAATAACCTTGTACTGAAGATATGTAGGTATCAGAATTGATATACCCTCCTGCAACACTGAAACGAGGAGTGAAGCATGTCAACTGATGATCATTCTGAATCTGAAAACGAGCACAGTAATCTTCACTGTGACCTGCATATCTGAAGTCCATATATTGGACTCCCTCGATAGCCGTCACGTCTATAATGCCACCCGCTGCGATGCCGCCTGAAGTCCCTGTGCAATTTCCATTGACATTTCCGTTGAACACTCCGTTGAACGAACCCGCGTAGACCGCATTACCTTGAAAACTAACCGTACCTGCAAGATCGATCGACATACGCACGTTAGTAGAAGCATCACGAATGTAATATGCACCATCCGCCTGCGGACCAGTATACCAGGTTCTGACACCAGTTACTGTCTGTGCCAGACGAGCATGAGCACCATTAACCACAGTCTGCGAAAGACTGTCTTGTCCCGTAACATTGACCGCTGGCGTAGTCAAGCCGCCCGTCATAGTGTCGCCGGTCTTTAGAACAAAAGACCCAACTCGCGCGTCGACATATTGCTTTGTGGCGACGCCTAATGGAAGCAGAGGATCGCGGGCAACCTCGACCGTGCTGTCTGCCCGTTTGATCGTCAGTGGATTATTAATAACGGTACCAGTATCATCACAGGCCTGAATATAGAAATCTGCTCCGGCCCCATAGGCCATCAAAAGATTCCACCGCGCAGATCCACCGCGCATAGCTGTGAGGTACGCTCCTCCAGCATCAATACCATTAATCGTGATCTTTGGAACGGATTTGTCAATACGGATATCACCGTCTGTGGTAAGTAGACCTGTCTTACGAGAAATATTAATTCCACCGATAACGGCGGCTGCATCACTATATCGAACTAGACTAAAATCAGAACCAGTATCCGCCCCACCCTCGGCTACATTTAATCCGAGATTCATACGCCAACGAATTAGACCGTTATTTGCTCCTTGAATATATGCCGCACCGCTAGTCTTATTCAATGTAATGAATGGACTTGCAGAAGTAATGTTTAAAGGACCAGACATCGTATCGCCAGTCTTAAGGACATACGATCCAGTATCTACATGACTATCAACATATTGCTTTGTTGCAACTCCTAGAGGAACTGTGGGATCTCCTTCGATAGTTATAAGACCAGTTTGACGACTAATCAGAAGAGGATTACCTATCCTACCTCCAGAATCATCATATCGAGATATTCTGAAGTCAGAACCTATATTACCACCCCCTTCGACAACATTATCTCCTAACACCACAGTCCAGCGTGACAGTCCGTCTTTCAGTCCTCGAATCTGGGCATCCGGTACTCCAACTCTATTCAAACCAAGCCCCGGAGTATCTTTCGAGATGATCAGATCACCCGTCATGATGTCACCGGAGGTGTTAACGAACTCACCTCCGGTACCACCGGTATCATCTTCCATCGCGGCCCAACCGTACCCGTTCCAAATATACGAGACACCGTTAGACGTATATTCCTGGCCGATGGAAGGTGATGCAGGAAAATCGAACATCAGCTACACTCGCCGCTCGACTTCTGTTTTTGGATGCGCTGCTCCGTTCGTTTTGATATTCTGCTCTGTCTGCTGCAACGATGCGATAGTCGCTCTCAACACAAGAATCTGCATCTGCAGATCACCAATAAGTAGTCGAACATTCTGTTCGACATATTGACTGATAGCCTGTTGCTCTTCGTTCATTTCTTACTCCGTTTGAGTTCTTGAACTTCTTTAGCCAATTCTTCGATCGCCTTCTCTATCGCCTCTAGTGGATTAGGTGGTGGAGGAGGTATCGGTGGAAATGATACATCAACAATTACACCATCGACATACTTTGCGCCTCCTTGTTTAATCAGAAGTTCTTTCCATACCTCCTCAGTAATTTCAACAGCTTCTAGAGGTATCTTTGCACTACGGGCATTCACATCTACGGGAGGATAAATGTCACTCGTATAAAAACCAATAGCTCTACCTTCTATATCGAATACACCATAATACTTTATAACAGGATCTGCCATCCCCAACGGTGTCTCAGGAACAATCTCATCAGTCATCAGTATCCCCATGCCATAAACATGTATCCTTGAGTTGCTACACCTACTACACCACCTCCATTAATATAACGTGGTTGAAAATAAAATCTAGTAGGTTCTCTAGCCTGACAATGCCCCGTAAGAGAATTATTATCTTGAAGCGCAGCATCACCAGCAGTAACGAGAACACCTATACATACAGATGGAAATGCTACAGGAAATGTAACCCATCCATTACCCATACCACTTGGACAATAACCCATTACTATCATCAATCCGCTAGTAAACTTCACATATGAGGCCGTAGAATTTGGGCATATTCCTTCATGGAATATCTTATACGAAACACCTCCCATACTCCATCCACCAACCTTCCATATAGCATCGCTATCAATTCCAAAATTAGAAGCAAACGAACCAGGTATATGGAAAGCCATAAACGATCCATTGCCTACACCAGCAGATTTAATTTCTAACGCCTGAGATCCAGAAGATGCCGCCATCGTTCCTGTACTGAAACCAATTGTCGCTTTATTATCAGCACCAAGAAAACCTTTGATAGTAGCCTGTCCAGCAACAGTTAAATTACTATTCATACTGACAGGTTTACCAAATAAATTAAGTGACACTCCATCATTCTGTAGATAGGTCGCGCCACTATTACCTAGATACATAATACCATAATCTGTATTATTATGCACCCATATAAGCCCAGAAGCGAATGTTGCAGTAGGACCAACGTAGACATTATTCCCGTTAAGTAGAACCGTTCCTGTTCCCGCATTAAGATTTATATCACCATTAGTCCAATTCAATGATATTGGTGTACTAATTATCGCTGATGCATCTGCATTATAACGATAGAAGTTCATGTGGCCTTCGCCAGCATCACACCAGCGTACAAGCCATTTAGCTTTACCTTCTGAATTAAAATACGACTGACAAACATCGCTAGCGATTGATTTTGCTAGATTAAGAGACGTGCTTTGACCGGATGGTCCATTAAGACTTGTACTTGAACCCCAGACAGCTAAATTACCACTAATCCCAATATCACCTGAATATGACATTGCACCAGTAGCGCGACTAATACCTAGAACATCGGATATAACACTTCCATCGTCCGCACAACGAGTTAGATAAAATCCCGAACCAACATTACCTCCAGTTTCTGGATCAGCAGCACCGACATTTATATACCAACGACTAACTCCGTTTTTTCGTCCATAGATTACGTTTCCTGCATCGGTTGTCTTATCTAAAATAAGAGCAGGCTGTACCTTATTGATTTTAATATCACCTTTGCTTTCTATCAATCCAGTCGGAAATATACTCAAAGCAGTCTTAAACGTTCCAGCTTCCCATACAAGGAAGTCCATCTTTCCTGAAGCATCATTACCAAAACGTGATACACCAATGGCACCAATTCGTTTATCCGCAGCAGTATTTGATTGATTACTAAATGACACATGACCGATAGGATAATCTACCGTAGCATTACCGGTGAGATCAAGAACAGCAATCGCAGTAGGTACATTATCTGTTCGCACATTCAATATACGTGCGGGAGCAGCATATGTGGTGAATATAGATGGAGCAACACCACCAAGACTAGCATTCCCTCTTATTCCATCAACCTGCAATAATGTCGTAAGTGCTCCGTCAGTTGGGGTCGATCCGGCATCATGTCTTACGAGTTTAAAACCTACTGGACCCTCATTTGTAATCAATAAATTATATGATGGAAATGCGGGATAAGTCTTTATCCCACTCAGAACACCTGCACCGGATAATTCAACACGACCACCTTGTCCGATGCCACTCTGTTGTGCTCCTAGTACTGAATTACTATACGCTTGAAATTGATGATTTGCATCTACATAGACTCGTAAGGCACCGCCATTTGTTATCTGAAGAGTACCGGTCATAATATCGCCGGCAACATTGACAAATCGAGCATCACTCTCCGATTTGTTATAAGCGTCTATTACTTCTCCTCCGGTGTCCTCTTCAACCTTGACTGCCCAGCCGTAGCCGTTCCATACGTAGCTCACGCCACCTAACGTGTATTCCTGACCTGGAACTGGACCGGAAGGAAAATCAAACATTAGATCTTCTTCCCAAGTAATTTCAAAAGAGCAGATTCAAGTTCGCTGACACGCTCTCGCAATGATTTCATCTCTCGAAGTAAAACGGGAACATACTTGGAATAATCAACACCCCAGTAATCATGTCCTTCACTCATCTTAACATGAGTAACTGCCATTGGATAAACTGTCATTGCTTGTTGAGCAATAACACCGTAACTTCGGTCGGTAGTTCCTTTCCATGCAAAATCATAAACATTGGTACTGTCGATAATACGCCCAGAATCAAACTCCTTAAGGTCTTCCTTGTGCTCACCACTCGACCCAGTATTGTAGGCCACAGTAAGCGCCGTCTGATAGATATTTCCAATTGCAGTTCCAGCAGCATTATAAAATAAGAGAGCAGTACTCTCATCTGCTGCTGGTCGGAGAGCAATGCCATTTTGAACAGTTGTACCCGGATAACTGACTTTGATTCCCGCTGCCAAAGTTGGCATCGGATCAGGACCGATTTCGATAGGCGAACTGAATCTTGAAATACCTGTGGAACGATCTATCTTTAGAACAGGAGTTCCGTTGATAACACCAAGATCATCATAACGATAGATTAAGAAATTAGTTCCTGTATTTCCTCCTCCTTCAACAGTCCCGTCGCCAGGCTGCAAAATCCAACGACGTGTACTGTTGAGCATACCAACTAGCCCACCAGCAGACGCTTCGGTATTATTTAGAAATAAACCCGGAGCTCCTTTACTGATAATAATATCACCAGACATATTACCGCCAACAAGTGGCAAGAATTCACCCGTCGCTCCACCACCAGTATTTCCACCGCTGTTGACCTGAACCCATTGTTTAGAGTTCCCATCGTCATAATAGAACCAGAGAACCCCGGAATCAGTCTCCCACCACAATTGTCCGGCTGCGGGATTCATTGGAGGGGCATCACCTAAAGCAATACCTCCACCAATCAATTTTCGTTCTGATGGATCAATCGACGATGGGACACCGACCCACAATCTAGTTGGATTAGCCATCTCGACAGAGAGCTCACCTGGGCGAAGTCCAGTCGGACTAAAACCAGGAGTCGCAGTTCTTTTGATTTGGATAGGTACGACCATCTATGTGCCCTCAGTACGTTCCGCCATCGATTAATACTAGATCGAGCCCAGATGTTGAAAGACCGTTACCCTGAAGTGCCGATACAGAATTAGGAGCAATTGTGATACCCATAAAAGTGATAGGAGTAGCAACTTGCCCATTCCCTGTCAATTCAGGAGCTGTCACAGCAACAACAGGACTAGCGATCGCTGCATCCTGTTCTGCATTCTTAGCATCGAGTGCTTCAAGAGCCTCTTGAACATCATCGGCTCCAGCTACAGCAGGGGAGACAATAACAGCAGAAGCTGTAACTGTAGACATTGGTCCAAACGGAAGATGCGTCCATTCAACACCGTCGGAAAGCAGCCAATCGCTTTTCTCGTAATTTGGTATACCAGTAATGGTACCTGCAGGAGGAACTGATCCAGCCGTATCGCAGATAAGATACCATCCCTTATTAGCAAGCGCAGGAGTAGGCAATGCGTTACCAGTCATACCGGACGTTGCCGTCCAGACGATAGAACCATCATCCGCAGCAAACGATCCAACAAACTCACTGGATGCAGCTAGAGCGTCGACTGCTCCCTTTAGCTCGTTAATAGCTGGAACGATCTTAGGAGTCAGCCCAGAATCGATCTGATCAACCCTAAGCCCAGTGAGAGCCATAGTATTGAACGGAGTACCAAACGCTTCATTGGTAACACCAGCGATCATCTCAGTTTCGCTAGCCGCGCGGACTACGTCTCCGCTTTCACCGCTCTGAGTTCCGTTAACTTTCACCCACTGAGTTGAGTTACCATCGTTGTACCAGAGCCACATAACAGCGGTGTCACTCTCCCACCACAATTGATTTGGTTGCGGATTTTGGGGAGGTGTATCGCTGACGACTACAAACTTAAGATGGAGTAATCCCCAGGCAGTAAACGATGCACACAGATTCTTGAGCGAACTACAATCCCATGGTCCATCGGGATCAAGACATTCTGCAAAGCTGAGTAACTCCGAAACGATTGCGTTGATCTGCTTTGGTTCGATTCTTGCGTCACAGTCTGCGGGGAGTGCTGTCAATTCGCAGTTAGACAGAAATGCAGGCAAAGGCGGATAAGCATTCTGCACCTCTGGTGGATGAGTTGGATTACCAGCCGCGTCGCGATAAACGACTGCACCTGCGGTTTCGATCTCTGGAAGAATACCTGGCATTTCAGCAGCCCCGTGTGATGTTGGCTGGGCAATTCGAAGGCATCATTGATCGAACAATGCACTCGGCGGCCAGAACACCTGGCCATATTTGATCGGGAAGACCCGCTGGTTTATTACAAGCGCGATCCCACATCCCTGGAACTCTATCGGGAGGTTGATTCAGCTCACAGATATCTCCAGAACCAACACCCTCGAGCCAATCTTGGCTATGAATAATCTGAAATGCAACATTAGAACAATCGTATGGATCACATTCATCAGGTAACGATTGATCAGGAGCGGAAGGAGGATAGATAGGTACAATCTTAGCACCAAGCGGTTCGATAATCCAATTCAAAGTACACAGATTTTTAATCATTCCCATGTTGGCTCTAGTTAGGGCAGTGACGATTCCTTTCTTAACCGCAGCTTCAAGTTCAGGTGGAAAATCAACTTCGCAGAATACAGGGCCACATTCGGTCCAGATCTCGTAAGGAGTCAACTCTCCAAGCAGAACCGAACGGCAATGTTGACGGTAACAATCTTCCCAATGTAGACGGGCAAGATGTGCATCAAGTGTAGTAACAGCCGTAGCAGGATTGCTCTCTCTGAAAGCCGGCCAGAGTGCATTGTGAACGACATTGCGCAATCTAAGAACTGTATAGATAGCATGCAAAATCAAAGATGGGCAATCCGGATCCTTAACAAGAGGACATTCGTCTGCATTCTCGTTACGCTCAAAATAACTAATTGCAGCCGCCTTCCAATAATCCCACATTGGTCCAGAAGGAAGTAGATTGAAAAACGCCACAAATGTGCAGCACAGATCATTCCCACAAAGAGGAGGAGGACAACAGCCATCTTCCTCAGGTACCATAAATGGAACACAACCATCGGCACCTAGTATTGTGACCGGAATCATCGCCATTGGCGGTTGACCAGTCAATGGTGGCGAAGATCTCAACACGGCGGCCTCATTGATTCAGGCCCGGAATAAGTAATCTCATTGAGGCATGGCAATACATCACATTCCGGCTCGAGATCACCGCACGAAGTAACCCAAACGTCTTCTCGAGGGTATGGAGGAACCTTATCTTCGTATCCGACTACTTCAAAGTGAGCTGAAGCATTGATCTCAGGACCAATAACAGATGCTATGATAAGATCTATCTGTTTAACTCTAAGCGGCATTGAAGGACAGATCCTCAAGAATAATTCAGTAATGTAATCAGATATAATCTGTTTCTGTGCTGTACTCGGACAACCAGCAATATCAATAATAACATTCACCGGAAGTGGTTTCGGAACAAATACCTGTCCGCACACACCTATCTCCACTTGACCTTCACCGTATCCCTGATGCTCACCAAACATCCAGTCTGTGATGTCGTCGACAACATGTTGAGGAGGAATTCCGCAGGGGAAAACTCCGTCAAACAAAACGTAAAACTCCATCTTGTTTCCGCAATTCTTACAACCGCATTCACCACAGTCAGCTGTACAGCGACAGCAAGAGCCTTCTCTGATACAGACTCGAGATACGCACGGGTATTCCATAAACTTTTCTTTGATCCACGCCATTGTGGCGCGCGGTTGATAAGCCAGGCGTTCAAGATATCTCTTTCTAAACTCCTCGCAGGTCTCCTCGCCTGCCCCACCGCAGAATTGACCACCGCAGATCTGTACATCGGTATCGATTCCTGGAGCCGGAGTAACCAAAGTTCCTTCAGTCACAGTACCGTTTGAATTCATCTCTGATCCAGGTGTCAACGCCCGAATCTGAATAACCAATTTCCCCTCAGAGGACAATTGAAGTGGAACAGAACCAACTGAGACAAATGTACCTATCTCAGTTAAGATCTCAAGATACGGTGGGACCGGACTCTCGGGAACACCAGTTAACTTAGCATATCCTTCAGCATGAGATGGTGGGCGCGGATATACACCATTCTGCGCTGCCATCTTATAGAGATTATCACAGCATGCTGTCTCTGGATTTGCCTCGCGCCACATTTGATCAGCAATTGCGAAATATTGTTCAGCGGCGGCATAGTCGTTAGTAACGACATACCATTCGTTTGATTCAGGGATAACTTGCGCGCCACCCAATACCGTCGATGAGAATTGATTCTTAATCTGATCGAACAGTTGTTTAGGGTCCGGCCTAGGAATGACGCAGGACATCAGTTCCATACCCATGTATCGGTACTGTAAGTACCGGAAAGGTTAACTGTTCGACGAACGGAACGCAACATAACTGTGATCGTGACATCAACTCGAGAACGACCCCGATATACTACATCAACATCAACGTCGTCAGCTATCTCGAGAATAATCAATTTACCTATATCGCTACGGATAGCTGCGCCGATTGCCTTGACTCCATCTAGAATCTTAGCATACGCTTTCTCAGCGACATTGTAGACACGGGTTCCGATATAAAGTCCATCGTCTCTGTAACTCTCAGACCAGTGTCCATAAGTTCCAGCAGGCGTTGCACACTTGATATCGTTTCTTGCTCGCGTATTAAGAATATTCAAAATAAGGCTTCGAATCCAATCATCGTTAGCAATCGTTCGACCTTCTGTCTTATCAATATACTGAAGACCTGGTATAGAGCATTCCGCTCCACATAGATTATACCGGCCACAGGAATCCATTGTGGTCCAGAATATACGACGATTCCCTTCCGTACCGGTTAGGCAATCCGTATCATTCATTATCGTCGTCCTTAGCCTCGGCTTGTTTACTGCCTTCGAAGCCAGGAATGGTTTCCTTACCTGATACAACTTGAGGTGTCTTAACGAGCTTATTGACAACCAGCTCGCCCTCGATAATTACCTGACTAGCACGGATATAGACTTTATCACCTTTAACTTCGAATTCACCCTTCTCACCGACCGCAAACTTATTCTTAGTCAGATGGGCAAGTGAATCGCTGAAATCCAAAGCAAACGTATCATCTGTTGGATGCTGAACACCACCATGTCCTTCCATCCAACGTCGTTGCTTATCTTTGGGAATAGTGAGCAACGCCATCTTCAATGTGGTGTCAGATGAAGAAGCAAGAAGCATAACCTCAGTATTAAATTTCTCTTTAACGTTAAAAGAAACACCTCCGATATTCAGAACAGCAGCTTCCTGATCTTCAGTGTCAGTTCCTCGTACTTTAATAATCGAACCTGCATTTTTGATATATTCTTGCTTACCCCATACGTGACGTTCAGTACCATCATTCATATCTCTCGAACGTTCTCGAAAACGAGTAAAACTGGTCATGTAGTCTCTCCGAACCACGGCGGTAAAGTAAGGGGTGGCGGACTCGGAGGGTTCTCCGGTTCACTCTTTGCCATTTGTTCTAAAGATTCAGCAGCAGACATGAAAGGCATAACAGATAAATCTAACGGTGACCACGCATCTGGGAATTGTCCCTCCGCCATTGTTATACCAGATTGAGATTTACGTGCAGATCCCGTATTGAAATTGATACTGCTAAGTCCGAATCCACCCGCTGCACCATCTGCACCTCCAGAAGGCGGCGGAGATAAGGTTAGTTTAGTCTTGATTGTCTTATCATGATTCACAGTGTATGTCAATTCAGTACATTCAAATACATCAAAAATACCTTCGGGCGGTACTTCGACATAGTGCATGTTACCAATATCCCACGGACCACCTTCAGACTGAACATGAAATACTTCAATCTCAATCTTCTTACCTTTGGCAGCTCGCGCATTCATTTCAAATCGAGCACGGCGTTCTAACGTCTTTTCATCAGCATCCCCATTATGTTGAACAATATGGGGTACGAATGATTTCATCTTCTTATTTTCCATCTCCTTGTGAGTCTTCAGAACAGCTTTCTCGCCCCATATCTTTTTCTTAGAACGCTGACCCTTCACTTTAACCTTTGACTTCTGTTCCTCTTCGGATTGCTCTGCAGAAAACTCCAGAATATTAATTCCGAGGATCAAAGGATCGCCGCTCTGTCCAGCGCAACCGTCTGTGACACACAATTTTCCCTC
>Ga0209593_10000753_pt1 | contig 14401 bp, 12 predicted proteins | sample PPLLaktember2015_3_FD_187260 | JGI IMG/M metagenome (GOLD analysis project Ga0209593, IMG submission 187260) | Freshwater sediment microbial communities from Prairie Pothole Lake near Jamestown, North Dakota, USA - PPLs Lake P7 Core (6) Depth... | ecosystem: Environmental > Aquatic > Freshwater...
CGAAGAGTAAATGAAAAAATTTTTATTGGATTTCTCGTACATTCTCTTCGATACCAATGCCTGGGATTTTCGGGATGAAAGTAATCGCGAATTCAAGGATAATGTATTTCTGTTTACAACGCTGTCGCTGATGAAAGCTGCTTTCAAAAACGATTTGGAAACAATCCGGGATATATTTGATTTCTGGAGGGAAAAGGGGTTTATAGAAAACAAAGAAATGGTCCTATTTTACCTGAAGTATATTACCACGACACAGAACCTGGACCCCATTAAATTAAAAAAAATGATGATTGAGAGTAAAATAGACGGAGGTGAAGTCATGCAAACATTAGCCCAACGATGGATGAAAGAAGGTGAGAAGAAGGCTGAACAAATATGGAAACCCAAATGGATTAAAAGCGGAGAGAGGAAAGCTGAAAAAAAATTCAAAGCTGAGAAGATCGAGGCGGAAAAAAAATTAATAGCTGAGAAAATAGCAGAGAAACGCGAAATGGCCAAACGAATGCTGCTAAAAAATTACCCCCTGGAGGAAGTAAGCACGATCACCGGACTCACCGAACAAGAGATTCATTCCATGGTGAATTGATGCAGCGTTAATAAATTTCTCAATTTTCCCCCTGGTCCACTTTGTCCACTGAGTCCACTACGTCCACCATTAATCCCACAAATAAACCATTGAAAAATATTACCCTCTTCTGCTATAATGAATTATTACATATGAGCAACATGAATAACAGGGACGATTTTCCACCAAAAGTTAAGGAAACACTACTAAAAAGGGTAGGAAACCGCTGTTCAAATCCCGATTGCCAAAAACTGACTACAGGTCCCCATTCAAGCCCGGACGATTCTGTCAATACGGGAGTCGCGGCTCATATAACGGCTGCTGCCCCGGGTGGACCCCGTTATAATTCCAATTTAACCGAAAAGGAACGAAAGGCAACTGCTAACGGTATCTGGTTATGTCAAAATTGTGCGAAACTGATCGATAATGATGAAAAAAAATACCCGGTTTCATTATTACTTGAATGGAAAGAAAAAGCAGAAAAAAAAGCATGAGAGGAAGTGGGGTCCAAGGGGAAAAGCGATCAAACAACAGGTTTATTCCAGGTTTTATTAACCGGTTCCCGGTCGTTTCACCGTGCTTTAACCGGGAAAGCCGGCAGGTTCCGCATGCTGCACATCGAAGACGCCATCCTCCCTCGTTCCGCTTCCGATAATAAAGAAAAATGGGTTCCCCAGCCCGTGACTTTTGGAAATAAGGAAGATAGCGCTCCCAGCCTGGAAACCGTCGTCACCATGATGCCCCGTTTGTGGAAACAGGAATGCCGGCACACCGTCATCACCGGCGAAGGGGGGATGGGAAAAACCGTTTCGCTGGTGCGGTTATGGCAAGAACTCCTGGAGCAAAAAAATTTCTATGTGTCCTCTGTGCCCTCTGTGGCTAAAAAAAAAACTGGCATACAAAAACATTCTAATCAAAAGCTTTTGCAGGGGGTCCAGGGGGGCGGCCTTCTCGAAAAGAGCCCCACGGGGGCATGTCTGCCCATCCCGGTGTTTATTGCTCTCCATGAATTCAACCACCGGAGTGGTTCCGCAGTCGATTTCATTCGTTCGTACATCATCCGCAACTACCTGGACGATGCGCCGCTGAAAGATGGGTCCATGTTGAACGGGTTGTTTAAAAAAGCCGTGGAAACCCCGGATGGAGTAAATGTACCATCTGTCGTGCTGCTGCTGGACGGGTTTAATGAAATCACCGTGGAGAAGCGCGAACTCCTGTTGGAGATCAATCGTTTAACCGAGCAGTGTGAAGGGCTCCAGGTGGTGATGACCAGCCGGTCCGATATGCGGTCGAATTTCAATTGGTCGCATTGGAACCTGGTGCAGTTGGAGCCCTTGGATGACCCAAGTATAGCAGGGTATTTGACCCGGAGGGGAATGGCGGTACCCACGCAGGAGGTGTTGAAATCCTTAATCCGTAACCCCATGATGTTGACGTTGTATGCGGCATCGTGCGAATTGCAGGAGAAGTATAAAACATCGTCCTACTGTTCTTTTAAGGAACGAGTGGAAACGCCGGCAGAGCTGCTTTGGAATTTTATGGAAGCGCAGGTGGGCAATCTGCCGGAGCGGCTCGGTCACGATCAAAGCAAGATATATTACTATAAATTCGTGTTGAAGTATTTTTTGCCCGCGCTCGGTTTTGAGATGGAGAAGGCCCGGTTATTCGATTTTAATGTCGAGCAAATGGATGCGTGTATCGATCGCCTGTGTATGCAGTTTTCTCAGCCCGATTTCCTCGATACCTTCCCGGAGTTTGATGAGTATGTGGATTGTCTTCCCCTCGGGGAGTGCGGAAATCATATCGAACAGCGCAAGCGAAGGTCGGAATTGAAGCGCATATTGTGTGATGAATTGCATATGGTGGTGAAGGAGTCGGAATCGTCCCGGTTTTTGCACCAGGATTTCCGTGATTTTTTTGCCGCGGTGCACATTTTGAACCGGATGGAGGTCGGTATTCGGAAAAAAGAGGTACCGGATGTATTGAAAGAGCGCGTATTGGATTATTTTGTACGCCGGATGATGGGAGAGATCGAGGGCGAGCATTACAGTAAGCCGTACATATGCGAATCGGAAAAGTCATGGCGCATCTATATGAATAAAGAGAACCGGCTGCACAAAGTTTTGGATTTATGTCGGGGCCAATTCGGCCAGGAGGTCGATTATGCCGTGTGGAATATCGTGACCATATGGAAAGAGGTTCGGGGGGAGTTGACCGGTGCGGATTTAACCGGGTTGGATTTAACCGGGGTGGGGTTGAACCGGGTGAGGTGCAGCCGTTTTTATGGGGAGAAGTATTTGGCTGCGGTTTTCGATGGCTCGCGGGTTCATGAAAGAAACCTGCTGCCTCAAGGACATTTGCGACTTGTGAGTAGCGCGGTGTACAGCCGGGATGGGAAAAAAATTCTTTCCGCTTCGGAGGATCAGACCATCAAAGAGTGGGACGCGGAAACCGGGATGTGTGTCCGGACCCTGGAGGGGCATACGTCCGTTGTAACCGGCGCGGTGTACAGCCCGGATGGGAAAAAAATCCTATCCGCATCGCTGGATAAAACGATTAAAGAGTGGGATGCGGAAACCGGCCAGTGTGTCCGGACCCTGGAGGGGCATACAGAATCGGTAAGGAGCGCGGTGTACAGCCCGGATGGAACAAAAATCCTCTCCGCTTCAAGGGATAACACCATTAAAGAGTGGGATGCTGAAACCGGGCCGTGTGTCCGGACCCTGGAGGGGCATATGGATACAGTAAGGAGCGCGGTGTACAGCCGGGATGGGACAAGAATCCTCTCCGCTTCCGAGGATCAAACCATTAAAGAGTGGGACGCGGAAACCCGCGCGTGTCTCCAGACCCTCGTGGGGCATACATACTATGTAACCAGCGCAGTGTACAGCCCGGATGGCAAAAAAATCCTCTCCGCTTCCTCGGATAACACGATTAAAGAATGGGACGCGGAAACCGGGGCGTGTGTCCAGACCATAACGGGTCATACGGCTGGTGTAAGAAGCGCGGTCTATAGTCCGGGTGGGGGAAAAATCCTTTCTGCTTCCTCAGATAGTACAATTAAAGAGTGGGACGCGGAAACCGGGGCGTGTGTCCAGACCATAACGGGTCATACGGCTGGTGTAAGAAGCGCGGTCTATAGTCCGGATGGGGGAAAAATCCTTTCTGCTTCCTCAGATAGTACAATTAAAGAGTGGGACGCGGAAACAGGGATGTGTGTCAAGACCACTGCCGGGCATACATTTCAATTTGATAGTGCAATTTACAGCATGGATAGGACAAAAATCCTCTCTGTTTTATGGGATGGAACGATTGAAGAGTGGGACGCAGAAACCAGCCAGTGTGTCAAAACATTTGCTGGGCATACGGATACAGTAACTAGCAAGGAGTATAGCCGGGATGAGAAAAAAATCCTTTCCGCTTCGGAGGATCAGACCATCAAAGAGTGGGACGCTGAAACCGGGGAGTGTGTCCGGACCCTGGAGGGGCATACGTCCGTTGTAACCAGCGCGGTGTACAGCCCGGATGGGAAAAAAATCCTATCCGCTTCGTATGATTACACCATTAAAGAATGGGACGCGGAAACCGGGGTGTGTGTCAAAACCCTGATTGGGCATACAGATGGAGTAAACAGCGCGGTGTACAGCCCGGATGGAGAAAGAATTCTATCCGCTTCCTGGGATCACACTATCAAAGAGTGGGACGCGGAAACCGGCCAATGCCTGGAAACCTATCAAAAAGTAGATCACCCTGATCTTTCCGAATACCACACAGGAGAGACAAATAGAAAATTAAGAACCTATGATAATAAAATCGTTGTTCAGGAAGACTCAGGAAATATAATAAAGGAATTAACCACAATTCCGGGTTTATTCATCCACGGCTGCTGGTTTCAAAACCTGGAAAAAGGCAGCGAATGGAGCGAGGAAGGAGTGCGAATATTGAATATGTACCACGGTAAAATTTAACCCACTGATTACACAGATTTAAACAGATTAACACAGATTAAAAAGACAAAAAATGTTAGGATTCAGACCATTACCCGAACATCGCAAGATATCACGGCACTGCAATAAAACCACACATAGTGTGGCCCACGAATGACACGAATTTTCACGAATTGGAGGACGGGTTTTAACTTGTTATAATAAACCTTCAAACTCTTCCACAGATAATTTTGCTTGTTTCAAAATATGTGATAGCGTTGACCGTTTTATGGGGCGATGGGCAGGTACGATTATTTTAAGTACTTCATCAAAGGTATGCTTTTGTAAACGAATATGGCTACCCTTTTGACGAACAAATACCCAGCCGTCTCTACGTAAAGCATTAATGACCTGCTCGTAATTCAAACTGGGGACTTTACTCATATAGCGATTTCCAACTCTTCGGAATTTTCTATGGGGATAAAATCATCCTCTACAGCTTCAAGGTAGAGTTCGATAGCCTCATGAATATTTTTTAGAGCTTCTTCGCGGCTTTCACCTTCACTGATGCAACCTTGCAGAGCAGGAACATATACCGTATATCCCCCTTCATCGCTGGGTTCTAAAATGACTTTAAGTTTCATTATTCGCCTCGATATTTAAATATTACAGCAATTCTTCCCATCTGTCAATCGGATTTTTCTTGACTGTCCCCTTTTTCCTCCCCTTTTTCCCACAGCAATATTTAAACCACTGATTACACAGATTTAAACAGATTAAAAAGGTTATAAGTTGCCGGTTGCCGGTGACCGGTGGGATTTTGCGGCGCGTTGCGCCGTGTTGGTTTAACGTGCCACCTCTCCGCCGATCATCGGCTCCGAGGACCCGTCTCGCCAATTTTCGGTCCTCGAAAATTAGGCTCGCAGGGCGTTCCAGGGGAGCACCGACACGCCCCTTTAGCACAAAAATAACCTTAAGTTAGTGACATTCGGGACAGACAAGAATGCACCCCGCCCGACACTACAAAAAAACCACACGTGGTTGACAATACTCCTTAGATATGTTATAAGTCTACCGGATAAAGGCTCATGGACTTAAAAAAAAAGATACCTTTCGATGTGAATATGCTAATTGATTTCTTCAAAAATCAACCGGTAACAAAAGTCTATTTATTCGGCTCATATGCCCGTGGAGATTATAGACAAGAAAGCGATATCGATTTTTTAGTGGAGCTGGAGAGAAGCACCGATTTGTTCCGTTTTATTAAAATTAAACTCCAGTTGGAAGCTTTACTTCAAAAAACAGTAGATTTAATCTCAGCTAATGGGCTTTCTACCCGAATTAAACCGACTATCGATTCCGAAAAGGTTTTGATATATGAAAAATAAATTAACGGACAAAGACAGGTTGTTTCATATCCTGGATGCAATCAAAAGCATCGAAAAATTCACCGGGGGTATTACTTACGAGGGGTATCTTGATGATTATAAGCTGCGGTTGGCTTTAGTTAAATTGCTTGAAATTATCGGTGAAGCATCCAATGGTATTACTTCGGAGACTCAAGAGAAATTTTCCGAAGTTGAATGGAATGTGTTAAGGTGTATTCGAAATACGTTAGTTCATGAATATTTCGGCATTGATTATGATATAGTATGGGAATCGATAAAACAAAACATCCCGATTCTAAAAATTAAGATTGAAGCCATTTTTAAAGAATTATAAAGCCCTGTTATCTTTTTCCCGTGCACAAAAAATGGCAGAGTGCTGAAGAGGAAGAAAATATAATGATGATCGATGATTGGGGATTTTGATTTTTCTTGACTGTCCCGAATGCCACTAAGAAAAGGCTAAAATTTGTTTTTAATGAAATGCAAAAGTCCCTCTTCACTCCCGGTTTTTCGAGCGAATACTTTGTCCATACAGTCCATTAAATCCATACTCTTTGGCATAATGGTTATTGGTCAGCATAGGGATTTTTCTTGACTGTCCCCTTTTTCCTCCCCTTTTTCCCACGGCAATATTTAAACCACTGATTACACAGATTTAAACAGATTAACGCAGATTAAAAAGACGGAAAATGTTAGAATGGAGCCAGACACTCCCCGGAACGAAGGACAATATCCCGGCACTGCAATAAAACCACACGTAGTGTGGCCCACGAATTTTCACGAATTAAAGAGGTGACAGGTTGCAGGTTTCACGTTGGCCATGTATAGACGCATGATTTTGCATCTCCATTACGCACAACATCTTTACGAAACCAAAATTGACCATTCGGCGCGGATAAAAAGGGGACAGACAAGAAAAATACTCCCTCTGTGCCCCCTGTGAACCCTGCGGCTAAATTAATCTCATGACAAGCAAGTAAATTCCCCTCAGTGATCTATCTTCCTACATCATGGATTGACCGGTTTTCCCAGGCACAAAGGCGTTAAATCGCAGTACTTTTGAAGGTTTCACCCAAGATGCGTGTTAGAACACCTTCACCACTGTGCCAAACCCCTTAATAATTGAATCTTTAACATTCGTCGCTCAATGTTTAACATTGGTCACTCAATCTTTAACATTCGTCGCTCAATGTTTAACATTCGTCGCTCAATCTTTAACATTGGTCGTTCAATGTTTAACATTCGTCACTCAATGTTTAAGATTCAACGTCGAAGTTTAGATCCCCGATTTTCCTTATAATAACCCCAATTTTTTATCAAAAGGCTCCGGCTGTGACTCTTAGAACGCAGGTTTTTTTATCACAGGGCTATGGCTGTGACTGCCAGAGCCCCGGTTTTATATCGCAGAACGATGGCTGTGACTTTTCCAGCAACGGTGAGTGAACAAAAAGCCCTGTTTTTCGGCTCCGGGGACCCGTCTCGCCAATTTTCGGTCCTCGAAAATTTGGCTCAACAGGGCGTTCCAGGGGAGCACCGACACGCCCCTATAGCACAAAAATAACCTTAACTTAGTGGCATTCGGGACAGTCAAGAAAAATCGCCAACGTGCAATGAAAAAGGGGACAGTCAAAAAAAATCAAAATCCCCATTCATCATTCATCATTCCGCATTCACCACGCCGCACCCTATGGACTCTCACCATCCACCTGTGCTATGATTAATCATGCAACTAAAAACCCGTGAAAACTGCCCGCTCTGCAACTCAAAAAATATCCACCCCTTCAAAACCCCAACCTTCGACCCCGAAACCATCGATCCGGGAAACTTCAAAATCACCGACCACCACTACGGCAAAATATGGCCCCTCTCCAAATGCAACTCCTGCTCCTACGTGTTTTCCAACCCCTTTCTCCCGGCAGAAAACCTCTCAAAACTCTATTCCCATATGAAAGACCCGGATTACTGCGACGAAACAAAAGGCCGCTCCAAAAGTTTCAAAACCCTTCTCAACCGCCTGGCCAAACTCAACCCAGGCAAAAAACTGCTGGATATCGGCGCAGCCGGCGGCATTTTCCTGCACCTGGCCCAAAAAAACGGGTTCGATGTCCACGGGATCGAAGCTTCCACCTTCCTGGTCGACCAGGCCAAAACCCTTTTCGATATCGACCTGTTCCAGGGAGATATGATGGATTTTCCCACGGGTAAAAAATATGACGTGATTACATTATTAGATTTTATCGAACACATACCGGAACCGGCAGCATGCTTGAAAAAAGTGGATGAACTGCTGGAAAAAAGCGGGATACTGGTGGTGGTGACCCCGGATATCGAAAGCAAAACCGCCCGAATAATGGGGAAACACTGGTGGCATTTCCGCATCGCCCACGTGGGCTACTTCTCGCTCACATCCCTCGAAAACCTCCTCTCCCAATACGGCTTCATAATAATTTATAAAAAAAAATACCGGTGGAATTTCTCGCTTCATTACATTTTAACTCGATTATTTCAAAATCTTAAAAACAAAAAATCTTTACAAAAATTTTTAAAAAGAGTACACTTAATTTTACCACTGTCGGATTCATGGGAAATATATGCAAGACGGTATGAAGATAAGAGCTAACACCAGGGACTATGTCGAAGCGCTCCGTTTGGAACGCTGGCCCCGGTGTTTAGCTGTAATACCGGGCTTTATCGCATCCATTACCCTTGTTCCTCAAATACCCGGCGATTATTTACACACTTATATTTTACCGGCAGGGCAGCTTTTATTGGCTTTTTTATTGACCCTGGCGGTCTCGGCAGCCAATTACATTATCAACGAAATCACAGACGTTTCCACCGATATCTACCACCCCATCAAAAAAAAACGCCCGGCAGCCGAAGGCCGGGTGGATCGCACCAAATTGATTATCCTCTGGGGCATTCTCCTCATTTTATCGATCGGGACCGCCTCCCTTTGTTTTAAATCCAACGCCTTAATTCTCTGCCTCTTGGCTTTGGCTGTAGCCGGGATATTATACAACGTCAAACCGATCCGGATCAAAGATATCCCATTTTTGGATTCCACCTTCGAATCCGCCAATAACCCGATCCGGTTTCTTATCGGTTGGTATATCCTGGGAACCGCTTTCCCGCCATTTTTCTTACTGCTCTCATGGTGGGCACTGGGCAACTTCCTGGTACTGGGTAAACGAGTCGCCGAAAAGAAATTTTTAACCGAAGAACAATCCTCCTCTTACCGCCGTTCTCTTAAACAATACAACCTCTGCGGTTTGATCGGGTTTATGTACGTCAATGCGGCGATCTCCGTCGCTGCATTTGCATGGTTTGCTTTCCAGTCGAAATTGAATTCCTTTTTAATTTCCATCCCCTTCGTGGTGGTCTACCTGGTATTTTATTTCAAAAAAACAAGGAAAGATATGGAAAGCGCCGTAGAGCCTGAAAAACTTCTAAGAAATCCCTATTTTGTGATCTATACCCTCCTCATGGCTGCAATATTTATTATTGCGCACATATTCAATTAAAAGAAGGAAAAAAATGTAAGTAAGAAGAAGGAGCACCGGAGTGGATATTGAGATTATATTGAAGATACTGTTGGGCGCCGTATTGGGAGGGATCGTGGGACTGGAAAGAGAACTGTCCTACAAAAATGCAGGCCTGAAATCCTGTGTATTGATCTCTATCGGCACGACCTTAATCACCGCCCTATCCTTAAAAATAGTGGGAAATACGGCGGGCGTTCTTTCTCTACCGCTGATGGCCCACCTCATCAGTGCTGTGGGTATCATCTCCGCCGGGATCATTATCCGTGAAAGGTTATCCATCCACGGCGTAACAACCGCTTTTTCCATTTGGTGCGCCGGCGGACTCGGCATCACCGTCGGGATGGGATACTATTTAACCGCTTTCGGCGGTGCGATCTTTATCGTCGCTGCGGTTATTACCCTTAAATCCATCGCTCGAATATTGGAAAAACAAGGAAAAATCTATATATACGTGATTTCTACGGATGACAGAGCATCCGTACTCATCGATATTAAAAAAATTCTCACGGATTTGAACATCCGATTGATTACCGCAAATATCGCCAAAATCGCGAAAGGATACGAAATCGAAATGGTAGTACATACTTCCCCGGCAAAAAATAAAATCTTGGTCCAGGAAATCTTGCAAATAGCGGATGTCAAAGAAATAACCGGAGATAATTTTTAACGTTTAAGGATAAAAAAAATGATCGAATTGCTAGCAGCTACGTTTAACAAAGGAAAATTAAAAGAAATAGAATCACTGGTAGCCGAAAGTCGCGTCCCACTGAAACTCCTCGCCCTCCCCGACTTTAACATTACAGAACGCTGCCCGGAAAAAGGAAGTACCTTCATGGAAAATGCGGAAGCCAAATCGCTGTTTTATGGTCGATTTAAACCGGATATTTATACCATAGGCGAAGATTCCGGGCTGGAAGTCGAAGCTCTGAACGGGGCACCGGGCATCCATTCGGCACGTTTTTCCGGCCACGATTCGACGGACGAAAAAAATATCCACAAACTGTTACACCAATTGAAAACTATAGGAAACCGCCGCGCAAAATTCATTACAGCTCTTTGCCTTTCACGAAACGGGACCATTATCAAAACCTTCATAGGCGAAGTCACCGGCACCATCCTCCATGACTTACGCGGAACCAACGGTTTCGGTTATGACCCGGTTTTTTATTATCCACTGCTGAAAAAGACCTTCGCTGAAATTTCGACGGAAATGAAAAACCGTATCTCCCACAGGGCACGGGCTTTCTCACAACTCATCGAATATTTCGAAGAATTGTGAAACTAAAAGCTTTTTTAAACCGGGTGAACCGGTGCCGATGGTGACAGGTGACAGAGTTTGAAAATAAAAAAATAGAAATAATTCGAAAACCAGGGGAAATTTTGAAACATTTCCGACTAAAAAGCTATATCATCGAATGGAGGTAAAAATGAAACGAATGATTATGATTATGAATGTGTTGGTTTTTGTTATGATTATCGTTATGGTATCGTCCGGGACAATCGCCTGGTCTCAACCACAGGCCAACCCGGGTGCTAAAAAAACAGGAAAACCCATGATCCAGATGGCAATCCTGTTGGATACCAGCAACAGCATGGATGGGTTGATCGACCAGGCCAAAAGCCAGTTGTGGAAAATCGTTAACGAGCTGGCCCTGGCCAAAAAAGACGGTCAATCGCCGCAGTTGGAAGTTGCGCTTTATGAATACGGCAACGACTCCCTGCCTGCATCCGAAGGACACATCCGGTTGGTGGTCCCCCTCTCCACAGACCTGGATAAAATCTCCGACGAATTGTTCAAACTCAAAACCAACGGCGGGAACGAATATTGCGGCCAGGTCATCGGGAATGCGATTCGACAACTCCAGTGGTCCAAAAATAACGACTATTTTAAAGTCATTTTCATCGCGGGAAACGAACCCTTTACCCAGGGTGGAACCGATTATAAAAACACATGCAAAGAGTCGATCTCCAAAGGAATCATCGTTAATACGATTTTTTGCGGCGATTTACAGGAAGGAATCCAAACCTCATGGAAAGACGGCGCCCTGCGTGCGGACGGTAAATACATGAATATCGACCAAAACCAAAAAATCGTGGAAATCGAAGCCCCTCAAGATAAAGAAATCATCACGCTGGGAGAAAAATTAAACGAAACCTACATCGCCTACGGTAAAAAAGGCATGGAAAAAAAGGAAATGCAGGCCGAACAGGATTCCAACGCGGCCTCCGTCGGCGCGGGCTCCAGCGTCCAACGCTCCGTTGCCAAAGCCTCCAGCAATTATGTTAATACTGCCTGGGACCTGGTAGACGCTGAAAAAGAAGGATCCGTCAAAGTCGAGGAACTAAAAGACGACGAACTACCGGCAGAAATGAAAAAAATGTCCAAAGCGGAACGCAAAGCCTACGTCGATAAAAAGATGAAAGAACGAAAAACCATCCAGGACAAAATTTCCAACCTGCGCAAAGAAAGAGATAAATATGTGATCCAAAAACAGAAACAAATGGCTGCTTCAGGTCTGAATACGCTGGATGCAGTAATAATAAAAGCTATCCGCGACCAGGCCGAACAAAAAAAATACGCCTTCGAAAAAAAATAAAAGCCCCACCTTTTTGTAAAAACCATCACGGATGGTGCAGTGGGTTAATTGTCGGTAGAGACGCAAGATTTTGCGTCTCTGTGCGGCGGTTCCTTGAAAGAAGGAACAGGAGTAAAAAAAATGAAAAACAAAGTAATATTAAAAAATAAAGTATCATGGATGTGGATATTAGTGTTCCTGGTCATCGGTCTAACCGGCGGAGGAATGATTTTCGCCGATGGATTTATCGTCGTAAACCAACAAGGGCATATAATCCCCCCTCCACGACCACGACCCGTTCCACCCATGGATTTCAATCCATTTCTTTTGGAAGTCAAATACCACCGGGTTAATGTACAAATCAACAACCAAATGGCCGAAACTTCCATAGACCAGGTTTTTTATAACCCCACAGGTTCCAGGCTGGAAGGGTATTATTTATTCCCGCTGCCATCCCAGGCCGTGATCCAAAAATTCAGCATGTTTGTCAACGGCAAAGAACTTTCCGCGGAATTACTGGACGCCGCTAAAGCCAAACAAATCTACGAAGACATCGTCCGAAAACAACGGGACCCCGCCCTACTGGAATACATCGGCAAAGGCGTCTTTAAAGCCCGGATATTCCCCATCGAACCCTACTCCGAAAAACGGGTCAAAATCACCTACAAGGAATTACTAGAAAAAGAGAACCGCACAGTCGAATACATCTACCCCCTCAATACTGAAAAATTCTCCGCCAAACCGCTGAGTAATGTGTCTATTAAAGTCGATATCCAATCATCGGAAGAGATCAAAAATATCTTCTGCCCCACCCACATGACGGAGATCGCCCGGAAAGACCCCCATCACGCGGTCGTGGGTTTCGAAGAAAAGAACACCAAACCCGACGTGGATTTTAAACTCTATTACGGTACGGATAACGCCCGCCTGGGATTTTCGCTGCTCTCGATTAAAAAAGAAGATGAGAGAGAAGGATATTTCTTCCTCAGCATGAGCCCGGGCTACACCGAAGATGAAAACGAAATCAGCGATAAGAATATCACATTTGTTTTGGATGTATCGGGCAGTATGGCCGGTAAAAATTTAAAGCAAGCCCAAAAAGCTCTTTTATTCTGCATAGAAAACCTGAACAAAGGAGACCGGTTCGAAATCATCCGGTTTTCAACGGAAGCGGAAGCCCTTTTTAACGGGTTTGCCGAAGCGAATTCCAGGAACCGGGATAAAGCGAGGGAGTTTGTCGACAACCTCAAAGCCATCGGCGGAACCAACATCGACGAAGCATTGAACCTGGCACTCAAAATGGAAAAACAAAAAGACCGGCCTTATATGATTGTTTTCATCACCGACGGGATACCCACTATCGGCGAAACCGAAGAAGATGCACTGGTCAAAAAAATTACTAACGCCAACATTGCCAATACCCGGATATTTACTTTCGGCATCGGTAATGAAATCAACACCCATTTACTGGATAAAATCACCGAATTGACACGGGCTTACCGCAGCTATATTTCGCCCGAAGAAGACATCGAAATCAAGGTTTCGAATTTTTACTCCAATGTGCAATCGCCCATTTTGACGGATATCAAGTTGAATTTCGGACCTTCCATTAAAGTCACGAAAGCATACCCGAAAGATTTACCCGACTTGTTTAAAGGTTCATCCATAACATTGTTGGGACGTTACGCGGGAGAAGGCGATGCAGACATAACATTGACGGGAAAAGTGAAAGACAAGGAGAAGCGGTTTACTTTTAATGCGAAAAACGGTTTCCCGGCAGCAAACATCAAATATCCCGGGAAGAATGATTTTATTCCTGCTTTGTGGGCTGCACGGCGTGTGGGTTACTTATTGGATCAAATACGGCTGCACGGCAGCAATAACGAGTTGATCGACGAAATCACCCAACTAGCCAGGACTTACGGGATCATCACCCCTTATACCAGTTACCTGATCGTGGAAGACGAGAAAGAAAATGTGAGGCGGCAGGTCATCAGTGAAGATGAACAGACCCTGGGCCAGGTGGCGGAAGAGGATAAGAAATTTGCCGAAAATAATTTCCAGGACTATTCGTCCATGAAGTCTAAAACCGGGGCCGGCAGCGTCCAGGCCAGCAGGGATTTTCAACAATTAAACACCGCGGCCAATGCTCCCCAAGCCCAGGTAGGACGATCTCGTTTGAATTACAAAGACCGGGAAGGAAATACCCGGAACGTAACCGCCCAGATCAAAAATATCCAGGGTATTGCCGTTTATAACACCGGGAAATCCTGGGTGGATTCGCGGCTCCAACAGCAGAAAAAGAAACAGGCGGTTAATCGAATTCAATTCGGCAGTTCTGCATATTTCAAACTCTTAACCACCGAACCTCTTTCCGCTCCTTTCCTCTCGTTGGGAAAAA
>Ga0209593_10000756_pt1 | contig 14392 bp, 11 predicted proteins | sample PPLLaktember2015_3_FD_187260 | JGI IMG/M metagenome (GOLD analysis project Ga0209593, IMG submission 187260) | Freshwater sediment microbial communities from Prairie Pothole Lake near Jamestown, North Dakota, USA - PPLs Lake P7 Core (6) Depth... | ecosystem: Environmental > Aquatic > Freshwater...
AATTTGAGAAAGAAGTCGGAAGCACGAAGTGGGAAGTTGGAAGTCGGAAGCGCGAAGTCGGAAGTTGGAAGCACGAAGTGGAAGCACGAAGCGCGAAGCACGAAGATGGGAGGAAAACCAAACTTAGCGTCTTGGCGCCTCGGCGAGAAACCTTCTTTTCTTCTCAATCCGCGAAATCTGCGAGAAATTCAAACGAGAAACCCAAAATTGCCGTTGTTTTACCTCTTTTGGGGAAATTTTCTACAATAATTACCGGATGGATATTGTTTCACATTTTGTTATATGTCTGGCAAACAGGCATGTAAATAGTGATAAATATTTGTGGCATCATTTTTCGTACATATATTGCAATTAAATAATGTGATAATTTAAATAAAACCAAACGCTATGAAAAAATTGTTGTTTGTATTCGGACTTTCCGCAGCCGTGCTGGGGATTTCCGCCAGCACACTAACCACTGCTAACCTGGTTACCGTGGAAAGTAAGAAAGATGACGATAAAAAGAAAGTAGAAGTACCACCTTCTTCACTTCCTGAAAAAATTTCCAAATCAATAACTGATGCAAATAAGGATAGTAAAATAACCAAAGCATTCAAAGTTCTTGATGATCAAGGTAATTTAGCAGGATATGAAGTGGTGGTTCTTACCGATACAAAGGAAGAAACGCTGCACTTTGACAAAGACGGTGCTGTAAAGATGTGAGTTAGCACAACCAAGCCTGACCAAAGTGAAAATATAACATTTCTTGCTTTGGTTTTATTAAAAAAGCTTCCTGAACAGGAGGCTTTTTTGTTTTAATTTTGTTTCGCTAATACAGCGAAACCCGAATGAAGAAAATTCTGATCGCAGATGATGATTCCACTTTTTGCCTGATGCTGCAAAAGTTTCTGTCAAAGCATGACTTAGAAGTGTCTGTTACCGGAACGGTATCCCAGGCTCTGAGCATGCTTGACAGAACTTCATTTGATCTTGTTCTGTCTGATTACAGGTTACCGGACAAAAACGGGATTGATCTTCTCGAAGAAATTGTCAGGCGTAAGTCGCGGGTTCATGTTATCATTATGACAAGCTATGGTGATATCAGGCTGGCTGTGAAGGCGATTAAAACAGGGGCTTATGATTATATTACCAAACCGATAAATCCGGGAGAGTTGCTTGAACTGGTCAAAAATGCGTTGAAGGATGAGATCCCAAAAGTGACAAATGGAAAACCCGAATTTCAGTTTGTGGAAGGGATCACTGAGTCCTGGAAGATGCTGCAGGAGCACATTAAGCTGGTGGGACCCACTTCATTATCAGTTATAATTGAGGGAGAAAGCGGCACAGGCAAGGAATTTGTCGCACGGCAGATCCATCGGTCGAGCCCCCGTTCCTCTCAGCCTTTTGTTGCGATTGATTGTGGGGCATTGTCGACCGAACTGGCAAACAGTGAACTGTTTGGGCATGTAAAGGGTGCTTTTACAGGAGCTGTCTCTGATAAGCAAGGCCAGCTTGAATTAGCCGGCGGAGGGACCATATTCCTGGATGAAATCGGGAATCTGAGTTATGAGGTACAGGTGAAATTGCTGAGGGCCATTCAGGAGCGCATGATTAGAAAAACGGGGGGGGCAAGGGAGATCAGTATCGATGTTCGAATAATTGTTGCCAGCAACGAAGACCTGCATAAAGCCGTTGCCAGGGGGTCCTTCAGGGAGGACCTGTACCACAGGCTCAATGAATTCAGGATCGTTGTGGCCAATCTCAGGGACCGGAAAGATGACATCCCCATATTTGCACAGGCTTTTTTGCATCAATCAAATTCAGAACTGGGCAAAAATGTGTCGGGATTTGATGAGGAGGCCATGAAAGGACTTCTTAATTATTCCTGGCCAGGCAATTTACGGGAATTGAAAAACGTGATCAGAAAATCGGTTTTGCTCGCACAGGGCGATAAAATTGACAAGAACTGCCTGCCTTCAGAAATTTGGCTGAACAAGGACATTAACAACATTCAAAAATCAGATACATCCAATTTAAAAATACTGGCCAATAACCTGGAAAAGGAGACCATTCTGGAAGCCTTGCAGAAAGTGCATTATAACAAGAGCAAGGCGGCGAAATTGCTGAATATCGACAGGAAAACGCTGTATTATAAACTGAAAGATTACAATATTGATTTTTAACTGCTGATCAGGTGCTGAATTTCTTCTTCCAGCCCGGCAAAAAGGCGGTAACAGGATTGCTGCAGTTTCTGAATTTGCGCTTCGATCTCATCGGGATCAAGGATATTGTCTTTGGGCAGGTTTTCAAGGTACAGTAATATGGCAAGCAGATCATGTGCCTCCAGCTGTCCAAATGTGTTTTTCAGCTTGTGCGCGATTTCCCTTACCTGCCTGTAATTATTCTGCAAAAAATGACTTTTCATTTCCTCCAGCTCTGACCTTGTCTGCGAGATAAATGTATTAATAAACAGCACAAGTGTATCCGGATCCTCATTTGCATAGGTTTTGAAATTACTCAATGAATAGCTGCCTGGTTTTTGTCCGGAAACCCGTGCATTGGGAATATGTTCCAATATGTCATTAATATCCATGGATTTACAGAGAACATTCCATAATTCTGCTTTCTTAAATGGTTTTAGCAATACAAAATTATCTCTTACCAGGCTGGAAGTATTGTCTATTTCCGAAGCGACATTTGCAGTGCAGATAATAATTTTGGAATTCAGATTGCGGCTTGAATTATTGGTTTTTATTCGCCTTACCAGTTCATAACCATCCATTTCAAGCATCTGAATATCCAGCATGATGATATCATAAACATTCTGCTGCAGAAGATTCCAGGCTTTTATGGAACTATTGCAAAACGTGTAATGCATGCTCCAGTTCCTCAGCATAGGTTCCAGCAACATGGGCATCATTTCATCATCATCAATAATTATGATATTAATATTTTTGAGCTGTTCGCCATAGGTTGCATTGTATTTTGGCTTGTATTCATTTTCCGATCCTTTTTGGAAAGGTATTTCAAAAGAAAATACAGATCCTTTTCCAGGCTCGCTCTGAACCTGGATTGTTCCTTTCTGCATCTCCACGATCTTTTTGCTGATGGAAAGGCCCAGGCCAGTTCCTCCGTATTTTCGGGTAATGGTGGGATCAGCCTGGGAGTAATCTGTAAAAATTGTATCCAGCCTGTCCTTTTCAATTCCTATACCGGTATCGGTGACACTGCATTTCAGCCAATATGCCTGTTGTTTTTCAGTTACCGAGGTTTCAATTTTTATAAAACCTTTTTCAGTGAACTTTATACTGTTGCCTGCCAGGTTTATAAGAATCTGTTTTAATCTTACAGGATCACCTGCCAGGATCAGGTCCTTCAAATCATCCGGGGCCTGTGAATAGAGGTGCAGGCACTTTTGATCTGCTTTGATCCTCAGGATATCAATAACCTCCGATATTATATCCTGAAGGTTGAATCCTATTTTTTCAAAAGTAAGTGTGCCGTATTCTATTTTGGAATAATCCAGAAAATCGTTCACTATAGCGAGCAAGTGTTCGGATGAGTTTACAATGGAATGAATCTGATGCCTGTGATCTGCATTATCCGATCCGTTTTCCAGTTGCTCGGTAAGCCCGACAATATTTGTGAGGGGGGTCCTTATTTCATGGCTCATCATGGTCAGGAACTCTTCCTTGGTCCTGGCAAGTTTTTCAGTTTCAAGCTTTTCCTTTTCGAGCATTCGTTTGTAATAGGCACTTTTAGTCAGATCCTTAAATATCACATACATAAAGATCAATGTAACAATCAGCGCGATCAGTTCAACATACAGCAGGATTTGGGAAGCCTTTCTGGCTGTTTGTTTTGAGGATACGATCTTTTTGTTCAGGGTTGTCCGGTTTCCTTCTTCAATATTTTTCAGCAATGAGTTTATTTTTGTCACCAGGTCAGCCTGGTAATTCAGAAGCAATATTTCAAGCCTGGCCAGCTGAATCCTGCGCAGGTTGTTCTTGTTTTCAGTGTGAGTAAGTGTTTTCTTCACTTTGGAAAGCAGCATATCCACCTGATTGTAATATCCGGTATCTACTTCAACTGTGGTCTGGGTAGTAATTTTCTGGTTTACATGGATTTTATCCTGCAGATTGTTTCTGTTCTTTTTCCTGGTTCCGAAAATTTTCTGAAAAAAAGTTTTGTCCTGTGCAGCTTGTCCCGGAATTAGAATAGCAAGTGAATCTTCATTGACAGGTTTTTCCACAAGCCTTGTCACGGTTGTGGTTGTTGAATAAGGGGCGTTGTCTATTGATTGGGTAAGAGAATCATCCTGTTCTTCAATAATTTCCGTTATTCGGCCAAAATCGTCCGCATTATCTGCTTTTTTAAGTTTAAGCCATTTGTTGATCGATATAATATATTCCTGGAAGATTGCATTCAGCGAATCGGCCTTGTCATATTCCAGTTGCCGGGTTAACTGCAAATCAAGGCTATCTATAAGATTGAAGACGGATCTGGTTTGCTGCCGGTATATTTTGTAATCGGAGGATTTAAAGGTAAGCGAATATACTTTCGAGGAAGTCCTGATCTCGTTTATTCCCGAACTGATATTTTCCACAAGGCTGGATTCGTCATTATTATGGCTAAGTGATTCTACTGAATCAATAATGCTGTAAAAACTTTTGTACGTAACAATAACCAGGGAAAAAACGAGGGCCAGGAGCAGGAAATATCCTGCAGCAACTTTTATTTTGGTATTTCCTGATCTCACAGGAATCAATGAAGACGTACTATGGCCAATATCATTTGACATTTCTCTTCCTTGTTTCTTCCATCACTACCCAAAGTCCTTCATCTGATTACGGTAAAGTTAAGTCATTTTGATGGGAGGAACAGTTTTTTTATTAAGTCAACAGACTGAATTTTACCAAGTGAATTAATTGGCGTAATTTCGCACGAATAAAAATCTCTTATGGTTATGATCAGGGTAATAGTTGCTGTCGTTTTTTTGAACATATCGTTATTATATGGGTGCAAACAAGGACAATCCGCTGATAAAGGGGCGGCTGCTCCTAGTGCAGATTATGGTCTTGAAATTGGAAATAAAGCTCCTGACCTCGAATTTAAATCACCTGACGGTAAAACCATTTCCCTGTCATCCCTGCGTGGAAAGATTGTTCTTATAGACTTTTGGGCTTCATGGTGCCTGCCCTGCCGTATAGAAAATCCGAATGTGGTAAGAGTTTATCAAAAGTATAAGGACAAAGATTTTGAGCGGGGCAAGGGATTTACCATCTATAGCGTATCCCTGGATACAAAACAAAAAAGCTGGGTGGAGGCAATTGACAAGGACGGGTTGGTTTGGGAAAGCCATGTCAGTGATCTCAGTGGATGGAATTCGGCCGTGGTGAGTATTTATCAGATCTCTGCTATACCCTCCAATTACCTGATCAATGGTGATGGAATAATTATCGACAAAAATCTCAGGGCTGAAGCACTTGAAAACAAGATCAATAGCCTCATAGAATAGATTTACGATTTACGATTTACGAATTACGATTTACCAATCAACACAGTCAACAAACTGTCAATTTGTCGCTCCATTCAAAATGGCAGGTTTTTTGGAGTGACGGTTCGGTTATGAACGCTATTGCTATATACATAAGTTAAGAAAAGGAAAAAATTTGGGAGAAATGAAGGAAGAGACCAGGACCAGCAACAAGAAAACTGCTAAACATGCCAACAAGGCGAAATCAGAACATCCGGATCATAATGTGGAAAAAATCCGCGAGGAGTTAAAGGTTTCTGAAGAAAAGGTAGTTGAATTGCAGGATAAGTACCTGAGGCTCTCGGCCGAGTTTGACAATTACCGGAAAAGGACCCTCAGGGAAAAAAGTGAGATGATCAAAACCGCGTCCGAGGAATTATTGAGAAATATTATTCCGGTAGTTGATGATTTCGAACGGGGTCTGTCGGCATTGAACCGGGCCATGGATCATGAAGGTGTGAAGGAAGGCCTGAACCTTATCTACTCCCGTTTTAAAGATTTCCTGCAACAGAATGGCATTAAGGAAATTGAAGCCCTTGATCAGGAATTCAATACGGATTTTCATGAGGCCGTGACGAAGATCCCGGTTTCGGAAGAAGGCCGGAAAGGGAAAGTGGTTGATGTCGTAGAAAAAGGATATTTATTGCATGATAAGGTAATAAGGTACCCAAAGGTAGTTGTAGGGGAATAAACATTATTAACCATCGGGTACAAAAGAAGAGTGAGATACCATGACAAAAAGAGATTATTATGAAGTACTGGAAGTATCTAAATCCGCCAGCCCGGAAGAAATTAAGAAAGCCTACCGTAAACAGGCTTTAAAATATCACCCCGACCGAAATCCCGGAGATAAATCAGCTGAAGATAAATTCAAGGAAGCTGCGGAAGCTTATGAGGTGCTTAGCGATTCCCAGAAAAAATCAAGGTATGATCAGTTCGGACATGCAGGGGTAGGTAGCGCTGCTGGCGGAGGGTTTGGTGGCGATGGCATGACTATGGATGACATTTTTTCACATTTTGGCGATATTTTCAGCGACCTGGGATTTGGCGGTTTTGGAGGATTCAGTTCCAGAGGGGGCCGAGGGGGAAGGCAAACCAACAGGGGGACCAACCTCAGGGTTAAAGTAAAGCTGAACCTGGAAGAAATTGAAAAAGGGGTTGAAAAGAAGCTTAAAGTCTCCAAATATGTCAGCTGTGATGAATGTTCCGGTACCGGTGCAAAAGGCGGGAGTGCATACAGCACCTGTAATACTTGCCGCGGTGCAGGACAGGTTACCAGGGTGACCAATACTTTCCTCGGACAGATGTCAACTACGCAGGTTTGTCCCACCTGCAACGGGGAAGGCAGGATCATTACCAATAAATGCACCAAATGCGCCGGCGAAGGTGTAATGCGTGGCGAAGAAGTTATACCGGTGAAAATTCCGGCCGGAGTAGCCGAGGGAATGCAGCTTTCCGTCACAGGAAAAGGAAATGCAGCAAGGCATGGAGGTATAAACGGTGACCTGCTCGTGATTATCGAGGAAGATCGCCATCGTGAGCTTATCAGGGATGGCAATGATCTGTTATACAATCTTTATGTGTCCTTTGCACAGGCCTCCATTGGTGCGCAGGTGGAAATACCCACACTGGACGGGAAAGTTAAAATTAAAATTGAACCCGGGACCCAGCCGGGAAAGATCTTACGCCTCAGGGGAAAAGGGCTGCCCGAGGTCAACAGTTATGCTAAAGGTGACCTGCTGGTCAGCATCAATGTATGGATTCCCAAAAGCCTGAGCCGTGAAGAGAAAAGGATCCTGGAAAAGCTTGAGGAGTCAGAGAACTTTAAGCCAAATCCCGGGAGTGGGGATCGTAATTTTTTCGACCGGATGAAGAACTATTTCGAGTAATTGGTTAATTTCGATGCCAATACTCAGTCTATTATGTACCTTTTTACTGCCAGGGATATTGTAAAGCGATATTCCAATCACCTTGCACTCGACAAGGTATCCATCAATGTTCAGGAATCATCTGTTTTCGGATTGCTGGGCCCCAATGGTGCCGGGAAAACGACCCTGCTGAGAATAATCAACCAGATCACTGCCCCCGATGAGGGGGAATTGTTTTTTTCAGGGCGAAAGTTTAAATCCGGAGATGTGTCATCTATCGGCTATCTTCCTGAGGAGCGTGGACTTTACAAGAAGATGAAAGTGGGTGAACAGGCATTGTACCTGGCCAGGCTAAAGGGTCTGAGCCGGGATGAAGCAATGAAAAAACTGAAATACTGGTTTACCAAATTTGAAATTCAGGCCTGGTGGAACAAAAAGGTGGAAGAATTATCCAAAGGCATGCAGCAGAAGGTTCAGTTTGTGACCACGATCCTGCATCAACCCCGATTGCTCATTTTTGATGAACCTTTCAGCGGGTTTGATCCGATCAATACCAATTTACTGAAGAACGAGATTATTGAGCTGGTGAAGAACGGGGCTACGGTCATTTTTTCCACACACGATATGGGATCCGTGGAAGAACTCTGCGACAACATAACACTGATCAACCAGTCCAGAACCCTTCTCGAAGGCAACATGAAGGAGATTAAAATGAGTTACCGTTCCAATATGTTTGAAATCGGATTCGAGGGTAATGAGACGCCGGTTTTGGCCAAACTGGATAAGAACTGTGAGGTATTGGCACACGTTGAAGACGGAAGCCACCACCGGATAAAAATCAAGGCGGGTGAAAAAATTTCCGGGAATGATCTTTTGGGCATGGTTATATCATGCGCTCCGGTAACTTCCTTCAACGAAGTGATCCCTACCATGAACGAAATTTTTATCCGGGTGGTCAATGCCCAGAATCAAAATACCAAAACACAAAAGACATGAATAAAACAGGCCTTATTATCTGGCGTGAATATACCACCCGTGTCAGGAAAAAGTCCTTCATCCTTATGACCATTATCGGCCCTATTTTATTTGCAGCCCTGATAATCGTTCCAAGCTGGATGGTACAGATGGAAGACACAGACATCAAAGAAATTGCCGTTGTGGAAAGCGATGTAAACGGGCAACCTGTGCCGGATTCCCTGCAATTTTTCAGGGATGTGATACCCAATAAGGAAAATATCAAATTCGTTTATCTGAACAACGTTCAACTTGAGGATATATTAAAGGCATTTAATGCAACACAGTATGACGGTGTTCTGTATTTGCCCCATTCGCTCATATCATCGGGCAGTAATGCCACGGTTGAGTTTTATTACCGCAAACCTCCTGGAGTTGGTATGGAAAATCACATTTCAAAATCAATTGAGGATTTTCTTTTCAACAACAAACTGATCGTTAAAAATATCTCGGTCAGAGAAATTGAATCCCTGAAAACCAGGATAAACCTCGACAGGGTTGACTGGAAGAACTGGCCGGCAAGAAAGGTAGATGTTACGGACGCTAAACGAGGTGCCGGTTATATCGGGGGTTTCCTGATCTATTTCTTCATTTTTATGTTTGGTGCCATGGTAATGAGGGGTGTGCTGGAAGAAAAAACGAGCCGGATCGTTGAGGTGATCGTGTCCTCGGTTACGCCCTTCCAGCTTATGATGGGAAAGATCATCGGGATTGGACTGATCGGGCTAACCCAGTTTGTTGCGTGGCTGATCCTCACCTTTAGTATTACAACCTTCGTACAGCAGGTGATTTTGACAAAACCTGCCACAATTCAGACTGAACAGGTTGCACCACCGGGAATAATGGATAATGGGGCGAATCCGGAAAAGGTGATCACCTCACAGGATAATAAGGCTGAAGCCGCCAAAATGTTCAGCGGGATCATGATGCAGCTCGGTCAACTTAATTTTGTATTGATCATAGGGGCTTTTATTTTTTATTTTCTGGGCGGATTTATGCTGTATGGATCACTGTTTGCGGCAATCGGTGCGGCAGTGGATAATGAGACAGATACGCAGCAATTTATGCTCCCGATCACAATACCGCTTATTCTGGGACTTTTTGTAATGTTCAATTCTTTCCTTAACCCATCGGGCAGACTTGCGGTGTGGTTTTCCATTATTCCACTAACATCCCCGATTGTAATGATGGCCAGAATTCCCTTTGGAGTACCGGTTTCCCAGGTTCTTGCTTCAGCAGCCGCCCTTGTCCTCACTTTCCTGGGAACAACCTGGCTGGCTGCTAAAATCTACCGCACCGGTATCCTGATGTATGGCAAAAAAGTAACGTACAGGGAGCTTTGGAAGTGGATCAGATATCGGAATTAAGTCATTATTGCCGTCTGCTTTAGCTGACGGAAAAAATCATGAGGAATTCTACGGCTTCAGCCGCAATATATTTTCAAATACGGCTAAAGCCAAATCGTTTCTCAGACTATGAGTCCGTCGGCTAAAGCCAACGGCAATTGATTTTCGGGTCACATTTCTTTAATAGAATTTTTTTACCATCATAAAAATCTGTATTTTAGCGCGATTAACACCACTGACAAACGACCATAATTCACTGATTATGCGCGCAGCAGTCATTGACCTGGGCACCAATACTTTTAATCTTCTCATCGTAGAAATTGCGGACGGGCATGATTATAAAATACTGTACAACAATAAATTACCAGTAAAACTGGGGAAGAGCGGAATCGATAAAAAGGAGATCCGGCCCGATGCCATAACCCGAGGACTCAATGCAATCGAACGTCACCTTGAAGTCATTGCGGAATATAAGGCTGATAAGACCTATGCCTTTGCCACCTCCGCCATTCGCAGCGCCCGGAACGGTGATCAGTTTGTAAAAATGGTGAAGCAACGCTGCGGACTCGATATTGAAATTATTGATGGGGAGCGAGAAGCCGAACTGATCTACTATGGCGTGAAGCAAGCCGTCCGGTTAAACAATGAAAAGGTTCTGATACTGGACATTGGAGGCGGGAGCAATGAATTCATCATTGCCGACAAGGATAACATATATTGGAAAAAAAGTTATCCCTTGGGTGTAGCCCGTCTTCTTTCCAAATTCAAACCTTCCGATCCGATTTCCATCGAAGAGATCGAGTTTATTTCAAATTACCTCGAAGAAAGGCTATCCAATCTTTTTGAAGAATTCAAGAAACATAAGATCGACACGCTGATCGGGGCATCCGGTTCCTTTGAAACCATTGCTGCCATGATCCGGGCCGATGATCCCAATTTTGAATCAGAAACCGGTATAATACCGGAATCCATCAATATTGACCTGACGGATTTTGAAAATCTTTACCAAAAACTGATCAACTCGACCTTAAAGGAAAGGAAACAAATGAAAGGCCTTGAGAGCATGCGGCTTGAAATGATCGTTGTAGCTACGCTTGTGGTGAAATTCATTTTGCAGAAGATGAAACTGCGCAGGCTGATCCAGTCGAACTTTGCCCTGAAGGAAGGTGTAATATATGAATTGCTTTCCCTGCAGGCTGTCAAACATTAAACGGCGTTCTGCTTTTTAATCTCATTTATCTTAAATCTTTTCGATGGCAAACATTCTCGTAATTGACGACGAAAAAAGCATTCGGAATACACTGCAGGAAGTGCTCGAGTATGAAAAACACAAGGTTGACCTCGCCACCAATGGCAATGAAGGGATAGAACTGTTTGAAAAAGGTGACTATGATATAGTGCTTTGTGACATTAAGATGCCCGGAATGGATGGCATTGAGGTTCTTGAAAAGATGCATGAGCATGCACATGATATCCCCATTATCATGATTTCGGGACACGGAAATATTGATACTGCCGTGGAGGCCATTAAAAAAGGGGCATATGATTTTATAGAAAAACCCCTCGATCTCAACCGCCTGCTTGTTACCATGCGCAATGCAACCGAACGGAATGAACTGGTAACGGAGACTAAGGTCCTGAAACGCAGGATCAGCAAAACTTACGATATTGTGGGCAATTCAGAAAGCATCACGAAGGTGAAGGAAATGATCGAACGCGTTGCACCAACCGATGCCCGTGTGCTGATCACAGGTGATAATGGCACCGGCAAGGAGCTGGTGGCCCGCTGGCTGCATGAGAAGAGTCAAAGAGCATCCATGTCCTTTGTGGAAGTCAATTGTGCTGCCATACCCTCGGAACTTATTGAAAGTGAATTGTTCGGGCACGAAAAGGGGGCATTCACTTCTGCCATAAAACAACGAAAGGGTAAATTTGAACAGGCTCATGGGGGAACACTTTTTTTGGATGAAGTGGGGGATATGAGTCTTTCAGCCCAGGCAAAGGTACTGAGAGCCTTGCAGGAACATAAGATAACCCGTGTGGGGAGCGACAAGGATATCGAAGTGGATGTCCGCGTGATAACCGCCACCAATAAAAACCTGAAAGAAGAAATAACCCAGAAAAATTTCCGGGAAGATCTGTACCACAGGTTGTCGGTAATCATAATCCATGTGCCTGCATTGAATGACAGGATTGATGATATACCCTTGCTGGCGGAGCACTTTAATGAACAGATATGCTCGGAATACGGCCGTCCTAAGAAAGTGATACTTCCCGACGCGATCAGTGCCCTGCAAAATATCACATGGACCGGCAATATCAGGGAGTTCAGAAACGTGCTTGAACGACTTATCATCCTGTGTGACAAAGAAATATCGGGGCAGGATGTGGTTGATTATGCACAGCCCATCTCAAAGTAAGCAAGTTCAATCCACGATCAATGCAAAAAAAACCAATAAAAATCGACAGCTGGTATGTTTTCGTTTTTTTATTGATCCTGATCTCCTGGTTTTACAACTATCACGAAATTTTATTCAAAAAGCCGCAATCGATTCACAATTGGCGTCAATCTGATTGTGCTTCCATTACACTGAACTATTTTCAGAATGGGATGAAATTCTTCCAGCCTGAAGTACATGGTCAGATTTCAAGGGGATTTACTTCAGGGAAGGCCGCAACAAGCGAAATGCCGCTTTTTTATTATGCAATTGCCGCCCTGTATAAGGTATTTGGATATCACGATTATATTTACAGGTTTATAAATACCCTGATCTTTCTTTTGGGGATTTACTCACTGTTCAGTTTATTTAAAAAACTTAAGGTTGATCCGGTCTGGAGTTTTTCATTCAGTCTGTTATTTTTTGCATCCCCGGTGCTTGCCTATTATGGCAATAATTACCTGACAGATATTACTGCATTTTCATTTTCGCTTGTAGGATGGAATTTCTTTGCAGGATATTGCAAAACCGCCAGGAACAGCGATTTCAATTGGTCCATGCTTTTTTTCTTTCTTGGCATGTCGATGAAGATCACAGCCGGTATCAGTGTCATTACAGTCATGGGAATTTATTTGCTTGAAGGCATTAACCTGATTAAATTCAGGCTGGGTACCAGACTGTTTTCAAACAGGATAACGCCGGTACTTCTTTTTGCCCTTACAATTCTTCTTGTCGGAGGATGGGCATTGTATGCCCGGAACTATAATATCAGGAATGCCTGCGGGTATTTTTCGACGACGATATTTCCGGTCTGGGATATGTCGGATGCCGTAATGGCAAAAACCCTGGAAAATATACGTATTTTATGGTTAAATCATTATTTCCACAGGTATACGTTAATTGTTTTCCTTGTAATATTTATCACTAACCTTATTCATTTCAGAAAAGCTGACAAAGTTCTGATATCGGCCAATATCATCATTTTTGTTGGTGTGATTCTTTATGCCATATTATGGTTTGATACCTTCAGGGATCATGACTACTATACGCTGAACCTTTATATACTGCCAGTTATCACCCTTGTTACCTTTGCCGAATACATGAACAGGCTGTATCCGAAATTTGTCAGGAACCTGGCTGTGAGGCTGGCACTGGTATCCTTTTTGCTTTTAAATATTATCCATACACAGAAAGTACTGAGTGTAAGATATAACGGATGGTGGAATGAATATCCCCTGTTCAGGGATTTTGACACCATTACCCCTTATCTCAGATCACTGGGAATTACCAGGTTTGACAAAGTGATCAGCATTCCTGATCATAGCCACCATACCTTATACATCATGAATCAGCCCGGCTGGACGGAATGTTATAACCTTAACAAGGACAGCCTGGCCATAGAAAAGTCAATTGAGCGCGGGGCCAGGTATCTGATCGTGGCATCAAAGGAGGAACTTGATAAAAGGCCTTATTTATCCTCCTATGCTTCTCATCCTGCAGGGGAATATGGCAGTGTGCTGATTTTCAGATTACAACAGAAGCCATGAAAAGTTCAATAACCAGGATCCTTGCTCTTTCGTTTTTTCCGGCTGCATTGTTCTCGGTTGGCATTGTGTATGCCTTTATAACCGGGCCCTATTTCTTACGGGGTGTTGATCCTGAGTATGCCTATCTTCTGAATGGATTGTTGATTGCCGATCTGAAGCTTGACCTTGGATTTATTTATCATCCGGGAACCCCTGTGCAGTGTATTGCGGCAATTGTAATGAGGATCGTTCATGTTTTCAGGCCTGGAAATACCCTGGTGCATGATGTAATGCTAAATCCGGAGATGTATATCAAGTTCATCCTGTTTACCGTGATCACTTTGAATTCTTTGACTTTATTCTGCCTTGGATACCTGGTTTACCGTAAATGCCAGAATATGTATGTGGCAATTTTCCTGCAACTGACACCTTTTGCTCATGTTCTTACCCTTGAAGTGTTGAGAAGGTTAATGCCCGAACCCCTGATGAACATATTCGTTTGTGGCTGGATCCTCCTGATCATACAATTTATTTACAGCAGGCCAGGCGAATTAAATTTTAAACGTTATGCCCTATGGTCTGGTATACTGTTCGGAATCAGCCTGGCTGACAAGTTAACATTTCTGCCGTTTTTCATAATCCCCCTCATCTTATTGCCTGAATGGAAAAATAAGGTTTTGTATGT
>Ga0209593_10000762_pt1 | contig 14367 bp, 10 predicted proteins | sample PPLLaktember2015_3_FD_187260 | JGI IMG/M metagenome (GOLD analysis project Ga0209593, IMG submission 187260) | Freshwater sediment microbial communities from Prairie Pothole Lake near Jamestown, North Dakota, USA - PPLs Lake P7 Core (6) Depth... | ecosystem: Environmental > Aquatic > Freshwater...
CGACCGAGACGTAATGGAGTTTTGGGTCGCGCGCCATGGCCCACTCTAAGGCCTGGAACAGAGTGTCAACGTCCGTCCAGGTGTTGTAGCCTCCACACCAGAGAACAACAAAATCATCGGGCGCCAAACCAAGCTTGCCAGGAGCGCCTGGTCTCCGCTGGTCTTGCGGTTGAGGAGGCAGCTCAGGAGACCCGGGAAGAATGACCCGGGTGAATTCGTATCCAAAGGATTGATGGTTCAAGCGCCCGGTCATCGCCAGCTCGCCGACCAGCATGTGCCTCTGCGGTTCTCCGCAGACTGAGAAGATGTCGCCCGACTGGAGGATATCGCGCATGAACTGAACGGTGGTCGGCATGCCCCGGTTGGCGCGGACGCGGTAGCAGTACGCCTGCTGGATCGTGATCATGTCCCCGTAGATGTCCATCCAGACCGGGCGATCGGTTTTCAGCCTTGTCGTGTACAGGCAATGGGAATAGTTGATGGCAATAACACAGTCAGGCTGGAAGCGGTCGTGGCTTTCCTGGAGCGATAAAACCCAGCCACGCCGGCCGAACGGGATGTGTCGGTAATGAAGGTTTGTGGCGCCACTGTCGGGCGGCGGTATGGTGCTCGGCTCTTCGTCCCTTGCACCGGCGCAGAGGAGAATCTCGTGTCCGTCCGAGAGCAGCGGTTCCAAGAACTGCTCTGCCCGGTAGTGAGCCGCTTCAATCCGCCGGCCGCCCATGAAGCGAGCCGGGTGGCAGGTGATTAGCTGAATCTTGGCCATTTCGTGACTATTGTTCGGTCTCCTGCGCGCGTATGAACTCAACAGAGCCGCCACGTTGCTTTGCTCCGGCAAAGCAACGCTGCGCTTGGGGCTCTGTTGGATTCGCACCCCACCTCACTCCGCCATCGCCTCGCCCGTCTCAACCGGCTGGAGGTGCTCAAACAAGTCCAGGTTGTTCCTCATCCACTCGCACAGCCGGGTGATTCCTTCGCGGACGCCGATTTGAGGACACCACGTCAAATCACGCTTGGCTTTACGGATATCGCTGATGTAGACCGGCTGATCTCCTGGTCTCCACTCCCGGTGCACGACCGATATCCGATGACCGAGCAATTCCTCCAGGAGGGCGCCGAACTCGGTCCAGATGCTGATGGTATTGGTCGGTCCGCCGCCCAGGTTGTATATCTGGCCGGTCGCTGAGTCGATATTGCGAACGATGGCCTCGTACCCATCGAGGAGGTCGTCTATAAAGAGCACGTCACGAACCTGTTTCCCGTTGCCGTAAATGTAGATAGGCAGGTTCTTCAAAGCGGCGATGATGAACCAGGCGACCCAGCCCTGGTCTTCGATGCCGAACTGCCGGTACCCATAGATGCAACTCTGCCGCACGACCACCGAGCGCAGACCGAAAATCCGGGCGTAGTCGCGGGTGTACTGATCGCCTGCGCCTTTCGAACAACCGTAAGGGGAGTGGAAATCAAGCGGCTGTGTTTCTGGAATCCCGAAGGGGAGATCGTCGTAACGGTAGCGTTCTCGCCCCTCGACGATTTTCACGTCCTCGATCCCGCCATAGACCTTATTGGTGCTGGCATAGAGGACGATCGGGTCATCCCCGGTTCGGCGGGCCGCCTCCAGCACATTGAAGGTCCCTAAAGCATTGGCTTCGAAATCCTGCCTCGGATCCGTGACGGAAGTCGTGACGGCAACCTGGCCGGCAAGGTGATAGATGCGCTCGGCCTGTTCGGCGGCTTTTAGGACAGTTGGGAAGTCCGTAATATCGCCTGCGATCAGCCGGAAGGGCCCTTTGCCGTGGTTCTCGCGCAGCCAGTTCAGGTTCTGTTCGCAGCCTGAGCGGGACAGGTTGTCGAGGATCGTGACCATATGACCTTCCGATAGCAGGCGATTGACCAGGTTACAGCCAATGAAACCTGCGCCACCGGTTACGAGAATGCGTCGTGCTTTCATAATGAGTTCACCAAATTGAGAGAGCAGAGGGAGCGGAGAGAATCCTCGATCTGCTCGACCATTCTTTCGAGTGTGAAGTGCTGCGAGACCCTGCTCTTCCCGGCCAAGGCGAGCTGGTAGGAAAGCTCTGGATCATGCGCTGCCAATTCAATCTGGTTGGCAAGATCCATTGCGTCACCGGCTTTGAAGGTCAGGCCGGTCTGCTTGTGCTTCAGGATGTCACCCGTACCGCCCGTGAGTGTGCCGATAACGAGAAGGCCGGCCGCCATGGCCTCGAGTACCGTGCGTGCAAAGGGTTCTTCCCATTCGGAGGGAAAAACCAGGGCGTCGTACTTGGTTAGCAGGGCGGGGACGTCAGCCGCAGGAATATTGCCGCGGAACCGAATGGCGGACGACAAACGGGCTTCCTCGGTCGTTCTGGCCAAGCCCTGCATGTAGTCGACATCGCCCGCCCCGTACACATCCAGAGACACGTTCACGGCTCTTTCGGCGAGAACGCGGATTGCTCCAACAACTGTGTGCAACCCCTTGTCGGGAACGATCCGGCCAAGGTAAAGGAGTCTTAACGACGGTCCGCGCCGCATTTGCGGAACTGCGGGGTGCAGCCGAGTGCCTCCGTGGATCACGCGGGCATGAGCCACCCGAACGCCGCCTTTTACAAGCAGGCGGCGCACGGCCTCGCTCACGCAGATCGGATGTCGGAACTGCAATTCGACCCCCCTGTCAAGTCGGGGCAGAAGCAGTCGGGCTACCAGGCGCTTAGGGAAACGAGCGAGTGGCCGCCTGGCCGGATTCCGGAGTTGCTGTTCATAAGCGCAGGGCAAGGTCGGCCAATAGTCGCAGAAGTAGTAGGCCGTGCGGTCCGGGAGCAGACTCTCGACAAGCGCAGGAACGGACCGGGGAACGTTCCACATGCCCCAGTGCAGAACAACGTCGGGACGAGCCCGCTCGATGATCGTGGCCACGGTCGCCCCATTGGCCTTGTCCGTCTGTTTTTTGCGCCTGATTCTTGCCACGGTGTTCGATATCCCGCCGCAAACCTCCAGCTGAAGCGATTGGTAGACTCGCGGGTTGCCGCCGATCTGGGCATGGTGAGTTCGGTCGGCGCCTGACGTCACGATCGTCATCTCATGTCCGCGATTTGCCAACGACTCCGCCACTTCCTGGCACCACAGCTCATACCCGCCTCGGACCTCGGGGGGGTAGTAGTTGGTGATGAAGAGCATCTTCATAACAACCTGTGCGCGATTGCGCAGTCGCGTCATTTACCAGAGCCGCTTACGGCTGTGTGGCGCTTCGGACCCCTGCTTGCAGCAGCCTGCCCGCGTTCAACTCCCGATACCTCTGGCCGATGAGCGCCGAGAGCCGGGCAGCGCCCCACTGATTCAGGTGATTGAAGTCCGCAAAGTCCTTGTCGGTCAGATTGTCGCCAGGAGGAACGTGCTCCATGTCCCACATCGGGACCGCGCGCTCTTTGGCTAGACTCCGCAGAGCGTCCAAGTACGTCCGGTAATCCCGCGGACGATCGAAGTTGGCGTAGTAGTGATCGGACAGCGGCATGTTCACGAAGATGAGCCGGATGTTCCGTGCCGCGCAGATATCGACGATTTTCTCGATTTCCTGACGCTGTGTTCCTTCGGCGCTGTAGTTTAGAACCCCGGCGCGGTTAAAGAATCTCGAGCGCTGAGCGGGGGGCAGGTCGCTCAGGCGTCCAGGCAGAGGATGGAACCCTCTTTCATTGAAGTACACGTACGGCTCGTCATCGACATGCCCCGCTCTGATGACCAGCTGGTGGAGCAGGTATCGATAACGAAACAGGGAGGAGTATGCGAGCAGCTTGCCGTAGGCCCATCCGCGCAGGCCGCTTCGTGATTCGGCTTGCGCGAGTATTGAATCTCTAATTCGCCCGCTCACGTCGTGCGCCCACGGGCTGTTCGAGTTCAGGTCCTGAGGGGTCAGTCCGTAGACGACAACCGTCGGATGTGCGTAACGCAGGTAAATCTGAAGGAACAAGCGGACTCCGTATGGCGGCAACCCTTCGATTGCCCCGTTAAAAGATCTTCTTCGAGAGATTCCTTGAACGCCGAGAGCCGCCTCGAAAGCGTCCGGGCTGACGCCGGACTGGACGCTCGAGTTACCAATGAACAGGACGTCGATACCGCACTCCGCCTGGAATCTTTTCAGATAGTCGAGTTTGGTCTGAACGAGGGGCGCATGCCACAAGCTCGGTTCCGGTCTAGGCAGCGCTCGGGTCACTGCCGGGACTCGGAGTACGCTCTCCGCGAGGAGGAGGAGACCGGCGAGGGCCAGGGCGAAATACAAGACGGTCCGCCCGTCTCTCCTAGAACTGGAAGTAGATGAAGGGTGCATTGGTCCCAAATCCGAGGAGAATCAGGAAAACAAGTGCCGCCGCCACCCCCGCCGTCGCGATCCGGGGCAAACGGACCAGGGCGGTGTGTTCGCCGGCAAAATGCTGAGGAACATCAATGAGCAGCACCAGCAGCCAGGGAGCCGCGATCATGACGGCCGCCGAAAGAAGATCCTCCATGCCTCTGAAGCTGAACATCAATTGCAGGTAGTCGATGGCCGAACGCAGGCCTGCCGCCCGGAAGAACACCCAGGTAAGCAGAACCATGTGGAAGGTGAGCACAACCCCGAAAGCTCGGGTCAAAAACCCGTTCTTTTCAGAGATCGCGAAGATCCTTGGGACAAGACGAAACAGGACGAGGTAAAGACCGTGAAGCGCTCCCCAGATGACGAAAGCCCACGCCGCCCCGTGCCAGAGGCCCCCGAGGAGCATGGTGAGCATGAGGTTCCGGTAGGTCTTGAAGGCGGTGCCGCGATTGCCGCCCAGTGGGATGTAGAGATAGTCCCTGAGCCAGGTGGAAAGCGAAATGTGCCAGCGACGCCAGAAATCGGAGAGATTGGACGCGAAATAAGGATGGTTGAAGTTCACCATCAGGTCTATACCCATCAGTCGACTGGTTCCCCGCGCTATATCGGAGTAACCTGCAAAATCGCAGTAGATCTGTAATGCGAACAGGTAGAGCGCCTTCATCAACTGAGGGCTTGAAAAGCTGCCGGGCGAGCCGAACACCGGGTCGATCTGAGAGCCCAAAGCGTCGGCGATCACGACCTTGCGGAAGAAACCGATAAGAATAAGAACGACCCCGCTCGCAACCATCTCCTTGGTTACGGTCCGCTTGCGCTCGATCGCGGGTAGGAGTTTGGTTGCGCGCTCGATCGGGCCGGCGACCAGTTGCGGGAAGTAACAGACATAGAGCAGGTAATTCAACAGGCTGTTGGTCGGTTTCAACTCCCCACGATAGACGTCGATCGTGTAACTCATCGCCTGGAAGGTATAAAAGGAAATCCCGACCGGGAGGATTACGTACAGCACGGGCAGATCCGGGTTCAACCCTGCCGATTCCAGCAGCCGCGCGGCGTTGTCGATGAAGAAATTGAAGTACTTGAAGAATCCGAGGATTCCCAGATTGGCGGATATGCTTGCGAGCAGGTACAGCTTCCGCCGATGCGGTATCGATGTCCGGTCTATTGCGCGAGCGGCAAAGAAGTCGACAAGGGCAGAAAAGACCAGCAGGGCCAGAAACCGATAGTCCCAGCTGCCGTAGAAGAAGAAGCTGGCGGCCAGGAGCATCAGGTTCTGTCCTCGATGGTTCAGGGCGTAGTACAGCACCAGAACGATGGGGAAGAAGATGAGGAAATCGAGACTGTTGAACAGCATCTGAGTAAGCTAAAAGGATCTTAAAGACCTGAAGGAGAACGACCACAAGGACGATCCCGGGGCCCTCCGTTTCACGAGACGGCAGCCACCGAGCCGCCCGTGGGCACTGTGACGAACTCCTTCAAGTGCGCTTCGATCTCGGCGTTCATTCTTCGCAGGTCACACTTTTCGACGATCAGGGCTTGTCCCTGCCGTGCGAGGTTCAGGTAGAGACCCGGATTCCCGTGTAATCTCTGAATCTGGGCCGCAAGGGCCTCAGCGTCGCCGGCGGGAAAAGTCAGCCCGGTTTCGCCCTCGATCACGATTTCGCCTGTGCCCCCGGTTGCCGTTGCTATGACCACGAGGCCGCTTACCATTGCCTCCTGGGTCATGCGAGCCAGAGGCTCTTCCCAGGTGGAAGGAAAAATGAGCGCATGGAACTTCGGCAACAGGTCGGGGATGTCGTCACGGTTCATTCGGGGGCGAAACTCAATGGCGGCGTCCAATGCGTACTCTTTGACCATTTCTCTCAACCGACGTTCGTAGTCTGGATGTCCCGAACCCACGATCGTCAGGTGAACGCCGGTCAGCTTGCCTGATTGCTTCAGGATGTGCATGGCTTCAACCGCGGTATGGACACCCTTGTGCCAAACCAGACTGCCTGCGAAAAGAAGCGCCAACCGGTCCTGGGGAACACGAGCCGTCGAGCACTCCCTGTAAAAGCGGTCAATGTCGACGCCGTTGTACACCACATGGAGGTTGTCCGGATGAAGTCGAGCCCGCTCGATCATCTCGTTGCGGATGGCGTGACTGACACACAGGACTCGTCTAAACTCCAGCTGGAAATCCCGGTTGAGGCGGCGCACCCATCGAAGGGCGACCGGAGACAGCAGACGTTTGAAAACGTCGCGGATCGGACGGGCGGCCTTTTGCTGCCAGTACTCCTCGTGCGGGTCGGGCACGCAGGGCCAGTGATCCGACATGAAGTAAGCCACCCGGCCCGGGCACAATTTTTCGGCCAGCGCTGGAATGCCGCGGGTCAGATTCCACATGATGTTCACGTAGACGACGTCAGGGTTGAAGCGCTCGATGACTTTCCGCGTCACCTGCAGATTCCTGTTCAGGCGCCGTCGGTAAGTCATCAGAGACAACGGCTGGTAGTGCGCGAGGTCGGCCTCGAGCGTCAAAAGGCGGTCCACGCCCTTCTCACGACTCGGTCCCTGTACACCGTGCACGCTAGTCAGCACGTGGGTTACGTGAGAACGAGCCTGCAAAGCGGCGTTGGTCTCCTCGATGTTTTGCTCCCAGCCTCCCACCACATAGGGCGGGTAAAACGTCGTGATGAAAAGGATTCGCATCAGTACGCCCCACGTCCCTTCAAAACAGCGGGGAGCGTCTGAACGAAGAGGATCTGCAGATCGAGCCAGACACTGTAATTGCGGATGTAGTACATGTCGAGCCGGACTCTCTCCTCGTACGAGAGATCTGACCGGCCAGACACCTGCCAGAGCCCCGTAATTCCCGGTTTTACGGTGAGAAGATTGGACGTATTACGTCCGTATTTTCCCAGCTCTTCAGGGGAAATCATGCGCGGGCCCACAAGGCTCATCTGCCCGAGCAGCACGTTAAACAGCTGAGGCAACTCGTCCAGGCTATATTTCCTGAGCCAACGCCCGATTCTCGTGATACGAGGGTCGGCCCTGAGCTTGTGCTTCTCCCGCAACTCTTTCGCCAATTCGTCCTCCGGGGCAAGAAGCTCATCCCCGTATTCGTACATGGTTCTGAACTTCAGAGCGTCGAACTTTCTTCCCGACACGCCCAGCACCCTGCGTCTGTAGAAGACAGGACCAGGAGAATCCGTCTTGATCAGCAAAGCGATGAGCAACAGGAGCGGCAGCAGGAGTATCAGACCCAGGACTGAGAGCGAATATTCCAGCGCCGTTTTAGCCAGAACCTCCGACCGACGAAGCCGAATCTTGTTCACGCTGATCAGCGTTACGGCGCCCAGGGTCTTGACGGTAACGCCTGTCGTGAGCATTTCGTAAAGGCCGGACGACAGTTTGAGTGTGACCCCCGGCAAGCCATTAACCTGTTCGCAGACTGCGAAGAGCTCGGCACGGCTCACAGCACTTGTGGCCACAATCAGGTTCTCGACTTCGTTCCTGCGCACCAGCTCTCGGATCTTGGAAATGTTGCCCAGAACCGGAAGGGTCAAATGGTCGGAGTTATCACTGCCCGACTCGCCTTCCACGTGGCCCACAATTCGAAGGCCGGAGGCGCGCCAATCGGCAAGGTCGCGGCCAAGTGCTTCGGCTTCCTGGTTGGTGCCGACGATGACGGTCGGGACGAGAAGGTAGCCGCGACCACGCAGGCCATAGGCAACCCGACGCCAGAAGAAGCGGCTGAAGACGATCAGAACAAATGTTAGCAACCACGCGGCGACGACCCAGGCTCTAGCCACCACAAAACCCGGCGCGATGAACGTCGTGAGGACAATGAACATCGTGCCGGTCGTGCAGGCGTTGAAAACCCGGGAATACTCGGTTACGCCTCCCAGTATCAGCTGCGGGTCGTAGAGGCTGAAGGAGGCGAAAATCAGGATCCAGGCAGGAATCAAAAGGGAGGCCAGCATGGGATAAAACTGGGGATCGGGGACGATGTCAGGCGCCAGGGCCCACTTCATCTGGAAGCGGAACCAAAAGGCTGCCCGAAAGGCGAGGCCCAGCACCAAAACATCTGAGACCACCAGCGCGACATTCAGCAGGAAACGCTGAGTGCGCAGAGAAAACACCGAGGCAGCCGGGCAGGTGAGGGCAGGGTTAACCGACGGAATCCTTCCAACTTCACTGCTCATAGGGTTCAATCTCTCGACTGCTGGAGTATCCAACATAAGACCGAACGCTCCGTGAAAAGCACTCCGGTCAGGGACAGTTTTAGGGAATTGCCGGATTCTCTATGGATGATTGCTCCCTGGCTTTTCGACTATTCCGTCGGGGCGACCATTTCCTGGCCAGGTCAACTATAAACACCAGGCCGAGGGCGCCGAAGGGGATCATCAGCGCGTCTACAGGGAGCCGGTATCGGACCAGGGTCCACGACAACAAGTGAAGGCCCGTATAGGCACTTGCCACGAGAAGCATAAGCAGCAACGCGGGATTGTCCTGCTCCCGACCGGAGCGGAAACGAAGAGCCGCCGTGATCAGCCCGCATATAAAAAGCGGAAGATAGACACCGAAGGAAAGAACTCGAACCATATTACTCAGGGGGTGCGATTTGCTGGTCGGCCAGAATTTGAAGTACTCCTTAGTGCGGCTGAGCGAAAGCAGAAGGAAACGTGAAGGTTCGTCTGCGACGAAACGAAGCCCCCGTTTAAGCAGACGCCGGTCCAACTCCGCTTCATTCAACCCCATCAGTTCCGCCGGTATAAGTGCTCGGTACTCGGGCCCGCCGCCGATAATTGGGACGAAGTCGGTCTTATGGAGCGGATGATTGCCCCAAAAAAACGCGAACCCGGCATTCGTATTCAACAGGACAAACTGCCCGAATGCGGCGTAATTTCGCAGTGTCCAGGGCAGTACGAAACCGGCGATGATCAAAACCGTTACCAGGCCACGGCGGAGCAGGGATCCAAAACTGAAGTCAGGCAGCAACTTCTCCCTCTGAAAGACTCGAACCAGTGTCCAGAGAAGCACTATCGGCAGGATGAACATGATCACCTGGCGCAGGAGGATTGCCAGCCCGCAGGCCACGCCCAGCCGGACCCAGGGCCGGTAAGACGCTGCGGTCCTGGACCCCTTTGGTTGACTTGTGAAGTCGCTCGCCAGCGCCGTCGAAATGTCGAGCAGCCAGAGAATCGCGAGGATGTAGAAGGTTTCTGTCACCAAAGCGCCGGCGTAATAGATGAAGTAGCCGTAAACGGATACCAGAAAGGCCGCGACGGTGCCTACTCTTTCACCAAACAGACGACGCGCGACGCGAAATGTCAACAGCGGCAGGAGGATTCCAGCCAGGACCGCCTGGATGATTTTGGGCGCCAACGGACTTACACCAAACACGAAGTAGACGGCGGTCAGATAGAGGACGTACAGGTAGCTCCAATGAGCGGTCGGAGCACCGGCGGCTGTCGCCGGCCACCAGTCGATGCCGAAGGTGAATCCGTGACCGTTAAGAAGGCGCGTCGCCAGCTCGTGGTAACTCACCTGATCAAAGACCCCGGGAAGGAAGTCGATCTGTTTGCCCTGGTAGAGGGCCGAACCCAGTCGCAAGACTACCGATAGGATCAGCACCCAAGGCAGTAATTTAAGAGTCGATGTGGCAGCGAGAGGCATGAAGGGAATTCGTTCGTCTTTCCTAGGAATGGAGTCCATGATGCCCGGTTGGGCGGTGGTGCGCCGCTCTGCATGAATGCAGTGACGCCATACGAGAGGTTCCCACAGTCAGCGTAGTCCTTCTCCTGAAGAAACTTTCTCGCGCTCAACGGTGCCCGGCTCCATCATCGCTTCCCGGTAAACGTCCTCGAGAATTGCGGCGCTGGAGCGCCAGTTGTGGTTCATCTCCACGAAACACCGGCCTGACTCCCCTAGAAACCGGCGCTCTTCCGGGCTGCGCAGCAGCGACAAAATGGCATTTCCGAGTCCCACTTCGGTTTCGGCAACCCTGAGGTGCAAGCCGGCCCGAGTCGAAAGACCGGCTACCGACTTCGATGTCGCCACAACCGGGGTTCCGCAGGCGAGCGCCTCGAGAACTTTGTTCTGTATCCCCGCTCCGTACAGGATGGGGGAGACGGCGATAGTGGCGTGTTGGAGATACGGGCGGATATCGGGCACTGTACCGGTGATCACCACTCGGTCGCCGCTAAGATCGCGGACCCGCCGCGAAGGGTCCTTGCCGGTTATCCAGACCCGAACGTCCGGTTGCCTGGCCCAGATCCTCGGCAAAACGACCCTCACGAAGTGCACGGCCGCCGCCTCGTTCGCGTGATAACTCATCTTCCCCGAGATCACCAAGGTCGCCTTCTCTCGCTCGCAGTCGATTGGCTTGAAGTAGTCCAGGTCGACACCGTTCGGCACTACACTGACTTTATGGTTGGCTTCAGTTGAGGCGAGATCGAGCAATTGCCTGCGATCGATCCCGGAGGTGACGACGACCCTGTCGAGTTGGCGGACGAGACGGGTTTCGTATCGTTGGGTGCGCCCCAGTTCCAGTCGTGCGATGAGGCGCGAAGACAGAGACCGGCTCCCTTTGGCTGCCTGTTTGAAGAGCGCGCTGATACAGTCCACGCTGTCCCAGACCACCGGCACCCCGCCCTTTCCGTGTCGCGCCAGCATTTCCCGGATGAAGAGCGCATACCGGCCGCCGCGCAGATGCTCGACATGAACCACATCAAAGGTCCGTTCCGCGATCAGGCAGGCCAGACGCCGGGCGAAAGCCGGATTCCAGCTGTATCGTGCCTGTAGCGGGGCGGCCGACGCCAGGCCGGAAACGCAATTTCCAAGCGAGCGGTACCTGGTGATCCGCTCCGCGAAAACCAGGCACGTATCTCCGACAATTTCGAGAAACTCCTGCAGTTCCGCTTCGGCCGTCCAAAGCGTGGCAACAGTGACCTCGTGCCCCGCCTCAATCAATGACCGGATCAGGTTCAGAGGTCGGGTGCGAATCCGGGTCGGGACGTAAGGAACTATGAAAAGGATTTTCACCGGTAAACCAACTCCCAGGAAGAGTAGATTCGTCTCCAGTCGTAGTGGATTTCGACGGTCCCGCGGCCCTGCTCGGAAAGGAGGTTCGCCAAGGACCTGTTGCGGAGTACCTGGACCACGCTCTCGCCGAATGCTCCCGCGGTATCGGCCAAAAGGATATTTTCACCGTGTCTAGTCTCCAAACCTTCCGCTCCGATAGTGGTCGAGACCACGGGCAGACGCCACGACCAGGCATCCAGGATTTTGACTCTCATCCCCCCGCCGGCAAGTAGGGGGACGATAAAGACTGCCGTTTCGTTGATGTAGCGCTCAACATCTGGGGTGAACCCCACACTTTCGATCTTGCCCGGCGACGAAGCAGGCAGCCGGGGCGGTCTCTTGCCGATCAGTGTCAAAACCGCGTCCGGCACGACGCTCGCCACTTGCGGCCAAACCTCTTTGAGAAACCACTTAACTCCCTCGGCGTTTGGGGGCCAGTGCATTCCTCCCAGGAAAGTGACGCGGAAGCGGCGGGTTTTATTCTTTGAGTTGACTACAACCGACGGGTCGACGCATATCGGAATGACAGGGCCGGCGGCGAGCGCAGCCGATCGGGCTGACCGGGACGACCGCAGGGCCTCAAGGTCCGCGCTCGAGACCCAAACGACGCGATCGAATTGAACGCAGGTCTCTGCTTCGTACTTGGCCAGCTTCTTCGCCTCGAGTTTGAGAATCGATCTTTTTACCCGGCTTTTCTCGCCGGCTGCCAGGCGGCGAGGAATCTGAAAAACCGCATTGTGCTGATCGAGGATCTTTCGGAGCGCCGAGGCTCCGAGTGCGTAAGGCGCCATCCACAGCTGATCTGAGTGGACTGCGTCAAACGACCGGGACTCGCATAACGCTTGTACCCGCCGGCGCATCTCGGACCGCTCGTCGCGAACGATCAGGAAAGATCGGTTTGACAGCAAGCTGCGGATGCCGCTCCAGAGATCTCCGCGAAGGCTTCGCACCATAGGAACGGTCTCAACGTGCTTGCAGAGCTTCTTGAGTGATTCGATAGCTGTCGGAGAATCATCTGCCCGAACGAAGCTCAGCAAGGAAACCTCATGGCCCGCCTCCACCAAGTATCGGAGGACGTAGTACGCCCGGATCTTCGGCCCGGCATCCAATGGGAGCGGGAGGACCTGGGTGAGGAACAGGATTCTCATTTTCGAATGGAGGAGTGGGATTTCGATCCGCGTTATCCGTGTTATTCGTTGGCGACTAATGGGACGCCAACGAATAACACGGATACCGCGGATCACAGACTTTTCAGTTCCAGCAACAGCAGTCGATACAGCCGCAGAACCGACAACATCTTCGTTCTCTGAATCGAGAAAGCCAGGGCGACTGGCGGCAGCACCAGTCTCGGCAGGATACAGATCAGCAGGATCAGCTTGTAGACGATGCCGCCTGTCCATCCGTAGTGCTTGCGGAAGTAATGCAGTTTGCTTCGATAAAGCTCAATAAACATCGCGCTGGCAGCTTGCCTGGTGCTCTGCCCGCCGTGGTGAACGACGGTCGCCGCAGGAAGCCAGTAGATTCGCCAGCCGGCTGATCTGATCCGCCGGCACAAATCGATTTCCTCGGTGTAGATGAAGAAATTCGGGTCGAGCAGGCCGATTTTGTCGAGCACCGATCGTTTCATCAGGATGCAGGCGCCCTGGACCGTCTCGACGTCGCGCGGCCGTTCCAAGCCCCAGGTCGCCATGGGATAAGCAGCGAGCCGGAGCAGACGATCGAGGTACAACAAGCGCCAGAATTCCCTGAACAGGGTCGGGCGGGGAAAACATGACTCCTGCATCGATCCGTCGGGACTGACTAACAGCGGCCCCACAGCACCGACGTACATTCTGAGGTCCAAGAACCGAACCATGCGTCCAAGGGCGTCAGGCCGCAATTCTGTGTCCGGGTTGAGCAGCAGTACATAGTCTCCGTTGGACCTCGTCAGTGCCTGGTTGTTAGCCGCCGCAAACCCGATGTTTTCACGGTTCGCGATCAGCGTTGTCGACGGGAAATTCTCGCGGATCATTTCTACGGTGCCGTCGGTTGATCCGTTGTCCACCACGAACACCTCGACCGAGGCCGGCTCGAGACGCTTGGACTCACTGACAACGGTGAGCAGACAGTTACGGAGAAGCTCCCTTGTGTTCCAGCTGACAATGACGACCGATAGCCTCATTCGCATAGGCGGTCAGTTGACCGGAGCCGGTGGATCAGCCCGTTGCATCCGGGCCAAGGCGACCAGGCTCCCCAGGAAGATCCAGCAGATGACGCTCGATCGGAAGCCGGCCAGGCCAACGTTGTACACGAAAGGAATCAACCAGTCTCCCAGCATGCAGGCCGCTAGACTCGCCAGGAGTCCCGCCAGAACTCCGGTCGCGAAAGCGCGGTCGAATCCCGGGACGGCTCTGTTGCGGACTCTGAGGATCAGGAATCCCATTTCGCCCATGAACCACCAGAACAAGACGAAGCCGATCAGGCCGGTTTGCGCGATCAGGTCGACGTAGTTGTTATGCGAGCTGAAAGTGACATACCACCCCAGAATGGGGAAAAGCGATGTGTAGTAGTAGTAGTTGGCTGGCCCCAATCCGATCAGGAGGCTTCGCGAAAGGACTTCAGCCAGGACGCGCCAAGCCTCGACACGGGTCGAGAAGCTGTACCCTTCGGTATGCCAAAACGAATCAAAGATGCCCGTGCTGAGCAACACCAGGGGTAAGGCCAACAGAGCGAGGCAGATGGTCAGGCGCGGGAATCTCAGCAGGAGTATTACCCCGAGCGCGATCACGCCAGGAAGCCAGCCCGAAGTCCATCCGCCGTACGTGATCAAGCGATTGTACAGGACAAGGGCAACCAGGAGAATGAGACCAGCGCGAGAAGCGAGTCTGAGCCGATCGTTCAGGAATGCCTGGCTGGCCGCCATGGCGATAAGCCACGTCCAGAACAGGCTGCCGATCCGGTTAGGCTCCGTAATGCTC
>Ga0209593_10000763_pt1 | contig 14363 bp, 15 predicted proteins | sample PPLLaktember2015_3_FD_187260 | JGI IMG/M metagenome (GOLD analysis project Ga0209593, IMG submission 187260) | Freshwater sediment microbial communities from Prairie Pothole Lake near Jamestown, North Dakota, USA - PPLs Lake P7 Core (6) Depth... | ecosystem: Environmental > Aquatic > Freshwater...
TTAAAGGTTTACCATTTAAGGATGATTCCGAAACACAGATGCCCAATGAAGAAACCCTCCAGGTAATGAGAGATACGGATGAAGGGGAAAATTTAACCCAATGGGAAAGCGTTGATTCCTATTTCATGTACATTAAAAAAAATGTTGGCATTGAAAACCACTCATAAGTTTGATAAAGATTTGATTAAAGCAATTAAAGCCGGAAAGGATTTAGAGAAAATACAGTCGATAATCAACCGGCTGGTAAAAAAAGAACCGCTGGATAGAAAACACTGCGACCACATCTTAAAAGGGAGTGTCAAGGGCAGGAGAGAATGCCATATCGAACCCGATTGGCTATCGATTTATAAAATAGAAAGCAACAGTATTATTTTAGAAAGGACCGGTTCTGATTCAGAACTGTTTTGAAAGTCCCAGGGTAGATTTATAGAAAAAAAATAACATGCAAAGAAAATTAATCTTATTCATTATGCCCGTATGTTTTGTGTTAATGGCGTTTGTTTTAAATCAAGCGAAGGGGCCTTATTGGTTATCGTGCAACCTCGACCCGGATTATGTTTATTTACTCAATGCGGCCAACCTTGCCGGTTTAAAAGGAGTGGGTCACATCGATCATCCGGGTACTCCGGTCCAGGTAATGGGAGCCATCACCATCCGGGTGGTCCATGCTTTATCGCCTTCTTCTGCCGGCGCCGATTGGCATAGGGATGTATTGAAACGCCCCGAATATTATTTACGCGCCATCAATTTCGTATTGGTGGTCTTGAATAGTTTGATGTTGTTGGGTCTCGGTTTGGCTGCCGCTGTGTGGTTCGGTCATATCTCGGCTGGCTTATGGCTTCAAGCGGCCCCATTTTTAAACATCGTTCTCCTTCGATTCGGTTTAACTCGCGTCACACCCGAGCCCTTTCTTCTTTTTGCTTCCCATGCCCTGGTCATCATCATGGCATACCTTTTTTATTCCTCAAAAGAGTCCAAACCCCGCTCCTCTAAACTGTTTCCGATCGTTGTTGCAGTCATGGCTTTAGTAACCGGTTTTGGTATTGCGTGTAAAATAACTTTTCTCCCCCTTGTGTTGATTCCTCTAATGGTATTGCCTTCGCTGCGGTACCGTATTTATTATCTTGCCGGGTCCTTTGCGGGGTTCGTTTTGTTTACTTTGCCCATAATTCGGATGTATCCTCGTTTTTTTCAATGGATTACGCTTCTTTTTTCTCATACCGGGCGGTATGGTTCCGGTTCCAGTGGTTTTATTTCGCCCCGTCGTTATTTTCAAAACATCCTCGAGTTAATGGCCCACAATCCTTTTTTTACCGGTGTTTTTGTTATTTCGATTATGGTAGTTGTTATAATTCTTCTCAGTCGAACGCTTCGGCAGATGTGGGTTAAACGCATGGTTTTCAAACTCACCGCAGCCGCAGTCGCAGCGCAAGCAGCAGGGTTATTGATGGTGGGGAAACACCCATCCGATCATTATTTACTTCCCGTCATGGTGTTGTCCGGTGTGTTGGTGCTGCTGATTTTTTTTCTCTTCCAAGACCTCGAGCTCTTTCATAACCTTTTTCAAAACCCTATTAACAAAAGTTTTTGGAGGTCCAGGAACCTTTTTACAAAAAGGTTCCTGGTTCTTTCCGCAGTAGTGTTGTCGGCAGTGTGGGTTAATCCTGTGGGGAACATAATAACAACCGTGGGAGGTATGGAGAAAGCGAAAGAGCGGTCGTTGGATTTGAGTAGGGAGGTTGCGGAGCGGTTTCGCGGGTATGGGGTGGTTTATTATTATGCTGCATCGTCGCAGGAGTATGCGTTGAAGTTTGGGAATGATTTGTCGCGCAGTTATCATTCGCAAGAGTTGGAGGCCATATACAGCAGCTCCGATGTTTATTTTTATGATATATGGACCTGTAAGTTTATGCGTTTCGATTATAACCGGTCTGTATTTTTCGAGGATATTCGCCGGAAGTATGGGGATAGGATAGTATTCCAGGGAACGAAAGGATTGAAAATAGAAAACCTGGAATTGGAGAAGGTTTATGATAATGGTTTCCAGGAAGCGGTTTATGGGATTCGTAAGTAAAGGGTAATATAAATTGGGAGTGTATAATATTTTGTGTAAATTCAGGGTCCCTCCATCGTTATCAAAAAACCACTTGTCATACGAAAATCCCCGGCTTTCACATGACAATGCTCGATTGCTATCTTAAAATCCCTATTTTTAATCTTAAAGTTCACAATTTTAATCTTATAATCCCCGGTTTTAATCTTATAATCCTCGATTTTAATCTTAAAATCCGCCGTTTTAATCTTAAAATTCGCCATTTTAATCTTATAATCCTCGATTTTAATCTTAAAATTCGCCATTTTAATCTTAAAGTCGCCTATTTTAAAAATGAGAGGCTTCGCCGTCAATGTTTTGGATAGCTTTTTCTAAGGCGGTTTTTTGAACGTGATCGAGTCTCATGGGTAATAATATGAACCATTTTGTTTTTTTGTCAAGCCCCACTGCGAGGGCGGAATGCGGAATGCGGAATTTAAAAAAACCCACGAATGACACGAATTTTCACGAATTAAAAAGAAGAAGGTCCACAGATTACGCAGATTCCAGTGTCGTCGGAGATAGGGATGGGAGTGGATTCAAATTTACCTTGTAATTTTGCATCAACTGCTCGGTAATTTCTTTAACTCTCTTTATATATTCCGAGTGGGGTAAATGTCGGTCATGTAACCGGCATTTTTCTTTCCATTCTCTTACCTCTAGCAAAGATTTGGGCTCTTTATCCTTAATCATAAGATACCCAGATAGATAGATTTCGTATTTTCCTTTCTTTACTTGTTCAAAAAACTGTATGGTAGCTTCTTTTTTTTCAGGGGCGTCATCCGCAAAATAAAAATTCCAAACCGAGGTTTCTAAATATAACTTTAATTTCTTCATTTTTACCACGTTTACTAAATTTATCTCAAGAATAATATAAACCGGTATGCAACTTTTGTCAACGATTATTTTAATACAATTGGACTGGAAGCTCAAAACCAAAAATTTCTCTATGCCCCCCGTGAACTCCATGAGAAAAATTTTATTTCTCTCTGCGGCTAAATTGATTTTTTGGCCTCCGAAGAATTTTTTGAACTCTCCCATTTTCTATGATAAAATATACTTTCATAAATGCTCTCATAGGCAATATAAAATGTCTAACATTTAAAATTTAACCTTTAACGGAGGAAATCATGAATAAGAAAAAACTTCAACTGCAAGAGTTAAAAGTCACGAGTTTTGTCACCCTATCCAGGAATGAATCCCAGGATGTAAAAGGGGGTTCCTATGAATCCTTTTGCGATTTAAGCTGCCTGGAGCCGTGCCACACGCTGCTTTATTCTCTCGATCTTCCCTGCATGACCGATGCATGCCAGCCGTGCGGCGGAGGAACAAAACCTTTCGATGAGTGTGGCACCCAAAGTTGCCCATTCCAGGATCAATGCATGTAGTTGCCGTGTTGTTGTGAGATGAAATCCCCAATCCATCGATTATCCGGGTAATACCGATAACCGGTGGATTGGGTTGTTTCTATTTTCGTTTTTTAACTCGTGTTATTCGGGGGTTCCTTCCATTCATTATTCATTTTTCATCATTCATCATGCATCCTGGTAGAGACGCAAAATCTTGCGTCTCTACAGCATTCGTGCTAATTCGTGTCATTCGTGGGTCCCTAATTTTCCCGTGCCGCAGGCGCGTTAAACAAAACGGCGCATTGCGCCGCATCTTCCCACCTGCAACCTTCCAACTTGCAACCCTTTTAATCTGTTTAATCTGTGGACCTTCTTCTTTTTAATTCGTGAAAATTCGTGTAATTCGTGGGTCATCTTTTTAACTCGTCGATCATTGCTTACTTTGGAACAAAATTATCATTTTTTGGAACGAAATTAACATCCCCTGAAAAAATTTTGGAACAAATCCGTTAAACTTTGGAACAAGATTTATTTACATGGGATTTTCGTTAGAGTAAAATAGGGGCAGACTGAGAGGCAGAAAAGAGAGGGTTTCGGTTTTGCCTTGAGGTCGGGCTTCCCGAGAAAGGGAAGTGAAAGGAATAATTAAAAAAACTTAAAAACTACACTATGGAGGTGTAAGATGGCAACGATAGCAATTTCAAACAAACTATGCGCCCCGAATGATCGGGATTTTCTATTAAGCCGAGATAATTGGGCTAGGCTTGAAGAATACCCTTTCGGGGATTACACTCCTAATAATATGAATCCAGGAGAAACTTTACTTTTTAAAATCGAAGGAAAAAGAATTCATGACAGTTCTATTGCTGTGTCTTTAAGAGGTTTCACTCATACTGTAGAATTGGTAGATAAGTGTTTGGGGTTGGAGAATTTTGTTCTACTTCGATTTGTCCCAAAGCCGATTGGAGATGTAAATACCCCCGATATTATGGTAGAATGTTTGCCCATAAGACCGATTCCTAATTATAATGACGGTGGTGGAGAACCACTAAATGTAAAGCTACTACCATGTAGATTTAAATATCTACGTAAAACCATTTTGACAAAAGCCAATCCTCAAGGGGTTATTTTTGAAGCAAATTATTCTTTTAAATGCCAGGGAGTGCCAATCTTAATTGGAGATTTAGATGGAACTGAAACATTGGAGATGAATTATAATTGCCCAAGGCCCAGCAAAAATCCGTTTTATTATATAAATTCAAGAGAGACAATACTACCATATACTATTAAGTTTATTGATCACAATAATACAACTGATCCCTTTATTGAACTACAAATACAGGCTTTTGCAGGTGGACCGGATACGATTAATATAACAATCGATGGAGACGAGACATAGAAGAATGTAGTCACCAAGCTATCCCAGTTCATTTGAAGGAGGAAAGTATGCGTAGCCAAAATGTCAAATATAATTTGTTTGTTATGTGCAGCATTTTAACAATGCTCCTTGTACTTGCTAGTGTTAACTGCTGTATGAAAACCAATAAAATTATCACTAACAAAAATTTCCATGAAGAATCCAACAAGATTTCAATGTATTTTAAAAACTTATCTACCAACGATAGAATATATAAGCTCAATTTAGACGCTAATACGAAAATTGAAATTCCCTTTTCTCTCAAATTCAAAAATAAAAGAATACAAATAAAATGTGACAGCTTTTGTGACTTATATGTCGCAGACAATAACCCTTCTGGAAATTTTGGGCATGAGGTGGAGATTGGAATTGTCGATAGGATGACGGGAAAAGGAAAAAGATTCAAATCTAAATGGTATCCTCTGATAGATGATACTCCTTACTTCGTATATCAAAAAAAAGGCAATCAAAGTAATATTATTCGCATTCTCAAGAATATACCTGAGAATATATTACCAAAGATCAATATTTTCACATGTATTAGCAATATTCAAAATGATTCTTGCTCAAATTACAAATTTTCCGACTCCCCCTTCCCCAACACCGAGATTCCTGATGCCCTGGTTGGGAAAAACCACGTAACATTGGGGTCTAATTCTGTGGTGGATAAAATTTGGGCCATTGTCATTTGCGGAAGTTTTGCTAACGGCGACATATTGGCATTTGCTAAAGATACAGATTCTATGTATTCTGTCCTGTCCGGGTATGGCGTTCCAACTGACCACATCTACTATTTCATGCCGGAGGATGTTAAAAATTTTATAAAAAAGTGGGAAAATAACTCTTACCCTGATTATAAATCTAACTTCAAATTCAAAAATATCCAAAATGTCCGCAACAATACTGAAACCATTGATAACGCGTTTAAGGAAATTGCAAAAGAATTTCAGAAAGAAGAAAATAAAAAAGGAAAATTCCTTTTCTTTATTAGTACACACGGAGATGTTGATCGTCTATCGATATGGGATGGTAATGATAGTATTAGTGCCAAGAAATTAAAAAATTGGCTTAAGACAATTAAATGCGAGCAAATGACTATTCTTCTAGAATCTTGCTACAGCGGTAGTTTTATCGGCTATAATTATTTTTTGTGTAAGGAGTATTGGCCTTTCAGCGATGATCTTATTAACATTTGCCCAGATAATAAAAATAGAGTGGTAATCGCTTCTGCCTGTGGTAATGAAATATCTTACTCGGACATGGACCCTGGAGACAATTCAAACAGAGACGAAATTGAAAATGATAGTGGGACTGAATTTATGGGGGCTTTCATTGAAGCTTTTACAAAACAAGCAGGCGCAGACTCTGAACATGATGAAAAAATTTCGATAGACGAAGCATTTCAGTATGCATTAAAAAGATCAATTAATGCAAATAAAAACTGTATTGGACATTTAAAAGATAAAGAAAAATGCAATCACCCCGTTTGTTTATCCACAGGAATCGATTTAAAAACCGAATTTTTCTTCTGGGATGAATAGGAATCCGTTAGAAATGAAACAAAAAAAGGAGGGACAATGTTACGCGAGACAGGGATATATTTGACGGACCGTTACATGAACCATTTGAAAGTGGACGGCGAACCCGCCTGGTTCTCCAGGGAATCCAACCCCCTCAGCGGTTACCTCTGGCGCTGCGTGGAAGATAACTCCGGTTCTTATCGTTTCCTGGGAACCCTGGAACTCATACCCACTGCAAACGCCGAATGTATCCCAGGCCTCTATCTCTGGAAGTTCCAGGCTGTGAAAAAAGGCAAAGGCACCATTACGTTTCAACGTTACCGCCGCGGCGCAGACGAACCGGAAGAAACCATCACGATCCACCTGGAAGTGAGTTAATCGAACATAAAGAGGGAGGGGATGATGGAAAGAAAATTTATCCTTAAACGGGCGGAAGAGAAAGTTCGATTCTTTCTCTTTCGCCCCCTGGAAAGCAATTAAAACGGGTAGAGTAATTAAAAATTAAACAAGAAAAATAAACGGCTGTGCCACTGCTCAAAATGTGGAAAGGATAATTACACGCCTTTCCAAGCATTTGGCCTCCAGTCGAAAGAAATACGCTAAAAGCGTTTAAATCGGAGGAAACATGAACAACTTAAAACTTCAAAAGCAAACCTGGTTCATAATAGCGGTCTGCGCCATTTTTTTATTGACTTGTTTGACAATCCAAGCCACTAATAGCACTAAAAAAGAAGAAGCCGCTAAAAAAAAAGGGAAAGGAAATTTAACGATTGAATATGACTACCTGGATTTGGATAATCCGCTCACCGATGGGTATAATGGAAAATATGTCGTTTGGCATAGAAACAATGTCACGTTCAAAATAAAAAACGTCAATCCATTTCTATTCAAAGTAAAAATTAACCGTGATCTTAAGGACTATTTTATCGAATCACCCCAAATTTTCCAGGAAACAGCAAAGAAAGCCATGGAAATGAAAAAAGACCAATCAGAGGAAACAAAAAAAATCGCATTAATCGAAGGTGCTATTCAAATGGCGACAGAAAAATTAACAAAAAAAGATCTTGAAAATAACAGATCAAATAAAGTCCAAATTGATAAAGCGACAGAAGATCTGAATACGAAAAAGACAAAAATGGATGATCAATCCAAAATCCAGGTCAAAGCTGAAAAGAAAGCCTTACAATCTGCCCAGGAAGCAAAAGAAGCGGAATTAGCTAAAATAGAAGCAGAAAAAGCTTTTCAAGAAGCTGAAGTTACTAAAAACGATGCCGAAACTAAATTTAACAATGCCGCTGAAGGTGAAGAGAAAGTCCAGGCAGAAAGTGCCCTTAGTAACGCAAGAGGTCAACTTGAAACGGTAAAAAATGCCTTCGACAAATCCAAGGAAAATGCTGAAAAGGCCTTAGAAAATGCCATAACAGACAAAACAGCCGCCGAAATCCAAAAACAATTAACTATTCAATTTGCTATGGATGTCGCTGCGGCCCAGGCACAACTTGACCAACTAACGCAAAATAATGCAGATAAAAAAAGAAAGTTGAACGCTATACTGGAATTTGTCGATGTATATAAAAAAATGGAGACCATATTGGATTTTTATAACCAACTCGTCGATATAGTATTCAAAAATGAAAAATTCTCGATTATTGATTGTAAAAAAAATGATCTAATCCAAAGATCAAAGGATAGAGAAAAAACTGAGCTGATAACAGGAAATTTGTGTCCAACATTTATTCAATGGACAGATAAAGCTTCAGATTGTTACAATAACATTGATTTCTTCTGGTTAAGTGAAAAGGATGCAAGTGGGAATATGCCACTCCTTTCTACCGATCAAATTGATCAATTAAAAAAATATGGAAAGAATATCGATGGAATAAAGGAATTAAATATTATCGGGAAAATTAAAAATATATTAGCTAACCTGACTGAGGAAAACTTTACGCGGTCTCTGACTGTACCCAATGTCGAGTCGGATGAGGTCAGGTTTAGCGTTGAAATGGAACGGATACCGAATGACATAGTCGTTGATTATCCCCAACAAATTCTCGATCCGGTGGTTGTTCGAGTAAAGTGTGGATGGGTAATGAATTTCAGCACAGGTCCGATATTCCAGCTCAACGCCCATAATAAATCATACCGGTTGGACCCATCGGAAAATGACTCGACCAAAGTCGTTATCCGGGAGAACGAGATAAAAAAATCGATTACTCCCGGTATCGCTGCATTTATGCACGTTTACCCCAGGTCTGCCCGAAGCATAAGATGGGGTGGAATTACTTTCGGTCTTGGCGTCAGGAATGAAGATATCAATATCCTAAGTTATTATCTCGGTTCCAGCGTTATGTTTGGATTTATGAAGCGATTGGTTGTAACCGGCGGAGTGTCATTGGTCCAAATCAATACTTTGAAACCGGAATACCATATAGAACAGGAGGTTGATAAAACCGAAAACCTGAAACCTGAAAACATGGTATATAAGGACTATAAGCTGAGTTTTTTTCTCGGTTTTACTTTTAATCTTAACAACTAAGAATGGACGCTTCGGTACAGGCAAAAAACCTGGGATATAGTAGAGATGGTATTTACTATTAAGGGGGTCGGAGGGAAGATGGAGGAGAATTTTCTTCTCCTCCTCCTTCCCCCCGGTTTTGTCAATTTTTTAGCTGCAAATGGCATCGAGATCACGGAGAGGTTTTTTTTAAATTCCTCGTCCAAAGGTAAAAATGGCATGCTTCGCGCTATTTGTCGAGTGTCGATCGATGTCCGGTTAAAATTTTTTAATTTTCAATTTTTTTTGTGAAAAAAATTAAATACTTTATCTGAAAAAATAAAGGAGTTATGCTATAATATTTTTGTAAGCTAAATATAGTTCGCACAAGAAAGCGAGCCGGGTTATTTGAGAAAAATTGTTATTTTGCCGATATAATATGGCATTTAAAAAAAACGAGTTCCCGGGAAAACATGATTGAAACGATAAAGAATGGACAAAACAAAATACAAAATATATCGGGCTACCAGCCTGGTTTCGATTTAAGAGAGGAAACTTACATTATACGTAAAGCCATGGCACGAGTGGCTATTATTAGAAAATTAAAAGACCTCGGTCTCAGCGATGAAGCCATATACCTGGTATACAATAAATCCCAAAAAGAAAATTAAAAATGGAATGCTTTGCTATTAACCCTTTATCCGGGTTCCAACGATTTCTCCATGAAACAAAGGTATAAAAAAAATGAAAATATACTCCAATATCGATGACCTGAATGAAGAGTTGAAAAAATTGGAAGGAAAAAGCATTGTTTTCACCAATGGCGTCTTCGATGTGCTGCATGCGGGGCATATCGACTTGTTGGAATTTTGCAAGAAAAACGGCGATGTCGTGATCGTAGGAATCAACGACGATAATTCGGCAAAATCTTTGAATAAAGGAGATAGCAGACCTTTTTTCCCACTGGCGGAACGCATGGAAGTCCTGGAAGCAATTATGTTCATCGATTTCATCATCCCTTTCCCGGAAGAAACACCATTAGAACTGATCAAACGGCTCTACCGCGTAGATGTCCTGGTGAAGGGGGGAGATTACAAACCCCATGAAGTGGTGGGCCGCAAAGAAGTCGAACAAGCAGGAGGGAAACTCCTACTTTTCGATTTTCAAACACAGTCTTCTACTACCGCCATACTGGACAAAATCAGGAATAAACACGGGTAAACCCATTCACCATTCACCACCAGTTTGTCAGCCATCACAGACGGCTTGTCACAAACAAACTTAAAATTAAAAAAAGTTTTTGGAAGTCAAGAAACCTTTTTTCAAAAAGGTTTCTTGTCGTCTAAGACAAATGATGCGGTTTAAAATTTAGGAGAGGCTGAAGGCACGGACTGCCAGTTCTCCTCGAACCAACTGTGACCGGTTACATTATATTCTTGGAGTGAAGGGAGGAATTCAAGACCACCCTGCGCCCTGTCCCATATGAAAAACGAAAAACGGCGGGTTCGCACTGCTTTTGGATCAAGCGAAAACATGGATTCACCGGCGAAATCTCCTTGTATCCCCAGGAGGGAAAATAAGGTGTGAGGAATATCTCCCAACGAAACAGGAGCATCCGAAACCTGCATTTCTCCCACAGCCCCGATGGGTTTGACCAGGATCATGGGAAGAGCGGACTCCAAAACCCCCTTTGGCACCCGGGTATAATTGCGGCTGTTCTTTCCCATAGAAGGGGGCACCACAAGGCCCAACTCGCCGATGGAATGACCATGATCCCCGATAATAAAAATTAAAGACTGATCGAACACCTTTTGCTTTTTTAATTCCTCTATAAACAGGTTTACCAATTCCAGGGCGCCTTTTCCCAGTCGTTTCCAATTGTGACGGTTTGTTTTCATGATCTCGTACTGCAACTGTTCGTTCATCCTGAAAGGGGGATGAATACCTTTAAAGTGGTAGAATTTAAACACATCTTGTTGGGACGTGGCGCGAGCCTCAGCCAACAACGCCGTCACAAAGCGAATATCATCGAGGTCCCGGATGGCCTGGAGCGAAAACTTGCCGGATATTTGGGGATATTGACGACTCAAACGTAAAGCCTCATCCTTTTCGTTCTCGTCGCGAAAATACCTCGCAAACCTCCACTGCTGGTTATTATATATGACCTTTTTCAAATAATGCGGGAGATAACGGAACAACGTTAAATCAAACAAATAACCCGCCTGGCGGTTGCTGATGGAAACCGTGTCCATTTTTAAATTGGATATCAACCGCTTATCCCGGTTAAAACACCGCCCGCAGTCCATAGAAATATCGACCCTGAATCCATTTTCTTTCAATACTTTCAAAACCGACGACGACGAAAAATAAACACTGTCGATATATTGGGGGAAAGGAATCGAATTATCGAACCGCTGACCCGTTAATATAAACGGTACAGACGGGAGAGTTAACGGGAACCCCGCTAAAGCATTGCGAAAATAGGTGAAACCATCGAACATTTTTTTATATTTATCGTCTTCCCCAGTGATTTCCTGGAACAGGTCCGATTGGAACCCGTCCACGATGACGATAAAAACATTACGTTTTGAAGAAAAATCATATTGATTCGCGGTATCGAAAAGAGCATATTGCTTGCCGACATGAGCTTCCGGGTTCTGAAAAAATAAAACGCCGATAGACAATACCTGGGCCAGGAAAAGAACAACAACAATGCGCCTGGCATGACGGTATACGAAAGAAGAAGCGAAAAACGCGGCAATCAACACCACTAACCACGTTACGCCATCGACGATTCCTTTATAAGTATGCTCGGACCAGTGGATGTCTTTCCCGTCCAATACGCCGTACTTCCAGACCAGGATATTTCCTTGAACCCAGAGCAGCGCAGTCCCCGCCAGGATAAACACCGCCACCTTCTTGTGAAGACCGAATTTGAGGGGAAAAATAAACATGACCACTGCAAGAAAAAGCCACATAATGGCCACATCAGGTAAAAACTTTAACACGACTTCCTTATAGGGATAAGAAAACATCGGCGAATTCGGCAAATAGATTTGACTGGGTCCGAATAAAAAAAGAGTAAAAGCCGCCAGGGCAGCAATCATCAGTGAATTGATATATTTTTCTTTTGTCTTTAGTTCCATTTCATTTTTAGTCATACATAGTTCTCCGATCGTGCCCACCTTTTTGAAAAGCCATCACGAATGGCGCGGTGGGACCAAAAATTTTTATTAGAGGGTGTATTATTATCAAAAGCTTTTCCGGGTGGCCAGGGGGCCACCCCTTTACATTAGAGCATATTAAAACGTTATTTTGTCGATAAAATTTGTACCCGTGAGAATACCACTTCGCAATAGGGTGCCCATGCAGTGGGCTTCACGAAAAGAGCCCCTGGCCTTGTCTATCCTCCTTTCTGCAAACCAGGAAAAGGGAGCTCCCGAAAGGAAAGGTGCGGCCGCCAATAATGCGCCGGTTTTCCCACCGGTGAAATCGAAGCAAAAAGGAGTTCAGTGCGGCAGGAAGCGTTTTTAAATCCGATTCCGCTTCCCCGCGGCTAAAAGGGTCTATAAAATACTTTTTGGCCAGCATGACGAAAAATAAAGGCGATAAACGGTACGTGGCGTGAAGAGGCATAAAACCTATTTCTTGCAATTGCCGAATCGTTTCTTTTTTACGGTACCGCCGTTTCCCGGATACTGCGATATCGTGGCGCCGTCTCAAGACAGTAAAAGCAGGGAGGTTTAATATTACGATTCCCCCCGGTTTCAATGCATGGAAGAATCGGGTCACAGCCGCCATGTCGTCCTCGATCCCCGTGGTGCAGATCACATCGCAGCTTATTATTACATCATAGGTTTCCGCAGCAGGTGCCCACGTGTTGAGGTCCTCTTTTCGTGCAAGTTTTAGACCGCGTTTCCCGCAAAGTGCCACGGCTTCATCCGAGTAATCCACTCCTTCTACCCTCCCGCAGCCCTCCAGCAGTTCCATCAAACGCCCGGTACCGCATCCGGCATCGAAAATGGTTAATTCTTCACGCTTCTTATTCTTCTCTTTCTTTAAAACCTCCACATATGACTTGATTAATTCATGCAAACCCCTGTACCACCAGTAATCATTTTCAAACTCATACATTTTTAAATATTCGTTCTTTTCCATTATCTACCGTGAAGGTGAAGGGTTTAAACCCTAATCATCCTCTTTTTCGAACCGTTTGCGGATGGTGAATTGGGGTTTTTTATTGAAAGATAAAAATATACGCCCGATGTATTCGCCGATGACACCGAGGGATGCCAATTGAATACCTGCAAAGATCAAAACCACCACCACGAGGGAAGCATAGCCTGTAGGCATGTTGGGGTTGGAGAATTTTTCAAGCACGGTATAGATGCCGAAAATCGACCCGATAATGGTGATAATCATGCCGGCAATAAAAGAGGCCCGGAGGGGAAGAATGGAAAAGCTGGTAAACATATTCAACCACAGTCGCACCAATTTGGTAATGGTATAACCTGACTTGCCGGCCTCGCGTTTATGATGTTCCACCTGTATTTTCCCGATTTTATCCGTGGTTCGCAGGATCAAGCCGTCGATATAGGGGTAGGGCAGATCATACTTTATGATTTCTTCCACGATAAAGCGGTTCAATACTTTAAAACTGGAAAGATATAAATTCTTCGGCTTTTTTAGCATGATATTGGCCATTTTGTCATTGAGGCGGCTGCCTAAATTCCGGAAAAAATTGTGATGTTTTTTCTTGTAATACGTATAGATGACATCGTAATCGTTTTCATTTTGGGCAGCGTAATCCGCGAGTTTAATGACTTCGCTGATGGGGTTTTGAAAATCGTCATCCATGATGACCATATAGTCCCCGGTGGTATGGTTCAAGCCTGCCATTACCGCGTTGTGTTCACCCACATTTTTGGCCAGGGAGTAGAATTTTACCGTGTCCGGGTATTTTTCGAATAGCGATTCGCAAACAGCCGCGGACTTATCCGGGGAATTGTCGTTTACCAGGACGATCTCCAGGTGATACCGGGAGCCCAGGGAGAGAACCAGTTCATCCACCAACCGCCCGATGGACTGTTCACCCCTGTAAACCGGTATAACAATAGAAATACGAATCTTTGGCGTGTTGTTTTCTTGCATATCGTGTTTCGAATTCGAATTCATGAGTGTTTTTACCTCCTGGAAGGATATAGTATAATGCAAAAAAGAGCAGATGACAATAGGCCACACTGCGTTCGAGTGAAGTAGTTCCCAAAATCTTCGGAACTTCGGAATTATTCAGTTTTGGTGTCCAACTTTTTGACTGTCCCGAATGCCGCTAAGTTAAGACTAATATTCGAGTTAAATTCAAAATCAGGGGGCTGTAGTCGGTTTCCCCTTCCACTTCACCCCTTCGCCGGTCATCGGCTCCGGGGACCCGTCTCGCCAATTTTCGGTCCTCGAAAATTTGGCTCAACAGGGCGTTCCAGGGGAGCACCGA
>Ga0209593_10000765_pt1 | contig 14353 bp, 14 predicted proteins | sample PPLLaktember2015_3_FD_187260 | JGI IMG/M metagenome (GOLD analysis project Ga0209593, IMG submission 187260) | Freshwater sediment microbial communities from Prairie Pothole Lake near Jamestown, North Dakota, USA - PPLs Lake P7 Core (6) Depth... | ecosystem: Environmental > Aquatic > Freshwater...
AATAATACCGATATCCAGATCAGTCACCTGGTCAGTATATTTCCTGCCGATACAAGGAACAACACAGCAATCTCAATACTGTTAAACAAATTAATCATGTCATTGTTAACCCTTGCCAGCTCCTCAATTTTGCTCGGGAGATGCACCTATTCCCACCACAGGGACCGGGGCTTTCCTGATTACAGACACTTCTTTTTGAAGCCGGTTTTTCGGTTCCATTTGACTGACAACTGACTATTATGCCATTTGCAGGTGCCTTATGGATGCGGTTTCCGGGGGTTACAGATTTTAAACTTTTTATGATTCGGTTTGTTTTTTTAATCAACTGACAGATCAATCAATTTAAATCCTAAATCAGACTAAGGTTATGAAAAATTTAAAACCTGTTTGCGTCATTCTTTTCATCATCGCAACCTTTGCATATTCAGTTGCACAGGATAACATTAACAATGAATCCACGGCTATGCCCGATCATTTGGGTGCCCCAAATACGGCGGTATGTGTTGTTTATCCGACTCAGGGCAGTAAAGTAACTGGCACGGTTATGTTTACAAAAGTAAGCGGCGGTATTAAGGTCGTTGCAGATATTAAGGGCTTGAGTAAGGGGAAACATGGTTTTCATATTCATGAAGTCGGGGATTGTTCCTCGGCAGATGGTAATGCCGCCGGTGCCCATTTCAATCCGATGGCAAAAAGTCATGGTTCTCCCATGGATGCCATGCGTCATGAAGGAGACCTGGGCAATATTGAAGCCGATGAATCCGGGAAGGCTCACCTGGAATATGTTGATAAGACCATTTCATTTGAGGGTGCTAATTCCATAATCGGCAGATCCGTTATAGTCCATCAGAATGAAGATGATTTTAAGACACAGCCAACGGGAAATGCCGGTGCACGTCTTGCCTGCGGAGTGATCGGGTTAGGGAAGTAGGGCCTGAAATATGGAAGAATATATCGTTAAGATCCTTTCCATCCGAAAGGTCACCCATGATGTCCGGCGATTTAGAATTGAAAAACCGCCCGGATTTTCATTTATTCCCGGACAGGCTACCGAAGTATCAGTAAATAAGGCTAAATGGAGGGAGGAAAAACGGCCGTTTACTTTTACATGCCTGAATTCGGAATCGTATCTCGAATTTACAATTAAATCCTACCCGTCTCATGGCGGGGTAACCAATGAACTCGCTAAACTGGAACCGGGTGCAGAACTGATCATCCGGGATGTCTGGGGCGCAATATCCTATAAGGGCAAAGGAGTGTTCATAGCCGGCGGTGCCGGGATTACACCTTTTATTGCTATTTTCCGTGATCTTAATGCAAAAAATGAACTTTCCGGGAACCGGTTGATATTTGCAAACAAAACAAAAGCTGATATTATCCTTGAAAGTGAATTTGCTTCTCTTCTTAAGGAGGATTTTATCAATATTCTTTCGGATGACAATATTCCCGGGTATTTTCATGGTTTGATCAACAAGGATTTTTTAAAAACCCGCATTGGTAATTTTAAGCAGAGTTTTTATGTATGCGGTCCACCTCCCATGATGGATGCAGTTATAAAATATCTGGATGAACTTGGCGTTGGAGAAAACTCGATTACTCTTGAACTGTAATATGAAGTGAAAGATAGAATTCCGGCCGGCCCGATAACCCAGTGGAATGAAAATTGTACTTGTTTTCGTAATAACCCTCGACGGAAAAATAACAAGGTGGGGCAATCCCAATGTTACCATTTGGTCTTCTGAAAAGGACAAGGAGTTTTTCAGGAGATCATGGAATGAAGCTGGACTCATAGTCATGGGAAGCACTACATACCGGGCGGGAAAACCAGGAACCTCCCGGGATCAGCGATTAATTGTCATGACAAGAGATCCTTCTTTTTATGAAAACCAGGCGATTGCGGGCCGGATTGAATTTACCGATGAATCACCTGCGCAGCTTACCGCACGACTGGAAAAAGAAGGGTTTGATCATATGTTGCTGGTTGGGGGTGCACATGTTGCAACTTCATTCTTCAAGGAACAGTTGGTGGATGAAATGTGGCTGACGATCGAACCCAGGATATTTGGCACGGGAGGTAATTTTGTTTTGGAAGAAAAACTGGATATCAACCTGAATCTGATCAGTTGCGAAGTGGTGAACAGCGAAGGTACCCTGATCACAAAATATGCCGTGCAAAAAGAAAAGCTGCCATGACAGGCCAAAAAACACCGATACCCGCAATGACCTGGTTTATAGGATAAATGCCATTCTAAATTTCAGACAATGTTCAAAAAAATAGAAATGATCCCCGCCACGGATCCAGAATCCTTGAAGGAAAAACTGGAAGAAATGGTCAATGACGGATGGGAAATCAGGGGTTTCGTATGTTTCAACTGCGGTAATCCCACGTGTGAGTCTTTTGCCGTGCTGGAAAGAATTTCTGAAAAGGAAATAATTCCTGGAAAAGAATATGAGGCCGAAATAATTCCTGAACCGGCGTCTCCCTATCCAAAAACACCCCGGAAGAAAGAGGCTTCGATCAGCATCGGCGGCAATTGAATTTCAGTGTTCGAACCGGCTCCCCGCGCTCTCAATCTTTTGTGCAAGGTCGAAGTCATTTTGCGTTATTCCCTTTGCACTGTGGGTATTGAGGGATATGTTAACCGTGTTATAAACATTGGACCATTCGGGATGATGATCCATTTTTTCCGCTTCAAGGGCAACGGCAGTCATAAAAGAAAATGCCTCAACAAATGTTTTGAACTTAAAATCCTGTTTAATGGCGGTTCCCGTGTATGTCCATTTTTTCAGGTGAAGGGAGAGATAACCAATGATCTCCTCTTTTTTTAGTGCTTTCATGATTTACCTTAGTTATTGATTATTATTCTTTAAGATCTATTTCACGTGTACATTGCTGAATTTAAATATTTTAAACAAATAGGCAAAAGCGGGAATAATAATGACGATGCCCACCCCCAGGGAAACCAGTAACAGATACATTGTTTTTTCCGTGGCCTGCGTATTCCATACTGTAAGGTTATTCCCTCCGGCCCGGTACACCATAACGGGAAACTGCACAGCAAACCATCCGGTCACTATGCAGGCAGTCTGTGTCCCTGCCAGAAGCCTGGTCCGCAATACATTTTTCTGCGAAATTGCGATCCACAGGAAAGGGATCAGAATTGTGGCAAACACAACGCAAAACATACTGATGAAGGTTTGTCTGAATTGCATAAACAAATGTATCTGATAATATTCAGATGCCAGAAATACGGTAAGTCCGCTTATGATAAGCATAATAAACAGCCGGTAGCTGGTTTGTCTGAAAAGTGGAAAAGTATTTCCGGTAGATTCCCCGATAAGATAAACGGATGCAATCCAGCCGAATAACAAGGTCACAAAAATGCCGGTTGTAACAGCAAACAGATTTAACCAGGGGAAAAGAAAAACGTGATAGAAACTGCCCTCGGGGGTCACCGGGATCCTTCCCAGCATGATGGCACCCAATACGATACCGAGGAAAAAAGGAGTTATCAGGCTGGAGATCCTGAAAAAGGATGTGTAGTAATTGTAAATGCTGTCTGCTCCGGTATGATAATATCTGAATGTAAAGGCGGCCCCCCTGATTATAATCCCTGTCAGCACCAGCAACAGGGGTATATGAAGATACGTTGTGATGCAGGTATACACCATGGGAAATCCATTAAAAAGAATCACCACAGCCAATATGATCCAGATGTGATTTGCTTCCCATACCGGGGCCATAGCCCTGGATATTATATCAGCCCCTTTCCTGCCGGCAAAGAACTCTATTATACCGCCACCGAAATCAGCGCCTCCCAGCAGAACATACAGCAGAATTGAAATACCCAGGATCGATATGATGGCTTCGGTCATGTTTTTTTTTCATTTAAAGCACCGGAATGCAACGTGGTGATCTGTTGCCTTAACAGCCAAAATACGATCCCGGCGAGTGAAAAATAAAGGAATGTGATCAGGTAAAAAGAATAGGTAATGCCCGGCATGGGGGTGACCGACTCGCTGGTTTTCATTATGCCATAGATAATCCATGGTTGCCTGCCTGTCTCGGTGACTATCCATCCTGCTTCGACCGCAATGAATCCTGCCGGGGTGATCCAGACCAGCATTCTGAGCCACCATTTTCCGGGCGGATTTTTTTTCTTTCTTACCAGGAAATACAGATGCATTACCCCTGCAACGGCCATGATCATACCCATTAAGATCATGATCTGGAATGCAAAGTGAACAATAGGAACCGGTGGCCATTCATTTTTTTTAAATTTGTCAAGGCCTGTTACTTCTGCATGAAAATTACCATGGGCCAGAAAACTCAATAACCCGGGAATACGAATTGCATGTTTTACCGTCCGGGAGGATGTATCGGGAATGCCCCCGATTAAAACCGGTGCGGGGGCGGATGTCGTGAATAGGGATTCCATGGCTGCAAGCTTTGCAGGCTGGTACCGTGCTACATTTTTTGCTGAAATGTCACCGCTCAGGGGCTGCAATATGGCTGCAACAGCAGCAAAGGTAAGTGCAATCCGAAGTGCTTTCTCATGTATCGGGTGATCCCTGTGCCGCAGCAATAAAAAGGCATGAATGCCTGCAACGGCAAAGCAGGTTGAAGCAAAGGCTGCAATGGTCATATGCAGGGCTTGCTGAAACCACGCCTTATTGAACATGGCTTTCAGGGGATCGATGTTGATTGCATGTCCGTCCACCCAGTCAAATCCTGACGGAGTATTCATCCATGCATTAGCTGAAACCACAAAAATACCCGAGACCACTCCGGCTGTACCCACTACAAGGCCCGACATAAGATGAACCCACTTGTTCACGCGATCCCATCCATATAAGAAAATACCAAGGGCAATTGCTTCCAGAAAAAAGGCCGTTCCTTCCCATGAAAACGGCATGCCAATGATGGGCCCTGCGTGTTCCATGAATTTGGGCCATAATAATCCCAGTTCAAAGGATAATACGGTACCTGATACGGCTCCAACGGCAAAAAATATGGCAACACCCCGGGACCAGGCTTTTGCGAGCTGAAGGAAATCCTCCTTTCCTGTCTTTATCCATTTATATTCGGCCACAAACATCAGCCACGGCATAGCCATACCGATACATGCAAAGACGATATGGAAAATAAAGGAAACGGACATCTGAAATCGGGCAGCCAACAGGTTATCCATTGTTCGATCACGATTGGATCCGGTTCATGTCATCCCGGATTATGAAAAAACAATTGATTATTCCTTTTGTTCCTGGATTTGCCGTGACGGTGGACGGAATGGGACTAATTCATCAGGGCCAGGCGGTCAATGATTTCCACCAGGAAAGAAGGCAGGAGACCAAGGAACAGGATTCCGATCACCACAATGGCCAGCACCAGGTTGCCTGCAAAGGAAAGATTAACATAACCCGTGGTTTCCGATGGAGTGAACATGACCTTAATTACCCTGAGATAGAAATATAGGCTTATTACACTATTGATAATTAAACTAATAACCAGCAACCATAAATCTGACCTGATGCCGGCCAGAACGAGATAGAATTTAGCTATAAATCCTGCCGTGAGCGGGATCCCCGCCAATGAAAGAAGAGTCAGGGAAAGCACGACAGCAATCCAGGGATTTTTCCAGAAAAGCCCTTTCAGATCTTCAACGTTTTCAGCTTCGCTCTCACAGACAGAAAGCATTGAAATTATGCCAAAAGCTCCCAGTGTAGTGACCATATAGGAGATCATGTAAAAAATCGCTGCCTGAAGTCCATAGGATGTTCCTGTCAGCAGGGTGATCAGAAGATAACCAAGATGTGCAATAGAGGAATAGGCAAGGAGCCTTTTAAAATTATTCTGTCTCAGACCGAGCAGATTACCGGTAAACATCGACAAAACTGCAAGAATTGTAATTGCTGTTATCAATATTTTATACTGGTAACCATGAATTCCGAAAAAAAATCGCAGGGCTACGGCCAGAACGGATCCTTTTGAGATTGTTGCTATGAAGGCTGCAACCGGTGCAGATGCTCCCTGGTATACATCCGGCGTCCACATATGAAACGGTACCAGGGCGAGCTTAAAGCCAATACCAACGAGCATCATGCCAAATCCGGTTGCCAGCAAAGGGGACAAGCCGGAAGTTTCCAGTGCTGATCCAATGCCTGAAAAACTCATGGTGCCGGTTCCGGCATACAGCAATGCCATTCCGAACAGCAGAAAAGATGTAGCCACCGAGGCAATTACAAGGAATTTTACGCCTGCTTCAACGGAATAATCGCGGTGCCTCAGGTACGCAATTAAAATATACAGGCTGATGCTCAGGGTCTCGAGTCCGAGGAAAAAAGTGATAAAATGATTTGCCGTAACCAGGACGGAGGCCCCAAGCACTGCCACAAAAAGAATTATGAAATACTCTTCCCGTTCACCACTGTGGTTGTTTAGGTATATATAGGAAAGCAGGGTAATGAGAATACTGGAACAAATAACAGTCCCGAGAAATAATATTGCAAAATTGTCAATTATTAGCAGCGACTCAATCCTGACTGGGGCATACGGTGCTATGGCAAATACAGACCCGAAAGCTGCGAGAAACATGAACAGGGAAAACCCAACTATAACTTTGTAGTTCCTTGAAATGGTAATTGTCAGCATCATGATGATAGGTGCGGTAGCCATAATCAGCAGGGGAGCCAGGCAAAGAATATCAGATTTTGTCATAAACCGTGAAATTATTTATCAGAAATGTATTCATCCGGATCGGTGACAAAGCGGGATACATCAACCACCGGTTCCTTTCCTGCTTCGCGGGAAATTTGCATTACATGAAGAGTTTTAAGGATTGCCGGCTTTGCCATATTGAGGACAGGCTGAGGGAATATCCCCAGAACAAAAATTGCAATGACCATAGCTCCCAACACAATTGATTCCCGTATGGTAAGGTCGTGTGTTTTCAAACCGGGATTAGTTTTTCCATAAAAGACTTTCTGCATGATCCGGATTGAATAAATGGTTGCGGCGATGAGGCCGAGGCTTGCAAGGCATGTGAATAGTACGCTGGATTTAAAGGTTCCGGTGAGTGTAAGGAATTCGGCCACGAAATTTCCCAAACCGGGCAAACCAAGGGATGCCATAACAAACACGAGGCCTATGCCACCCATCGCCGGGACTTGTTTCCACAATCCTCCCATTTTGTTTATATCACGTGTATGCAACCGCTCGTAAAGCTGGCCGACAATAACGAACAAAGCTCCTGTACTGATGCCATGTGCAATGATCTGTATGATCACCCCCTGGTATGCAAGTTCATTAAATGCAAATACCCCCAATACGATGAACCCCATATGGTTCACGCTTGTATAGGCTACGAGCCTTTTCAGGTCAGTCTGGGCAAATGCCAGTTTGGCTCCATACAGGATACCGATAATGCCAAGCAGCATTCCTACCGGTGCAAATCTCTCTGCAGCATTCGGAAATAAAGGAACTACGAATCGAAGAAGTCCGTAAGCGCCAGTTTTCAACATCAGGGCAGCAAGGATCAGGCTTCCGGCAGTAGGAGCTTCCGTATGTGCATCCGGCAGCCAGTTATGGAATGGCACCACGGGCAATTTTACGAGGAATGCTGCGAGGAAACCGCACATCAGGATCATTTCAACATTAGGTGACATGTATGTTCCCAACATATCCATATAATCAAATGAATATATTCCCGTATTAAGGCCATGAACCAGGTAAAGCCCGATAATGGCAAGGAACATGAGCAAACCGCTGGCCTGGGTAAAAATGAAAAATTTATAGGAGGCATAGATCCGGTTTTCATGGCCCCATATACCGATCAGAAAATACATGGGAATCAGCATTACTTCCCAAAAAAAGTAGAACAGGAACAGGTCAAGGGAAAGAAATACCCCTGTAATGCCCGCGAGAATCCACAAAATGTTGAAATGAAAGAATCCCGTGTTCTTTGTGATTTCCTTCCAGGATATCAAAATAGCCAGGACACCGATAAAAAAGGTAAGGAGCAACATCAGGAGGCTTAAACCATCCAGGGCAAGGTGTATCCGGATACCGAACCTGGGGATCCAGTTGTACAGGTATTCGATCCTCCAAGTCTGACCTGAATTATTATTCCCCAGCATTCCGATTGTAAGAACCAGATCTGTAATGACCGATGCAAGTGAAATATACCTTGAAAAACGGGGATTCCATTTCCCGGTGATCCAGGCTATTGCACCGCCTGCCATTAAAATTGCGATCAATAATACAAGTATCATAATGTTAGCATAATAGCAAGTAAAACAACAATGCCTGCAGTGAGCACTATGGAGTACCACCGGAGTTTGCCATTCTGGGTCCTGCTCAGCAATGTGCCGAAAAATCCGGTTATCCCGGCAATAAAGACATAGATCCTGTCTATAATATCATTCTTGTCTGCGTCAGCCAACCATACCAACGGTCTGACAAATATCCTGTCGTAAATCCAGTCGAATCCCCATCCGCCATGAAAAAAATTCTCCAAAGGGTGCGCTTTCAGAAATCCCGGGATACCGGATTTCCGGTAAAAGAACCGGTATGCCATATAAATGCCTCCGATGGAAATAACGGCGGAAAGCAATTGAAATATCCATTCCTGACCTTTCGATTCACCTGTATGTCCGGGCGGAAAAACGGTATCCAGAAGATGCGAAAACAACCGAACCGGGCCAAGATTTTCCGGCATTTCAATAAATCCGGCGACAAGGGACAATGATGCAAGGATTACGAGCGGTATTGTCATCAGCAGACCCGGCCTGTGAGCCGGCTCAGTTTTCGTTTCACCAAAGAATGTGATGAATATCATCCTGAACGTATACAGTGAGGTAATCAGGGCACCTGCTATGCCAGCCATCCACAGCCACAAACTTCCGGTCGGGGAGGACCAGGATAACCATAGGATCTCATCTTTGCTGTAAAATCCGGCCGTGATCAGCGGTAATGCGGATAGAGAAGCACCTCCGATCAGGAAAGTGATAAATATCACGGGAAGCTTCTTTCTCAGCCCCCCCATCCTGAAAATATCATGTTCCTCATGAAGCAATAAAATCACGCTGCCCGCGGCAAGGAACAGGAGTGCCTTAAAAAATGCGTGGATCATAAAATGAAATATGGCCGCTGACCAGGCACCCACTCCAAGAGCCAGGAACATATACCCGATCTGGCTGATGGTTGAATAGGCAAGGATCCGCTTAAGATCATGCTGGTTCAAAGCACTGAACCCGGCAATGAGAAGGGTTGCGGCCCCGATAATGGCAATTGCGGTAAGGACAATGGGCGCAAGGCTGAAAAGTGCGTGCATCCGGGCTATAAGGTAAACACCGGCGGTAACCATGGTTGCGGCATGAATGAGCGCGCTGACGGGGGAGGGACCCGCCATGGCGTCAGGTAACCAGGTCTGAAGAGGGAGCTGGGCTGATTTTCCGACAGCACCCATTAACAGCAGGATGGCAGAGATTATAGGAAGCGCAGATCCCGGAGCCCATGCCTGGGTTGCCTGCAGGGTCAGTGAATCAATATTCAGAGTGTTGAAATGGATAAAAAGCAGAAAAAGACCTATGATCATGAATGTATCCCCTATGCGTGTAACAATGAAAGCTTTGCGTGCTGCATAATTGTTGACCGGATCCTTATACCAGAAACCGATGAGCAGATAGCTGCAAAGTCCTACACCTTCCCAGCCCAGATACAGAAGCAGGAGGTTGTCTGCCAGGACCAGTATAAGCATGGAACACACAAACAGGTTCATATAAGCAAAGAAACGCCCGAATCCTTCATCATCTTTCATAAATTCAACGGAATACAAATGAATCAGGGCTCCCACAAAGGTGATTACAAAACAAAAAACGAGGGATAATGCATCGATCTTCAGGGATATATCTGCGGTAAAATCACCGGCAGTCATCCATGTATAAAAAACATGGGTCAAATTACCCTCTGAAGAGCCGGATTTTAAAAATGCCATGCCCGCAATGAGGGTTAAAACTGCTGATATTGAGACGGAACCTACGGCAATGTATGCAATCAGCCGGCGGTGTATAAACTTCCCGAAAAGAGCAATGATCAGAAAGCTTAAAAGGGGTAAACCCGGAATTAAACCTATGTACGCAGCCATCTGTCAGATATTTTCATTGTCCTTTGAATCACGAAGCTTGTTTATTGCATCCGCATCAAGCGTCCGGTAATGATGGTACATTTGAAGGATCAGGGCCAGTCCGACAGATACCTCGGCAGCCGATACGGTAAGGATAAATATGAACATGACCTGCCCGTCAGTCTGCATCCAGTGTGATCCGGCAATGATAAATGCAAGTCCCGCACTGTTCAGCATGATTTCAATTGACATCAGCATGAATATAATATTCCGGCGAACCAGGAAACCTGCCAATCCGGTAAGGAATAATATTCCGGCCAGCAACAGTTGTATTTCCATGGGAAGAGTCACCATTTTGCAGTAAATTTATCTGTTAATCAATCAATTGGCCTTAATTTCATGAGAACCGGATGGCTGTTTCTTCCCGGGTGCCCTGACAAGAAACCGGTGTATCACTTTCTTTCTCTGTCTGCCCAGATGATAGGCCCCGATAATCCCGGCCAGCAAAAGTATGGCTGCCAATTCCACGGCAATCAGATAGGAAGAGAACAGGGATGTCGCAACTGCCTTGGGTCCTATGACCACTGTGACTTTCTCTTCGAAATGATATTCCTTCAATACATAAATGAATATGACCAGCAGAACAGTGGCAAGAATTCCCGGAACGATCCACATTCCGGGTTTAAGCCATTTATGTTCAAATTCTTCCTGTTGACCGATATTCAGCATCATCACCACAAAAATGAACAGAACCATGATTGCACCTGCATAGACGATCACCTCAAGGGCTGCTATAAACGGTGCTCCTGAAATGTAAAAAATGATAGAAATTGAAAGCAGAGATAGGATTAGGAAAAGAAGCGCATGGATTGCATTACGGTTGGTAATGGACATCAGGGATGAAATTATGGCCACTGTGCCGGCTATGATGAAAATGGTATTCATTCGGTATTTTATATTAAGAATCAGGTTTATATTGTTGGTTTCCTAATGTATAAGGTTTTTCAGGTCAATGGGAGGCTCCTCATTTTCTCCTTCACCGGTTCCTTTAACACCCATATTCACCCCCGCAACCCGGTAAAAGTTAAAGCCATGGTATTTTCCCTGGCCCTGGATAAGAAGGTGTTCCTTTTCGTATACCATGTTCTGACGGTTATACTCCGCCATTTCAAAATCCGGGATCAGCTGAATTGCATAGGTGGGACATGCCTCCTCACATAAACCGCAAAATATGCATCTTGAGAAATTGATCCTGAAGAATTCCGGGTACCGCCTGCCATCCTTGTCCTCCGTTGCCTGAAGGGCAATGCAATCCACGGGACAGGCTGCTGCACAAAGGTTACAGGCGACGCATCTTTCCTTTCCGTCGGGGTCACGCGTTAGGACTATTCTGCCCCTGTACCTTGGGGGCAGATAAGGTTTCTTTTCCGGATATCCCCGGGTTTCCCGCTTTCGGAAAGCGTGCAGGAATGTGAGCCATATACTTCGTAATATACTTATCATGCCTGTTTATAAATAAGAATTGCTCCGGTTAATAAAATATTCAACAGCACAAGGGGCAGAAGAATTTTCCAGCCCGTTTCCATGAGCTGATCGTATCGGGGTCGGGGCAGGGAAGCCCTGATCAGGATAAACAAACAGATGAAAAATGCAGTTTTCAGAAAGAACCAGAATGCGGGCGGAAGGAATGAGGGACCCAGCCAGCCGCCAAAGAACAAGGTCGTAATAAGGGCAGAGATCAGGGTAACGCCCATATATTCACCCACGAAGAACATTCCAAATTTCATTCCTGAATATTCCGAGTGAAATCCTGCCACCAGTTCTCCTTCAGCTTCCGGAATATCAAAAGGGGTTCTGTGTGTTTCCGCCAAACCCGCAATAAAAAAGATCACAAAGCCCACAAACTGGGGAATAAAAAACCATCCTCCGCGCTGGGCTTCGACTATTTCGCGCAGGCTGAAGCTGTCGGCTGTCATTACAACGCCCACTAGGGACAGTCCCATAAATACTTCATAGGTCAGCATTTGTGCGGATGCCCTGATGGAACCGATCAGGGAATACTTGTTGTTTGATGCCCATCCGCCCAGAACGATGCTGTATACTCCAAGGGAGGAATTGCCCAGAAAAAACAACAAGCCGATATTGGAATCCAGCACCAGAAACTGGTCTGTGAAAGGAATCACGGCAAAAGTCAGGAGAATGCTGCCCATGAGAATTCCGGGTGCAATAATAAAAACCGCCTTATCGGCAAACGGCGGAGTCCAGTCTTCCTTAAAAAAAATCTTGATAACATCCGCTAAAACCTGCAGCAAACCAAAGGGACCAACACGGTTCGGTCCTTGCCTGTCCTGAAAAAGGGCCAGAAGCCTGCGTTCCACATATATGAGGCCCGCTGCTATGGTCAGAACGATCAACAATACACCGGCAATAATAAAAAAGTACTTCATAACGGCATACAATAATGAAATATTCAGTTTCAATCAAACCCGGTTCGCAAAATCTCACCCCAGCCCGGAACATCGGGGTGCGGCATGCCCGGCTTTGAACCTGACAATCCCGCAATTCCATCGGGCATTTTGTTGTCAATTATAATTTTAATGTGCAGACGGGCATGATCGACAACAATATCATAATTCTCATTTTCGTTGCAGCTCAGCCGGTCTGCTTCTTTCTTATTCAGCAGAACAAAAGGATCTGCAGCAAGGCTGGCGATTGCCTGCCCGTACGAACTCAGTTCTTCCGATCCGAATATCCGGTGAACAGGGATGATGAACAGCTCTTTATCACGGGTCATAAACGGAATGGGAACGGACTGCCGGTATGCGGGGGCTTCTTTTCTTACAGGCATCCGGATCAAAATGCCCGGATTCTCATTCTTTAAGCGGCTATCCGGTTCCTCCATATATTTATTGACGGCCTGGGACGAGTTCCAGCCCGGCGACCAGTAAAATGGGGTTACGGATGATGGCGGTACACCCTGGTACCCTTCCATACTGTATTCCAGCGGTGAATCCGGATCATCAGGAGGCGCAGGTTCACTCACGGAAACATTGGCGCTGATGGCAGTCCTCCCGCTATATCGCATGGTTTGCCTTGAGATCTTTTCGTTGAAAAATCTGAGATCCGCCTTGGGAAGGTGTTCGCGGATCTGCGAGAAAACCGTATACTGACCGGTCAAGGACGAGACTACGTCATCGAATTTCTCCCAGTGCAAAGCCGAAGCTCCGGTGATCCGGTTCAGTTCCGCATTCCACTCCCAGCTTTCCTTTACCGGACCTTTCAACTGTAAAACAGGGTAATACCGCTGTGCCCGGCCTTCGTTGTTTATTAGCGTACCCGATGATTCGGCATACGTGCCAACCGGAAGGAGAATGTCAGCCCGGTTGGCCGTTTCATGCTTCAGATGATCCATTACGATCACTTGCCGGCATCTGTCAAATATCAAACCGGCTTCTTCACCGGGAATTCTTTTATAAAGGTCATTTTCAAGGATGATCAGGGTGTCTGCCCCGTCTTTTCCGATCAGTCCGATAGCTTCGTCCATCGGTTTTCCGTCCATCATTCCTAAACCGGCACTGTTGCATTCGGGCAAGGCAATGGCAAGTCCAGGCTTCTTCCCGCGTGCGGACAGGGAAATCAAAAGGTTCTCGGCTCCGTGCAGAATGTCTGCATCCCGCAGGCTTATTCCTGTGATGATCAATGGATTTTCCGCTTCCAGAAGTACATCGGCTATTTTTCCCGCCATTTCAGCCAGTTTTTCTCCCTGATCCGATACAACCGGTGCATCACCATGGATAGCTGATCCTATGGAAAACCCAAGTCGGGCGATGTCCTGCGGGGAGCCATAAAAGGTTTCCACGGCCACTTCATCCAGTTTCGTACTGAAAGGGGAGGCTATAAAAAGAGGGTTTTTCAAACCGGGATTCAATACCCGGACTGCCGCGTCATTCCAATTGGGAATTCCTTGTTTTTCCGCTTCGGCCAGAGCTTTGTTCCGGATTGCCTGCCGTATTGCCAGGGCCATCATGGGTGCGGTATTTGTAATGTCTTCACCCAAAACGACAATTGCATCATGTTTTTCAATTTGCTTCAGTGAGGGTATAAATGCAGTACCGCTGCCCATCAGATCAAGAGCCTTCCTGACAAGGTCATGTTCGATGGCGGATATTCCATGGTAAAAGTTTTCCTTTCCAACCAGGGTCAATAAAGCATAATTGGCTTCAAGGGAC
>Ga0209593_10000766_pt1 | contig 14352 bp, 26 predicted proteins | sample PPLLaktember2015_3_FD_187260 | JGI IMG/M metagenome (GOLD analysis project Ga0209593, IMG submission 187260) | Freshwater sediment microbial communities from Prairie Pothole Lake near Jamestown, North Dakota, USA - PPLs Lake P7 Core (6) Depth... | ecosystem: Environmental > Aquatic > Freshwater...
AGGAGGAAATTCGCAAGTACAACGAAGAAACCCAGCGCATCATCGACGAGATCATCGCGAAATCGCAGGAGATGCCGCCACCGATCAAGGACACCACGGCGGCCGTGCAACAGCTTTCCGTCGCCATGCAGGATCTCGGACGCGTCAATCAGTCGGTGTGGGAGTCGATGGTCGCCGGTCAGGAGCTGATGGCGGCCTATAACAAGGCCGGCGTCGCGACCGGCACGCAAATCGCCACCGGCGGCTATCAGTTCCAGCGGCAGCGTGATGTCGGCGTCATGCCGACGGGGAACACGCTGACCGTCAACGTCAACAGCACCGACGCGCAAAACATCGCCGACAAGATGGTCACCGAGATGCGGCGCCAGGGGGTGCGGTTCTAGTGCCGTCGCATCCGCATATTCCCGGCTGCGCCCGCCTGAACGTCATGCGGCTGAACGCCGCGCGCCTGAACTACTACGAGCCGATCACGCTCGCGGTCATTGGCGGCGTCGACCGCTCGAACCAGATCCGCATCGACGGGGCGACGGTGACGCACGTCCTGAACGACGCGCCCGACACCGCCAGCGTGCGCGTCCACGGGTTTACGCCCGTGGCCGGGGAGGCGTTCGCGATCTATCTCGGGGACAAGTCGCCGTCGCTACAGTTGATCGGCGGGCGCATTCTCGAAACGACGGCGCTGTATGAGTCGCTGAAAGAAAACGTCGCGTTCGACCTGCAAGTGATCGACCCGACGTGGCTGTTGAACCGCTGGCGCGTGCTGGCGCGCTACGTCGGGATCGGCGCCGCGCATATCATCGCCGACGTACTCGGCCGATTTACGCCCGGCGTCGCGACCGACCTGACGATCGGGAACCCCGTGATCGACACGATCACGTTTACCAACGAAACCGTCGCGGCGTGCCTGACGGCAATCTGCGAGCGGATCGGCGCCTACTGGTATCAGGATTACGCGGGCGTCCTGCATGTGTTTTTCGACGCGCCGGCGGCGCATCCCATCACCGACGCCGACCCGCGCGGGGCGCGCGACATGACGCTGACGGAGGACCTGAGCCAGATCGTGACGCGCGTCCTGGCGCGCGGCGGCGGCGGCAAGGCACTGGTCGACGTGGCCGCCGGCGCGACCGAAATCCCCGTGACCGACGACGGCTGGTACAGCCCGTCGGGCGGCGTCGTCGAAGTCGCGGCGCAGCGGCTCACCTATACGACCGTCCGCGGCCAGGGCGGCGCGGGGGCGCTGGTCGGCACGCTGACGACGCCGACCTCCGCGCTGCGGCCGGCGGCCTCCCACGGCACGGGCCTCGCCGCGGGCACGTACAAGTACGCGCAGACGTTAGCCAGCGCCAGCGGGGAAACCCTGCCAGGCCCCGTCGCCGCGGTGACCGCGGGCGCGGTCGTGCCGACGCTGGTCAAAAGTGCGATGCGGGACTCGGGCGCGTATAGCTGGCCGGGTGACGGGATGACGCCGGGCGGCTATTACTCGTGGCGGGTCGCGGTGCTCTTCGAGGGGGGCGGCTACGCGCTCGGCCCGCCGACGGACTACTACACGGTGAGCAGCAACGAATGGGAGATCTATCTCGGCGTCGCCGTGCAGGACCCGGCGACGGGGCACTGGTACAACTCGGGAATCATGAACACCGGCCCCGCAAAGATCATTCAGACCAAGGTCTATCGAACCGCGAACGGCGGGGCGCAGTGGTTTCAGGAGTACGACTGGCTGACCGAGGGCGTCGGCACGGCGAGCGGCTGGGCGCGCATCCCGAACACGAAAGACGACGCGATCCTTAACGTGCAGCCGGCCTATCCGACTGGACCGATCGCGAGTCTGAACCGAGTGATCGTCGACGCGATCGAGCCCGCGCCGGCGGGCTTCTCGGGCGTGAAACTGTACCGCACGCCCGCGAACGGCAGCCAGCTCAAACTAGTGGCGACGAACCCGGGGACGAGTTTTGTCGACACGGTCGCGGACGGCGCGCTCGGCGCCAACGCGCCGACGACCGACACCGCGGGCGTCCCGCCGTCGAACGGCCAGGTGCCCGTCGGGGCGACTGCGTTACCCGTCACGTCGATCGCGCCGTTTGTGAACGACGGCGGCGCGGGCTGGGCCGCCGTCGGCACCATGCCGATCCGCTACACCGGGACGGCGGCCGGCACCCTGACGGGCATCCCGGCGACGGGTGAGGGGGCGATCACGGCGACGATCCGGCACGGCGCCCAGGTGCTGGTCGTGGCGCGGCTGGTCGGCATTCCGACGGGCAGCACGGGCGCGCTGACGCAGCCGATCAAGGCCGGCGACCCCGTGACCATTCGGGTCGAGCTGAACGACACCGCCGCCCAGGTCGCCTTCGCCGCACGCCTGGGCAGCGCCGATGCCAACCTGGGCGTCGTCGAAGAGCCGTACACCGACACCCGCATGACGATCGTCGAGCTGACGAACTACGGGCGCGCGCTGCTCGCCGACCGCAAGGATCCCGTCAAGACGCTGCGGTTCCCGACGCGCGACGATAGCGTTGACGTGGGTCGGCTGATCACGGTGACGCTGACGACGCCGCCGATCGCCGGCACGTTTCGCATCCAGCGCGTGACGTTCAGCGAGATCGCCATCACCGGCGGACTGGCGCGGGTCAAGCCGCTGCGCCTGGTCGAGGCGTCGTCGAAGCTCTACACGTTTGCGGATTTGCTGCGCCGGCTGCGCGGCCGGGAAGGGGGCGCGCAGTAATGGCACTCGACCGCACCTGGTACAACGCCCTGGTCGACGACGACGGATCCAACACCGTCGGCACGGTCTGGGGCAAAGACGACATCAAAAACCTGCTCGACAGCGTCGACGCGGAAATCGGGCGGCTGGATGGCGGCTGGATCAATTTCGCGCCGGCGTTGTACGCGGACGCGGGCACCTGGTCGACCGCGAAAGCGATCGCGCGCCATCGCCTCAACGCGGGCGCGATCTCCCTGCACGTGTCGATCGAGGCGTCGACGCTGTCGACGGCGACGGGGGCGGTGCATATTCAATTGCCGGTCTTGGCCGGCGTGTGGATCGATGGGACCGCCGCGAACCCGGTGACGCTCTTTCTTGGGGGCGCGTACGAGATCGGGGCAGCGACGATTCCGCCCGCGCGCAATGTGCTGACCGTCGTGCGCAGCGGCGGACAGCAATTCCCGGCGGGCGGCGGGCTGTACGTCCGCGGGCAAATCCAGTACGTCGTTTAGAAGGGGGCGCGTGTGGCGATTGTTCAAGCGGGGAAACAGTTCACGGCGGCCGATGTGAAATCGACGGCGGGGCACGTCGCGACGATGCTGTCGCAGTTCGTCGAGGATGGCCTGGGGTTCAAGGCGCAACTCGAGTCCTGGCCCGATGCGGACCTGATCGAGCTGGGACTGTCGCAGTCGGAGATCAACGCCGTCAAGGGGTTCTATGTCGGCGATCTGCCGGCGATTGCGGCGCTGCTGCAGGGGTCGAGCTGGGTCAAGCAGCTCCTGGGAACCGGGGTCTGATCCCGTTTATCGGACCTTGCGCCGCGGGGTCGCCGGCACGTCGAGGAGCGGCGGCAGGTACTCGGTCAGCATCTCGCGGATCAACTGCGCAATGCTGGTCGTGCGGGCCACGGCCTCCGCGTGCAGGTACGCATACTGCGCCGGCGTGAGGCCGACGGTGATCTCGCGATAGTGCGTCGCGCGTCGGGGCATAACCCCGTTACCATAACCGCCGTCATCGGACTCTATCGGGTTTGGATTCAACCGTGACTGTGACGAATGGGAGCGCGAAGACGAGATGACAGGCGAGCGCCACGACTGCGACCACGACTGCGGCACAGACAACGACGATGAGGATTGACTAATGGCGTTCCGCGTACCACCAGAAGCGCGACGGGTGCGCAGTGGACCAATGGCGAGTGAGCCGCACGCGGTGGGGTATGGCGCCTTCCTGGTGGACTCGCCAGAGCCGGGATGGGAGCTGGCGCTCATCTGCGACGACGGCACGAACAGCGACGTACCGGAAAGTCTCGGCTGGGAGCATGTGAGCGTGCGGGCCTTCCGGGGCAAGCAGTCGCGGATTCCGTCGTGGAGGGAAATGGCGTTCGTGAAAGACCTGTGCTGGGACGACGAAGATCTGGTTGTGCAGTACCACCCGCGCAAGTCGGAATACGTGAACGCCCACCCGCACGTCTTGCATCTCTGGTGCTCGCGGCTGCAGCCGTTCCCGGTCCCGTCGCCGCAACTGGTGGGACCACTCAGCAGCTAGTCCGGCGGCTACCAGTCAGGCTACCAGTGGCCGTTTTATTGGGCTTTTTGGGTGATCCGTTGGGCTCATAACCCAAAGGTCGCGGGTTCAAATCCCGCCCCCGCAACCACTTCCAACCAATAGAAACGGGCCGGTTTTCACGATTTCCGGCCGGCGACCGTCGCGATCGGGCCGTTTTCGGCCTGTGACAAATTGCGCCTGTTTTTGACCAATCGTGACCCATCGCGACCGCGTAGGCTCCCAGTTTTGGCTCCCAGTACTGCCGGCGTTGCAAGTGGGGTTTGAGTGGGGTTTGTGGGGTTTGCGCCTGCACTGGGAGCCTGGCTGGGAGCCTGCGCCCAGCCCAGCCGCCCTTCGAGGTGCTGCGCGGTCGCCCTGGTGCGCGCGAGAATGTGGCCGGCATAGATGCGGGTCGTTTTCACGTCCTTGTGGCCGAACCAGTCGCGCATATCCTCCCAGCCGACGCCGGCCTCGCCAAGCGTGATCGCGACTGTGTGTTTGGCGTTGTACGGGCGGATGCCCTTCGGCCAGCCGGCGGCATAGAGATCCTTGGCGTAGTCGCTGCCGTCGAACTCGCCCCAGGCATCGGCCGCGGCAAAGGCGGCAAAGGCGGCGATCGTGTCGTCGGTCAGGACGACCGGGATCGCCGTGCCGCCCTTTGCTGGCCGCACCAGCCAGACGCCGCGCGCCAGGTCGACATCCTCCGGCGTCGCGCGTTTGAGCTGCGCCGGGCGCTGGCCGGTCGCGGTCAACACCAGGAAGCGCGCGCGCGTTTTGGGATCGGTGATCTTGGCGGCGACTTGTTGCACGGTCGCGACCGGGACGAACTTGGGATCGGGCTCGGGCTCGCGTAGCTTGGGCACGTCGTCGCACGGCGTCGGCGCCTTGCTGCCGTCAAGGAAGTGGTAGAGGCCGGCGAGCGCGCGGACGCGGTGGTTGCACGTTTTGGGGGCGTGCGGCAGCGCGTCGCGCGTGCCCTTGCGCGCCGTCGGCCCGCCGCGGGGTTCCGTCAGCCAGCGGTGCCGCTGGTCGATCACCATATCGCGCGTGATCTGATGTCGCGGGACCTGGCTGAACTCCGCGAGCCAGGCGTTGATCTCGCACACCAGGCTGGCGTACGAGGATTTGACGAGCTGTACCTTCTGGTGCGCCAGGTACCGCGCGGCGTCGACCGCCAAGCGATCCTTCGGCAGCGGCACGGCGCCGTCGCGGAGCGCGACGCGCGTCCGATCCTGCCAGTCCGTGATCGTCTTGATCGGCGTGTTGCGTTTGAATCGTTTACTTTTCTGAACCTTGCCGATCTTGACGTAGGCGCGGACGCCGTACTGGTCAGCCTTGATCCCTTCGTATCCGTCGTAAATGCTCATCCCTGATCCTTTGTAAGTAGTTCGCGGCGCAACCGGCCGACCGTCGCATCGTGGCCGGCGACCGCCTGATCCCAGGTGCTGTACCGCTGGCAGTCGTCGCATTCTGGAAAGACCATCGTTTCGAACAGCAGCGGCGGGCCGCTGCCGTACTGGTGATCGAGGCCAAGGAACACGGTCGACACTTCCTGATCGCCGACGCGCGTTTTCCCGACGATGCGCGCGGCCGTGTTCGCTTCGAACCAGCGCGCCCAGGTCATCACGTCGTCGACGGGCACGGGCTCATGGCCGTCGAGGACGAAGTAGAGCGGCATTCGCCTATGCCCGCCGTTTGGCTTTTGCGTCGGCCTCGACCTCGTCGGCGCTGCGTTTGCGCGCGACGTAGTCGACCGCGCCGCGCAGCATCCGCTGGAGCTCGCGATCCTGTTGCGCCCAGTCGATCAGGATCTGCTCGATCACCCAGGAGCGCGATTTGTTTTCCCGTTCGGCGATCACGCTGAGCGCGTACTTGACGATCGGCGGTAGACCGTTTCCGGCGGGGACACGATGCTCACCAGAGGCGAGGCGCGGGGCGATAGATCGAGGCGTGCGCGGGCGTCGGGGCATGTCGGCGATCTCCTGTGTTTGGCCCGGCTGAGGTGCTGGGACTTTGGTCCTAGACGTATTGCTTTTTGGTCGTAGTTTTTTTACTGTCGCCGTTCGGCGCGGCGGCCTCACCTTGCACGATGTCCCGGGGGAGCGCGCGGTTATGGCAGGACTGTCGACGCTCCAGCGGGAGCTACTTACTTTGTTCGCGGGGGTGTCGGTCGCCGACCGGGCGCTGGTGCTGGCGTGGTTGCGGCGGTTGCAACCTGTAGCTCCAGCCGCGTTCGGGCCTCGTGCTGTTCCAGCAGACGCTGCGCCGACTCCAGCAACAGCCGCCGATCGACCACGCCCAGGTGCTCGAAACAGCGCAGCAGCGCGGCGGCCTCTGGCGTGGGGCGCTGTTCCGCGTCCTTCAGTACCGACGAAAGTACGTCGACGATAGACAGGCCGAGGATCTGCGCCAGCAGTTCCAGCTTGTCGATCTGCCCGGGCTCGCCGCGCTCGATCGCCTGGATCGTCTTGGGATCCAGTTTGGTCTGAAACCGGGTCCGGGCCTCCGTCGCGACGTGCAGCCATTTTTTGCCCTGCCGCTCGCGTACATCGCGGAGGTGCCGGCCAACGTCCCGCCAGAGATCCTCTGAGGTCACATGAATATTGTAGGAAATGATTCCCGCCTGTTGACGCAAATTTCTCCTTTCCCGCAGTCAGCACCGTCGAGCACTCTACCATGATTAGGAACTAAATCCTACAGGCAGGCACGCGACGGGCCGCGGCCGATGGCCAGCCGGCAGCGTGATCCTGCACGCGGATCACAATCTTGACAAGTCAGGATTTAATTTCCTATCCTGCCCGGGTTATGACCTTCAAGGAACTGCGCGAACGGCAGGGGTTCGCGAGCGGCGCCCGACTCGCAAAACTCGCCAACGTTGAACAGACCACGATCAGCCAGCTCGACGCCGGCAAGGTCGCCGACCCGCGGTACTCGACGGTCGAGGCGCTGGCCGATGTCCTGGGCGTGACCACGGGCGCCGTGATGCGGGCGATCCGCGAAACCGTCAAGGAGGCCGCATGACCGCGACCCTCGACATCCCCGACGTGTGCTTTATCGACGATGTCGCCCGGGCGCTGCGGACCAGCCGACGCTCGATCTACCGCAAGCTCGCCGTCGGCACGTTCCCGATCCCGCCGCTGCCGTCGATCGATTCCCGGCGCCGCTGGGCGGGCGAGGACGTGCGGCAGTTCATCGCCCGGGCGCCGCTGGGACGGCTGCGGCGGGTCGGATGATGCTCGCCGCCGTGGCCGTCGTGGTGCTCGTCGGCGCCGGCGTCGTGTGGGCGCTGGTGCGGTTCATCCGCGACGCGGCCCGATCGGATGACTGGTAACACCCTGCGACTGACCTGGGGAGGCGAGATGACGACCAGCGCGCTCGACACGATCAAGGAACTGCCGGACCCCGTGATCCGTCGCGGCATCAGCCAGGCGCAGTGGCGCACGCTGTTCACCCTGTACCCGGGCGCCAAGCCGGAATCGATCCTGCTGGTCTGGGACTACTGCGTCGCGCGCCGGCTCGACCCGCTGAAAAAGCCCTGTCACATCGTGCCGTTCAAGGTGAAAGGCGAATGGCGCGACGTGATCCTGCCGGGTATCTACGAGCTGCGCACGACGGCGCAGCGCACGGGCGTCTATCTCGGACACAGTGCGCCCGACTATGGGCCGCTCGAACCCTACGCCGGCGTCGGGGCGCCGGCCTGGTGCGCGATCACGTTCTACCGCTGGAACAGCGACGCCGGCCAGCGCGCGGAGTATCCGGTACGGGTGCTGTTCCGCGAGGTGGTCGCGCTCGGCGACAACAACAAGGCGAATGCGCGCTGGAGTAAAGCGCCCGTGCAAATGCTGACGAAGTGCGCCGAGGCCGCCGGTCTGCGCGAAGCCTTCCCTGACGAAATCGGCGGCGAGCAGACCGCGGAGGAACTCGACGGCCAGCGCGCCATCGACGTGCAGACCGTCGAGGCGAAGCCGGCGCCCGACCCGCCCGAGGGATACGCCGAATGGCTCGTCGACCTGGAGGCCGTCGCCGACGAGGGCATCGACAAACTGGAGGACGCGTTCGCGAAATCGCCGGAACCCTGCCGCATGTATCTCGCGCGCGTGACGCCTGACGCGTGGCAGACGCTCAAAGAGCGCGCGCTCGCCCGCGGTGGCAACCAGTGATGTACCTGATCTGGTCGATCGAGCACGGCGCGTGGTGGGGCCCGAACCGTCGCGGTTATACGCAGGACGTGGCGACGGCCGGGCGCTACTCCTTCGAGATCGCCCAGGACATCGTCGCGGATGCCAACGTCGCCGGCTGCAATGAGTGTTTCATCCCGGAGATGTGCGTGGTGGTGCGGCCGTGATCATCGTCGAGTGCGATCAACGCACGCCGACCTGGCACACGGTGCGCCTGGGCAAGCTGACCGGGTCCGTGGCCGCCGACATGCTGGCGACGGTTAAGACGAAAGGCGCGGAGGCCGCCGCGCGCCGCGACCTGCGCCTGCGCCTGGTCTGCGAGCGGCTGACCGGCGCCTCGAGTGAATCCGACTACGTCAGCAAGGACATGCAGCGCGGCATCGACCTCGAGCCGGCCGGCCGGGCGGCGTATGAGGCGGCGACCGGCGCGATCGTCAAGCCGATCGGGTTCATCGCCCATGATGAACTCCCGGCCGGCTGTTCACCCGACGGCCTGGTCCGCGGCGGCATCGTCGAAATCAAATGCCCGAAACCGGCGACGCACCTGGGCTACATCCGCGGCCGCGCGCTGCCGGCCGACTACGCACCGCAGATTACCCACAACCTCTGGATCACCGGCGCCGGGTTCTGCGATTTCGTGTCGTTCAACGACCGGATGCCGGCGGCGCTGCAACTGTTTCGCGTGCGCGTGCCGCGCGCGGCCGTCGACGTGGCGGCGTACGAACTCATGGCGCGCGCGTTTCTCGCCGAGGTCGAGCGCGAACTCGAGGATGTGCTCGGCCTGGTGGCGGCGGCGTAAATGAGTTTCCGCGTACCAGAGGCGAGCCGGATCACGCGCGCCGCACATCCGTTAATGGGAAGCGATCGCACGTACGGCAACAACGGGGCTTTTGATCTCGAATCGCCGGAACCAGGGTGGCGGTTACTGCTGATTTGCTCTGACGGGGCTGACGCGGACGCCGTCGGCGAGCTCGCGGCATGGGAGCACGTCAGTGTGCACGCGCAACGCGGGGCCAAGTCACGTACGCCCACATGGCGGGAAATGGCATTCGTGAAAGGCCTCTGCTGGGAGGCCGAGGACCGCGTCGTGCAGTTTCACCCCCGGCAGTCGGAGTACGTGAACAACCATCCGAACACATTGCACCTGTGGCGCTGGAAGCGCGGCGAGTTTCCTACGCCACCGACGATTGCCGTATGAACACGATCGCCGTGCTGCTCACCGCCAACGGGATCGGCTCGCAGGTCCTAATTAACGGGGTCGAGGTATCGCACGCCTGCCGCGCGATCGAAATCTGCGCGGAGGCCGGGCGACCGACCGAAGTGATCCTGACGCTCGTCGGCCAGGTCGAGCTGATGGCGGATGTCGGCCGCATCGTGATCGAACACGAGCCCCGCGATGGTGCTTGAGTCGTTCACCGTCGGCGCCGTGGTCGTCAAGGGCCGGGTGCATGTCCTCGACAAGGACGTGTTCGACCTGCGCCTGGCAGAACTGGCCGACGGCCTCTGCGTCGACGTGACCATCGCCACCGACGACAGCCGACCGTCGGCCCGGCCGCAGCAGCTGCGCTACTGGTGGGCCGTCGTCGTGCCGATCTGCGCGCGGCATTTCAACACGACCGATCGGCAGATGTCGCGCGACCTGCTGTCGGAGCGGTTCGGGTTTGAGTGGTCGGCCTTTCAGCAGCTCGTGCCGGTCAAGGCATCCCTGTCGACGCTCTCGGCCGACGAGATGTCGGGGTTACTCGAGTGGGTGCGGGCCGAATTCGCCGATGCGCACGACCTCGAGATCCCGGTGCCGGATAAGGACTGGCGGCGGAAGTAGATGGCGCGTCGGCCTTTCAAGGTGTGTAGGCATGGGACCTGGTGTCCGGTGTGTTTCGTCAGATACGACTCATGGGCATTCCCCGAGGGCTCGATCTGTAACGACTATTCCCATACGCACCAGTGGCAGACCGGAATGCCTTGCCAGGGGCGACTCCAGCGCTGCGAGGGGCCGGAGTGGGAGCGCGCGCTAGAAGCTTATGACCAAGCCCAGGCGCTCGCGGAGATCGACGCGCCATTCGCTGGGACCGTTGGCGAACTGATATACGGGCGAACGGAGGACACGGTGCGAGTAACGACGGAGTTTTTCAAAGACGGGGACAACCTAGCTATTCGAACGAACGCATCAACGTTTGAGGAGTTTGTGGGCAGCATTGCCAAGGGGCTGGCGGCCATGATTGAGGAACGGCGGTTCGAACATGACTGGGAGTTTCAACTTGAACGTTGGATCGAGAACGCGATCGATATTGCTTGCAAACTCCGCGGCTATAAAGCAGACGTCGTAGAGGAGCGCGTTATCACGGCCGGATTTATCCCGCCGGAAAACCATACCCGCGTCAGCGTCATCAATCCTGTTGCGGCGCCAACTGAAACCGCCACGGTCGGCGTCGAGTAACGAGGATTCATGCTCTACCTAGACGACCGACTCCCTGTGCATCCGAAAATCCTGCGCGCCGGCCAGCGGCTCGGCATCGGCGGCGCCAGTCGTGCCCTGCATCTCTACGTCCTGGGCATCAGCTACGCGCGCACGAATTTGACCGACGGTTTCCTGCCGCAAAGTTTCGTGGCGTCTTGTGGTGTGGTTTCGCGGAGCGGTTTGGTCGCGAACGCGCTGTCCGCTCGTGGGATTGGCCTGTGGCGAAAGGTCAAGGGCGGCTATGTCATCCACGACTACCACCATTGGAACCCGAAAGCCTCTGTCGTCAAGGAGAAGCGGGAGCAGGACCGGCAGCGGAAAGCGCTCGAACGGCACGGGCGAAACGGGAATCTGTCCAGCATGGACAGTGCTCGGACTCGCGCGCGCGCGTTCTTAAAGACCACGTACCACGTACCACAGGAGAGAGACGGTACGAGTACCAACCAGCTTAAAAAAGAAAAGATCGCTTCGTGATCCGCAGTACTAAGCCTGAACCTACGGCCGCGCTGACGCGCGCCCGGGTATGCGCTGATGAAATCACCCGGCCCGAAACTGATCGCGTTTCACCAACTCTGCGCCGTCGTGCGCAACGAGATTCAGCGCGAGCGGGCGATCGACGACACGGAGTGGAAAGAGCGCACGCTCGACGCCGTCGTGCACCTCGGATTCCTGGCGCCGAAGCCCGAGCAGTTGGGCCGGGCGATGGACCAGGTCGAGCAGGCAATGAACGTGACCGTCGGGCCGCGGCTTGGTCGCGAACCAGCGAAGGCCACACCATCGCCACGGCTCGAACTGCCGAAAGAAGCCCGCACGAATCAGCCGCTCGGTTGGGATCGAGTCGTGGCGCTAATGGCGACGCTGCAACCATCGGCTGGCGCATCACCGCGCGTTTCGGCACCGACGACGCCGTCGGAAACACTGCCGCTCGACGAAGTCTCGGCACTCAACGAGTTTTGGCGCGCGGCGTGGACCGACAGGGCCAATCGATTGGAGATCGTGCGGGCCTTCGCGGAAGTGGCGATTCTGCGACCAGCCGATTGGGATTACGCCGCGGTGCGCGCGGGGTTCGACGCCAAGCGCCAAACGTTGAGCGCCCGCACGGGCTGTTTCGTGTGCTGCGCCGACAGTTCGGACTGGCATCACGTAATTCAGATTCAGTTTGGTGGGAGCAATTACGTGCGTAACTTTGTGCCGCTCTGTGTCGCCTGTCATGGCGCGGTGCATCCGTGGTTGTCCGTCACGCGTACGCCGCGTGGATGGACAGGCTTGGCCGACCTGATTGGCACACTGCCGCGGAGGCGCGCGTGAATCCGCGCGAATGGGCCTGCTGGCAATGCGGCTCGCGCTTCGCCACCGACCATCACGGCGAGCTGGTGGAATACAGCCGCACGACGGCCTGGTGTCGGGGCTGCGCCTTGCTGCTGGTGATTCTTGAACACTCGGCGGCGTGGCACCGGGCGCTTGGACCCGAGCCGGCGCCGGTGTTGACACGGGCGCAAATCCTGGCGCGCTTGCGCCCTGAGCCGGCAGCGCCGGATTATGCGAAGCTCGCGGCGAACGACCGCGACGAGGAGTAGCCCATGCCGTTCGACATGACCCGTTGTCCGCAGACCGAGGACGAGGCCCGTGACTGGTTTTTTGCCGGCATCGGCCAGCAGCGCGGCGCGCCGGCGACGAATTGGGAAGCCATCATGGCCGGCTGCGGTCTGCCGCCCGGCTTCGGACCCGGCGTGATCCCGAATGCCTCCATGCCGTATTTCGCCTTTACGCAGCAGTTTTCCGGCGTGCCGAAAGGGCGGATCTTTCTGCCGTCGGCGACACCCGACGAAAACGGCTACTACACCCGGTGTATGCAGTACGTGGACGACGCCGCGGGCACGTACGCGAAGTCTGGCAAATCCGTCGACGCGAACAGCAGTGGCCTGGTGTGGGCGTGGTATTGGGTGGCGGGCCATGAGTACGCGCCCGTGCAAAGCGCCGAAGGCACGGCGCCGCCGGCGGGCGAGTACCAGGACCAGATCGACGCGTTGCACGACCGGGTCGAGGCGCTCGAAGGGGCATACGCCGCGCTCGAGGAACGGCTCACCGTGGTCGAGGGCGCGCTCGCCGGCGGTCTGCATGCGCACGGCCCGATCAACCTGCCGATCGTGCTGGAATCGCTCACGTCGCTGCGCTGCAAAGGCGACATCGATGTCGCGGTGAAGCCCGGCCAGGCGACGCCGCCCGACATGACGGCGGCCGATCCGCCCGACGCGGCGACCATTGCGATCCTGCGCCGACTGCTTACCGGCAATGAGGCCGAATCATGATCCCGTTTCTCGTGTCGATCCTGCTGGTGGTGCTGATTTGGTACATCGTGCGGACCATGCTGCAAAGCCATCCAGCCCCCGTCCAGCGCATCGTGGATCTCGTCGCCGTGGTGTTCGTGGTGTTGCTGGCGCTGCGCTACTTCGGGCTGCTGGTGTGAAGCGAGACAAGGCGCTCGCCGCTGGCCGTCGATGGCTGCGGGGTCGCATCTGTGAGTGCGGCGGGCTTTTCGTGGATCATTCGGACGCAGCGATCGAGACTGGCGGATTCGTGTGGACCGTCCCGCCATTGCGGCCAAGAGGAGAAACACTCAAGTGTCGGGAATTCCGTCCGGTGCGATTCATCGTCACGAGAGCGTGAGGTAATGCGCTGCTACTGGTGCGGCTTGGTGTTGCGCCTGCCAGCGAAACATCGGCCAACGTGCGTGCTGCAGTGCGGCGAGGACGTGCGCCCGCTGCTGGAGTTATGCGACTGATGCCCTTGATGCCCGTCCATCCTGGCCGCCCGACAGGCGAGCGGACGCGCGACACGGGCCGCACGCAGCGCGAACCGGGGCGCCGGTGGTACTACCTGGCCCGCTGGGTAAATCCAGACTGGGGCCTGCGCGCCCAGGTGCTGGCTGACAATCCCTGGTGTGTGCAGTGTCAGCAGCGCGGCCTCCTGGTCGAGGCCACCGATGTCGACCACGTCATCCCGCACGCCAGCGACCCCGATCGGTTCTGGGACCGGGGCAACCTGCAGGGGTTGTGCAGGGGGTGCCATACCCGCAAAACACGGGCAGGGGCGTAACGCAACGGAAGGGGGGGGCGTATGCCCCGGGGGTGGCGGGCACGACTCACCGAACGGCAGGGGGCACGGGCGGCACTGAATCGCCCGACGCTCGACGACTCGACACCGGAGCCAGCGCCGGCGACGCGCGATCTGTTCGTCGACTATCCGCCACTGTTGCGGATGACGCATCCGACCTGGTGGCATGTGTATCGGATCGAAGTCGACGGCCCGGTGTTGATCGCCGAATGCAAAACAGAACTCGCCGCGATCTTCGTCATGGCGCGCGAGCGATACCGAACGCGACTCACGAAATGGAAACGCGAATCGTTCGAGAGTTTCCATCCGCTGAAAGACCGGGGGGCGTCGTGATGTTCGACGCGATCGACGGCCCAAAC
>Ga0209593_10000767_pt1 | contig 14346 bp, 18 predicted proteins | sample PPLLaktember2015_3_FD_187260 | JGI IMG/M metagenome (GOLD analysis project Ga0209593, IMG submission 187260) | Freshwater sediment microbial communities from Prairie Pothole Lake near Jamestown, North Dakota, USA - PPLs Lake P7 Core (6) Depth... | ecosystem: Environmental > Aquatic > Freshwater...
TCCGCCTTGCGGATGTCATCGATGCGGACGCCCTGCTCCGGCACAGCCGTGCGGTCGCCCTGCACGGGCATCGGGCGGTCCTTGTGCTCGGTCTTGTGGTCTTCGTGCTTGGTCGCCATGGTCGTCTCCCTCTGTGCGCGGCGGGATCGCCGCGCACCCCAATAACGTTTCAGAGGCGCATTAAGTCCAAGTGATGGTTTTGGTCGACGGCACGGCAACGCCGCCGAGCTTGACGTCGACCTGCTGTGTTCCGGGCAGCGCCTTCTTGGCGATGGTCGCCGTCAGCGACGTGGCGCTGACGAAGGTCGTGGTCTGCTCGCGATTGTCGACCCAGATCCGGCAGCCCGGCACGAAGCCGGTGCCGGTGCAGGTCAGCACCGCCGTCCCCGCCCCCGACGTCGTCGGAGCCTGCAGGGCCGCCGTCAGCGCCGGGTTGGTGACCGGCGACAGCGAGGAGGCGTGCGTGGCGTTCGGGCCTGCGGCGATCGTCGCCGCCGTCTGCACCGGCCCGTCCGAGTAGCTCTTGGACGTGTCGAACGTGCCGACGACGTAGGTGTGCGTGATGTTGCCGGGGTTGGTCACCGTAACTTCGGTGCCCGCGCCCTCATGCGCCACGCTGGTGCTCGCAGGCACCGCACCGCCCGCCGCGCCGGGGTAGGTGTTCTCGGTGCCGCCCGACGTCGCGCCGGTGCCTGACGCCAGCGCCGCGACATTGGTCGCGAAGGTGCCGACGGGGCCCGCCGCGCCGTCGTCGAAGTAGGGCGGCGGCGCGGTATTGAAGATCATGTTGTCCGCCATGTCGGCGTAGGTCGCCTTGGTGTAGTTCGGCGGGTTCGGCGGAGTTGCGCCGGTGAAACCCATATTCGTCGGGGGCGTCGGGTTGGGCGGGGTAACAGTCAGTGCAGATTGGGCCATGGTTACATCCTCTCCTCGGGTTGATACTTGTCTTGCGCGGCTATTGCGCCCATCGCGATGGGCGCGCCGCCCGCGAATGCGTAGCCTTGCGGGTAGCGGCGGAAGAACTCGGAGACGCGGTCGACCACTTCCGGCGTCACGGTCTGGGTCTTGGTGATGCCGGTCGGCATATTGGTCATGACCAGCTGCGCCGGATTGTTGGCAAAGAACCGCGGCTCGCCAGCGGCAAGCAGCTCACGATGCCGATCGGGCGCAATGACGTGGAACGGCACCGAGCCCGCGAGCCCGCCGCGATCGGCCTTGCTGCCGAGGATGGTCGACGGGTAGTTCGAGTGCAGACTGTCGACGCCGCCAGCGTTGAGGTCAGGCCGCATCCGCGCCATGAACAGGCCGGATGATCCGGTCGGCGTGGTGCGCAGCCGCGGGTCGGTGTGCGCGTAGCGCACCTCGCCAATGTCGGGCAGGCTGCCGGAGGCCTGCACCTTCTTGTTGTCGAGTGCCTTGACGAAGGCCGAGCGAGCTTTCAGCCCGGCCTCGTCGAGCCACGCGCCCAGCTCACCACTGCCGAAGCCGGGGTACGGTGCATGCGTCTTGACCTTTTCGGCGGCGAGTAAGGCACGCATCTGGCTGTCAATCAGCTCCACCGTCTCGCCGCTCGGGCGTGACTGCTTGGCGAGCTGGTACGCCGTGTTCGCAGTTTGCTTGGCGCTGTCGCCAGCCCCGCGCGCCATCACCATCGAGGTGAAGATCGGGTCGCGGCCCGCCTCCAGACTGCGCAGCGCCTCGTTGTTCAGCTTCGACGCCGCGGCCTGCGAGGCGCTGGCAAAGATCCGCGCCGTGTCGGCGTCATAGCCGGGCAGCGGCTTGCTTTCGTGCAGGTACGAATAGTCCGCGCCAGCCTCCAGCGGCACCGGCGATCGCAACTTGCGGTCGCCGACATGCGTCAGCACGCCACCGCCCGCGGTGCGGTCCTTGACGCCGAAGATCAGGTCTTTGCCTTCGAGGTCGGCGATGTCCCAGACGTTGCGCGTCGGCGCGGTCTGGCCGCTGACCTGATAATTCATCTGGCTCGGGTCTTTGCCGGTGCGCAGCGCCGAGAAGCCGTGCGTGCCTTCATCGGCCATGACCGGCTGGCCTTCGACGTGGCGGATCATCCAGTTGCCGCTGCCGCCTTTAGGATCGAGCAGCGCACCCAGCTCCGGCACCGACTTGGTTTTGAGGCCGCCCCCGGAAAACGCCAGCGCCATCTGCGTGGCGCGTTCGACATCCTGCGGCGTGGTAAGCCCGCCCGCGGTCTGGTAGCCCCACAGATCGCCGCCTTTGGCGTCGGTGGGCTGGTAGTCGCGCTGCTGCGCCAACGCGCCCATCGCGAACGGGCGCAGGTCGGCCTGCCCGTAGTCGGTGACCTTGGGGTCGCCGACGGCGGCACCGATCGGCACACCAAGGTCGCTGTAGCCGTAGTCGACCGGCGCGCCGGTCTTGGTGTCGATACCGCCGACGTAACGGTTGGGGTGGTTTTCACCTTTGAAACGGCTGTCCCAGTGCAACAAACCATCGCCGGGATCGCGCACGGTCGGGCGCGCGCCAGCGGCCCACGCGGCGCGGTAGTCATAGTTGGGATCGTTGAGGTTCGGCTCCTCGCCGTACTTCGCCTTGAACTCGGAGAACCACGGCGTCGCGCGGATGCCGGTTTCGTAGTCATCAGTGCGCGCGAGATCCCCTATGCGTGGCATGATCTAACCTCTTATCCCGACAGCATACACGGGGCCCCTCAACGTTCGAGCCGGTTTGCGAACGCGTGCGACAATTTCCGCGAGCGCATCCTGCGTCAGCGACGGTGGTTCTGCCTTATACGCGTCAGGGTCGTCCTGCGCAGCCGCGATAGCCAGAAGCTCTTCAAGAGATGGCGAAGCCGATAGGCTGTAATCATCGGTGCGCGCAAGATCTCCCATGCGTGGTTTCATGCGTGGCATTAGCCCAGCCCTCCGATGCCGCTGTTGCGCTTCTGCGCCGCCGCCATCTGCCGCTCGTTGGCGCGGCTCGCCATGTCCTGCTGTTTGTTCTGGTGCAGCTGCATCGCCATGCCCGCCTTCTGGCGGTCGAGATCCAGCTTCTGCTGGTTCTCCAGCATGTGCGCCTGATGCGCCTCGCGGTTCTCCATCATTTTCTGGTTTTGCACCTGCGCCTTGCCCTCGGCGTCGCGCGCCTTGTCCTGCATCTGCGCCTGCGCGATCTTCAGCTCGTTAGCCAATTCCCACTGCTTGTGCTGGTCCTTTTGCAGCAGCTCCGAGGCCTTCAGCTTGGCGTCCATCGCGTTCTTGTCGGCGATGGTCTTCTGCTTCATCTGCTCGATCTGCATGTCCTGCTTGGCCTTGGCGGTCACCGGGTCGTCGCCGCGCGGCTGGTCGGCCTTGGCCTTCATCTGCTCGATCAGCTCGTCGATCGCGCCGTCGAGCGAGCGGCCCGAGCGGAACGGTGCAGTGGCGAATTTCAATATTTCGCCGCAGAACGGCGCGGTCTTCGGCTCGTTCTGGATCATGGTCGACAGCTGCGGCAGCAATTGCCCGAGCACGCCGACAAACTCGGTGCGGCGCTGCTTCTCGGCGTTCTCGTCCGCCATGATCGTGCTGTCGGTCTCGATGTCGAGGACGAAACTCTTGGCGCGGTTGTTGCTCAGGAACTTGAGCACCTGCTCGATCGTCGGCTCCTCCTGCATTTTCTGCAGCTTGGCTTGGCCCTGCGCCATCATCTGCTGCATCTGCTGGCCCTGCGCGGGGTCTTGCTGCGCCTGCGGGTTCTGCATCATCTGCTGGCCCTGCTGCAGCGCCTGCTGGATCTGCGCCATCTTCTGCTGCTGCATGTCGTTGGTCGGCAGCTGGGTCTGGCTCATCTCGATGATGGTGACGTCGTCGAACTTTTCGGTGATGATCTCGGAAGTGATCTCGACGAGGTCGCGCGCCAGCCGCACCATCTCCTGCTGCTTGTCGCGGATGCGAGTGCTGCCGTATTGCGTTTTCAGCTGTTGTGCGCCGAGCGTTTCGTTCGGGTCTGTCGCGCCGCGCATGATGTCGGACAGGCCCATGATCTGGTAGATGTCCTCGATCACCTGCTTGCGCAGCGCCACCAGCGCGGTGATCGTCGTCGCGATCATGTCGATCGGCAGCCAGATGATGACATCCTTGGTGCCGCCAAACGCAGCCCAATTCGAGATCGGGATCAGCATGCGGGCCGACGAGTGCGTCTTCACCGCAGTCTCGATCGCGCCAGCCAGTTCGCCGCCACCTGCCGGATAAAATCCTTTCGCCTCGATCGCGTCACTGAGCGCGTGAATGCGCCCCGTCAGCAGGTTGATTTCCTCCAGCTGGTCGCGGTACTGCATCACGTCGGGGACGGGGATCAGTGATCCCCGCTGCACCGTGCCGTAGGCGGGCGGCGGGCAGGGAAAGAAATTCTGCAGCTCCAGATGCGGGTCGTCCTCGTCGAGGATGTCCTCGCAGCCGGGGCTGACCCACACCACGCGCTTTGAACCCTTGTGCCAGATCTCCCAAAACTTGGCGCGCTCGCGGTTGTCAGCGCCGCCAACCTCGGCGCTCTCTTTGTCGACTTTGTATTCGGCCTCCCGGTAGGCGTCGCCGGAGTGCTTGTAGAAGCGTTTGCGCGCCTCGCCGCGCGTCAGGTAGCTCGCGGCGGCGACCCAGCTCACTTCGCGCCAGTTGCGCGAGATCGAGTGCAGGAAGTCGCGCCGGTTCTTGAAATCAATGCACACTTTCTCATGGTCGTAGGTGCCGCCGCCCTTGCCGCTCTCGTAACGGCACCACGCCACGCCGCGGCTCGACATCGAGAGGTCGTCGCGCACCAGCAGCATCAGGTCATTGATGCGCGCGAGATCGAACGCCACGTTGCAGCACCGCTCCATCACCTCGGATGCGGCTTGGTAGACAGGTCTCCTGTCCTTGAATTTTGGCGTCACAACAGGGATCGGTGGCTTGGCGTAAATCGAGGGCTTCAAGACTTCGCAGTTGGCCCAGAACATCTGAAATTCTTTGTCGCGCGCCATGCCGGAGAGGCGCTGCAGGCTCGCGTACTGCCGGTCGATCTTGTCGCAGTGGTCGTTCCAGTTCTCAAAGGCGTCTTCGCTCTCCAGCAGCAGATTGAGCCACGCCTTGGCCTTCTTCGGCTTCATCGCCGGATTGTAGTCTTCGTCCTCGTAGCGGACGTCTTCCTCGACGGGCTTGGTGGGTTCGTCAACCATCGCGTTTCGCCCCCATGCGGTCGAGCCGCCAGTTCCAGTATCTCATGACGTGGTCGTTCTGCTGCGTGTCTGGCGGCGGCAGCGGTGCCAGATCCCACTGCGGGCTAGGTACATCTGGCGCAGGCACTGTCGGCGGTGTCACCGTCAGCTCAAGGCCGTCGTACCAGATCGGCGCGAACATCGGGTCGCGATCGGCGGGGCCGCGACTGAACTCCAGCGGGCGCTTGTGGGTGCGGTTCAGCCTCATGTCGTGCCCCGGTACTTGGTGATGAACCGCTCGGCTTGCGCCTTCATGTTGCGCAGGCGCGCCAGCCGCTGCTGCTCGCGCTCCGACCTGATCTCACTGAGCCATTGCTCCTCGGTGCGGGGGGCACTCCGGAGCACTTCTGCAATGTGGAGGTGGTGATCGTATTCGTTGGGCTCAAAACGAACGCCGCACTTGGTGCGCAACAGCACCAGCGCGTTGTGGATGCCGTACTGGTTGACGAGGCCCTTCTCGTTGCCGACCTTGCGCGTTCGGTGCAGCTCCTCAAGGTGAAATTCCAGCGTGCTGACGACCTTGCGCAGCGCCTCCAGCATGCGGCGCTCGGCCTCCAGCCGCTCGTCCTTGATCGGCTGGTTCTTGGCGCGTGACTTGCGCTTGTTGGTCGTGGCGGCCTTGTACCGCTGCAGCTCGCGTGCGTGCAGCGGCGTATTCTCCATGATGGCCCGCATCTTGGCGCGGTCGGCACGCGCCATCCGGTTGGCGTAGCTGCCGGTGTCGTCGAGCACCGTGTGGTGCGCCGACACGCTACTCTGACCAAAGCGCGTTCCGTAGTTCATTCGTCTGCTCATCTGGATGCCTTCCATCTGCAGGTTAGTCACAGTCTGATCCCCCCGCGGCGCGCCTCGGCAGGCGGCGCGATGTGCCACCCCGTCACCTTGGGCTCCTTCGGCACGATCCGCGGCACCGGCTTGTAGCTCATGGCGAGGTATCGAAAAGCGTCAGCTGGATGGCTTGTCCAGTCGTGCAGGGGGGCATCCTTGAAGCACTTTTTGTCATCGTCCCACTCGCGCCGGTATTGCTCAAGTGCAGCGATCCCGCCTTCTTCGCATCGCGGATGAAACACACACAGCGGCAGCAGGCGTCGGACGGCGTTGATGCCATCCTGAATAGTAGACATGGGAACGAGCAGGGGTCGAAGTCCAAGCGCGGACATGGTTTCGACGCGCGTTCGCCCCGAGCCCCATTCTTTGACTTTGGCGTCGTGGGGAACGTAATCACTGCCATGCTGCCACCCCCGCGCCTCGTATAACCGGAACAGCTCGTCACGATACCACTCGACGCCGACCGAATTGGACGTCAGGTGATCGAGCACGACGCACTGGCTGCCCTGCATCTGATACATCCAGATCGACGTGCTATCGGTGACGCCGAGATCCCAAGCCCGCATCACCGGGCGATCAGGGATCGCGTCGACGGCGATGATGCGGTCCTCGTCGCGGACCTGCTTCATCTCCTCGGCGAAGTAGCTGCCGGGCAGCGACGCCGAGAACGACACCTCGTATTCCTGATCGTAGGCCGCTTGGCCCGCGCCGCTGCCGTACAGCGCGCGATATTCCTCCAGCGCATCCTGCTGCTGCTGCGCCGTCAACGCGCCGGTGACGCTGACCGGCAACAGCTCCGAGAACCAGTCGTCGCGCTGGCGCGCGAAATCGAACATGCTCTTGGCGTGGTTGCGGCCCCGCGGGGTCGTAATGAACAGCGCCCAGCCGTCGTTCTCCTCGATCATCGGGCGCATGTAGGCCCATGCGCTCGGATTGCTCAACGCATACTCGGAGAACACGACGCCTGCGGCGCTGGAGCCGACCGTGCGGCTGTATTGATCTGACCCGATGCACTGGAAGGTCGACCCGTTCACCAGTCGAATAAACATTTCCTGATCATTTACGCTTTCCCGAATTTCAGGCGGGAAGGCCTCGTCAATGCGGCGCTGGCCTGTGTGCGGATTAACAGAAGTCCATATCGCCTTGCGGGCCTGTGCGTATTCAGGCAGGCAATGCCAGTAATTACCGATTTTCCGAAACGCTGAAACCGCCGTGTGATGAAGGGCTATTTCATCCTTGCCGGCGCGGCGATGCCATATCGCGATCGCACGCTTGCCGCCGTCGTGCAGATAATTCCACAGCTTCATCTGGTGATCGCGAGGCGACCATCCGAGCCGCGGGATCTGCACGCGCATGCTCATGGTTTTCTCTTTTTCGCCACCGCCTCGGCGGCGATATCGCGCAGGATGATTTCAACCTTGCCGTCGAGCTTCGCTTCGTGCGGCTGGTTTGGCCGACCCCAGCCGCGATCGAGCAGCGCGATCGCTGCCGAAACGCGCGCAGCTTCGCTCTCGCCATTTGTGGCGACGCCGCCCAGCGTCAGGATCGACGCCTCGGTCCAGCCGCGAGCCAACGATTTGATGTCGGTTGGCATTTTCTTTTTTGGTGTGGGATCAGGCACTTACTTCGCTACCCTCTTCCAATTTGTTAAGACGCCGCTCGATCTGTTCAACCTTCTCATCAAGTTGTCGCTGCAACTCGTTGATTTCAGCATCGATTGCATCGATCAGCGTACGCATCTCGGCCTGCGATTTGGCGACCGCCCGCTTCTCAGCCGCGTCGATCAGCGGCTCGATCTTGCCTTGAGACATGCGAACCGCCCACGCAAAAAGGCGCACATGCGCCCGGTTTAGGGGAACATGCGCGCCTCAAGGGATGGCGTCAAGCTGGGTAGGAACCTACCAGCGTTTGTGGGGGTCGGCCTTCCAAGGCGGCACGACCAGCTGGACGCCCATGTCACGCACCGCCCGCAGCAGTATGGCGTGGGCCTCCGGCACGGTGGCGGTGCCGCGTTTGTAGCGAGCCGCGGTGGTGGTGGAGATGCCGAGGTAGCGGGCGCTGGCGGCGAGCGACAGGCCGAGGTCTTTGAGGATCTCGGCGTACTGGGCCGCGGTCATGGTCCGGTCGAGCTGCCAGAGGTGCTTGGTCATTCGACTTCCGCCAATGCGCGATTGAGGTCGGCGATCGACGCCAGCTGGGTGTCGCCATAGCCGCGGATGTCATGTTCGGCGTGCTCGCCGTCGCTAAAATAGGCCTTCCAGCGGCCCGGCTCCATCTCGACGGTGGTGACGTGGGTGTCGTTTTCGGGGAAGTAGATCGTTTCGGTCTTGGACATTTGATGCTCCGGTTTGTGTAGGAGCACACCATACGATCAAATTGACCGGGGTGTCAATCTGCTATCTTTGGAATAATTTTCTCTTTTATTGTATTGACGGCACCGCCAGAATGAGCGATACCAATAGCACTGAAGCTATCCACACAACGGAGCTACCCCATGACCAAGCTGATCTCGACCTTCTCCACCGGCCACACCGACGTCTACAACGGCAAACGTAACATCAAAGCAGGCTGGATGATCACCGGCCCGCAGGACGACTTCTACACCGGCCACAGCCAAGACCGCGAAACCGCCCGCAAGACCGCTGAAGGCAAAGCTCCCTACCTGAAGGGTGCGCCCAGCTTCGTGGATCGCCCCACCCGCAGCGCCGTTACCGTGGCCTGCCTCCAGTACTTTGCCGGGGAAGCCCGCAAGCACGGCTTCGCCAGCCACAAGGCTTGGTACGACGACTACGCCGCCAAGATCGCCACCTTCCGCAGCCAGTGCAAAATCGAGATCGTGGAGTTCTAGCCGGGCGTAAGTTTCCAACGCACAGGCGGGCCGCGCTGGCCCGCCTGACCCCCTTCCAGCCACACAACAGGAGTTACCCAATGACCAAGTACAAACCTACCTCCGAGGAAAAGAAGATCATCCGCCAATGCGCCCAGCGCGACGCCGGTTTTGCCCGCGTCTCGATCTGCATCGGCTCCCGCTACAACACCGAAAAAGAAGGCGGCTCGGACACCCCGCACCTCAACGTCGCCTTCGTCACCGACCACCCGGATTGGGACGACACCGACCTCTGGGACAACGCCTACACATGGCGTGATTTCACCAAGGGCATCGAGCTGACCCCGGATGGCCGCGGCATCTTCGATTTCTGGGTCTACTCGACCGGAAGCCACGGCCAGCTCGAAACCAACGTGCAGGCCTACGTCGAAGGCGGGCGGCTGGTCAGGGTCGACGGCACCGGCACCGGCGTCCTCTGGAAGGCCGCCTGATCCAGCCCTCACACCGAAGCCCCCGGCGCAGGCCGGGGGCTTTTTCGTGTATTCGACGGCCTCAGGCCGTTTACATGCCCTTACATATACCTGTAAGCTAAATTTTCTTTATTTTTCAATATCTTTACATCACTTACATGACTTACATGACTGTATGTATACGGAGAATAGGTTAGCACATAAAGCGTTCCCTATATGTGCTTCCTATTTCTAACCCGCCTAAGGTTTACGTGTAGTTTACACGTAAATCAGCTTTTTTTGGTACGTCGATACCCTCGAACGCTCTTTCCATCCAATTCAAACACGTACGGCAGCCACCCCTGCATCTTCATTATCGACGCCACGGTCTTCGAATGCCCGTTATTGAGCTGCCCTGCCGACACCCTCAAAACGTGTTCGAAGATCGCCGATGTCGCCACGCGCTCCTCTCCGCCGACCACATGCACCACCCCGTTGCCCCAGTAATCCTGCCCCTCGACCTTCACCACGATCGACATCTCGGCCAGTTTGCCCTCCCACGGGTGAACCACCCGACGCTCTTCCTGCTCTACGCCTGCCGCGACCCACAGCGCCTCAGGGAGGGTTAAAACTTCCCCTTGGCTCTGGTAGTGCGCCGCCTCTCCCCAAAGCTGCAGGCGATTTTCCCTGAGCCGCTTTAGGTCGATCGATCGCTGCACCTCGATCGGCCAGAACCGCCGGTTGCCCGTCGGCGACAGCAGGTACTTGTCGGCATTGGTGGTACCGACCTCGATCGAGTGCCGCGGCTGGGACACCAGAAGATGCCCGTAGGCGGGCCTAGCCCGGTCGACCTGCCGGGAGGCAAAGGCCTTGATCGTTTCCACCTCGGCCTTGGTGATCCCGGCCAGTTCGGCGTTTTCGTGTATCCAGCACGATGCCAGCTGTTCCTGCACCTCCCGGCTGGCCTTGCCAAGCAGGCTCTCGTCAGAGAAGTTCCCCTCACCCGCGAGCACCGCCCATGCCGAGGACTTGTTCCAGCCCTCGGGGGCCTCCAACACCGTGATGGTGTCGAACTTGCAACCCGGCTGCCGGGCACGCGCCACCGCGGCGATCATGGTCTTGCGGACGCAGGCTCGATTGAGCGGAGTGTCAGCGGCGTTGAAGTGGTCGACCGCCATGCGGTCGAGCCGCTCGACCTTGTCCCAGTTGGCCTCGGCCTCGGCCAGCATGTCGACCACCGGGTTGAACTGGTGCTCGTTGCACAGCGTCACCACGGCGTCGCGGATGTGCTTCTCGGTGAAGTCCAGCCCGAAGGCGTCCGACAGGCACACCCGCAACGCCCCCAGCGCCACGTCGGTAACCTCGCCGTGGAACGGCTGCAGTGCGCCGCCGGTCGTCCCGCGGCCCATGAACAGCTTGCCGTGGAACACGTCCGCGCTGCACTCGATGCTCAGGGCCTCGATCGCCGCCCGCGCGTTGTGAAATGTCGGCTTTGGGTTCTGTGTCTCGACGTATTTCTCGCGCCAGTTGGGCTTCTTGAACTTGGGCGCGGCGGCATCCCTGTCGATCGCCGCCGCCACTTCCGGCCCGAGCCGGGCGGCAGGCGGCACGTCGGGATCAAGGATGCCGAACTTGGCCCTCGCACTGTCGATGAAGGCCTGCAGATCAGGGTCGTCAGCTCCACCGTCGCAGAATGGTCCGCAGCGTTCCCCGATCGCCGTATTGCCGAGGCCGCGCGAGACCAGCGACGCCGTCACGTCGCGCATGTTGTCCCACCAGTTGCCGCTGCCGTCGCTGTTCCTGTACTGGCTCTTGTCCAGCATCGCGTCGAGGTCGGCGTCCGAGTAGGCCGGGCTTTCCTGTATGGATAAAACCTTCCCCTTTTTGGGTGGGGTTTTGTCCATACCCTTCGGATCGGGCCCGATCGCACCTGCCGCTAAATCGGGCCGCAGGTCGATAAAATCGCCCTCGACCACCTCGACCCGGTGGTCCGGGTTGCCGTTGACGCGGCCATAATAGAACGACTGCGACAAGGTAAAGCTGGCGTCGTCGATGCCGCCGCCGATCACGCCTTTCAGAGTTGCGACCAGTTTGGTCCGCTCGCCGGGCTGGAGCAGCTCCGACGTCGGGCACAGCACGCGCCACTTTTCTCGCACGCCCTTCTGGTAGCTTGGCGTGGTGTAAATCAGCGCCCGCAGGCCCGCCGCCTGCACGCGCGCCACGCCCTCGTCAAAGGTCAGCTTGCCCGCGTCGTAATCCAGTTCGACGCCGGATATCGCCAGCACGTTCTCGTTAGTGCGCAGGGACTTGCCTTTTTTGCTGCGCACCTCGCCGAACGTCGCCAGTTTCAGCCACGGCAGCGCCTCCCGCGTCGGCGCACCCTCGATCAGGATCTCCTCTGCGAGGTCGGACAGCGTCCACTCGACCTCTGACTTTTTACGTGCCTTCTCATCCTCGAAAAAAGTAATCGCCAACTTGTGCGGGTTCATGCTCCCTTCCTCCCGCGCTTGGAGTTGCGCCAACTAAGGTGAGCCGACCCGAGGTAGAAGGTAACGTCCAGCGTGGCGTCGCCGCAGTCGTCCGGACAGTTCATCTCGATCGACACGCCGTCACTATCCAGCGTGATGCTGTCGGGTATCTGGCGCATGTCGGTGCTACCGCAGCAGGGACACAGCAAATACCCTCCGCTGCCGGTGGCAGGTGCGGAGTTGTTGTCGGTGATGTTGATTTCGCGGTGTTGCTGTCGCAACAAATGCAGGGTATTAAGGTTATTCATAACGGTTTATCTCCAAGCTACGGTTGGGGGTTACCTAGAAGGGCCACGGCGCGCGAACGTCGTGGCCTTTTCGCTGTCAGGACGACAGCAGGGCGTCAATATCTGCCGAATTGCGGATTACGCAAGTCACCGCCCCTAGACGCCTGTAGCGATCGGCACGCAAGATCTGGTGCTGGGATAATATACCTCCGCTCGGGCGTTTCACCTCGCAAAACACCACGCGCCCGCCGGGCAGCACGATCAGCCGGTCGAAGAAGCCGCGGGCCCCCAGAACGGTCACTTTTTCGGCCACGCCGCCCGCGCGCCGCACCCGCGTGACGAGCTCGGCCTCGACCGCACTTTCAAGCCGCTTGACAGTCACGATAGCTCCTGATCTATTCGGCGCATTGAACGTGACGTAAGGTAGCAAGAACGTGGAACAGTGGAAGCCCGTAGTCGGCTTTGAGGATTACTACGAGGTCAGCGACCTCGGGCGGGTTAAAGGGCTGCCGCGCACCACCCAGTTCGGCTCGCGCACCAAGACCCATCCCGAGCGAATACTGAAACCTTGGCAGCTACCCGATAAGAGATGTTTTGGTCGCCACGTCGCCGTGACGCTGTCAGTGGATGGCGTCAAAAAGCGCCGTCCGGTACACCAGCTTGTGCTGGAGACTTTTGTAGGTTTGCGCCCGCCGGGCATGCAAACGCGGCACCTCAACGGCATCCCCAACGATAACCGGCTGGTCAACCTGCAATGGGGTACGCCGCTGGAAAACAGCGCCGACGCACACCGCCACGGCACTCGCATGAAAGGCGAACGGCAGTGGCAAGCAAAGCTGCGCAAGGCTGACATACTCGCGATCCGCGCGGCCTGCGCCGCCGGGGTGCGCGTCGTCGATCTATCTCATCAATATGCCGTCCGCCACACGACAATTATCAAGATCAGAGATCGACAGAGGTGGGCCCATGTCTAAACATTCCAGCCTAATTGGTGGCTCGACCGCGGAGCGTTTCGTTAACTGCCCCGGAAGCTGGGCCGCCAACATGGCGCTACCGCCCAGCGCAGACGTTTCTTCCGAGTACGCACTCGAAGGAAGTGCAATGCACGCCGTTATGGACCGCCTGATGCGCAACCGACAGATCGGGGCGCTCGCGCAGGCCAAGCCGGAGCATTGGTTAGGCTCCAAGTTCATCGACCGCGACCTGACGCAGGCCCACATCGACGAGATGATCGCGCCCGCACTGGAGCAGCTGGCGGAATTGGAGAAGATCTACGGCGGCGGTTTCAAAGTGCTTGGCGTTGAGACGCGCGTCGAATTTCCCGATGTTCCGCTCGCATACGGGACAACAGATCTCCTGCTCGGCAATGGCACCCATGTCGTCATGGTTGATTATAAATTTGGTCAGGGTGTCGGCGTCAAGGCGCTCTACACCGACGAACAGGGCGAGCGCCTGAACGCGCAGTTATGCTTTTACCTTGCTGGTGCCCTGCACAGTTGCAAGCGACTGTTCAAGGGCAGCCCGAAGATGGTGATCGCCGTCGTCCAGCCCCGCGCGGAAGAGCCGCTGACACACACGGTCGTCACCAAGCGCGACATCAAATGGTTCGTCGAGGACGTGCAGAACGCTGTTGCTGCGGCGCTGGATCGCAATCCACCCCTGCAGCGCGGCAGTTGGTGCCGGTGGTGTCCCGCGAAAATTTCTTGTCCCAAATGGACGGGCCCGCTGCTGCAGCTGGCCGACCTGAAGCTGATCCCGCGCACCGAGGTCGTCACCAAAGGCCCCTCACCCTACGGCACCTATCTGGCCAAGGCCAAGGCGCTGGTCGACATCCTCGCGGTCTACACCAAGGAAGTGAACGAGCAACTGCACGCCTTTTTGGAAGACGGCGGCGAGGTGCCCGGTTGGAAACTCAAGGCCAAGGCCAAGATGCGACAATGGATCGACGAGGACGAGGTCGACAAGGAGCTGAGTAAACTCGGTTTCAAGCGGTGGGATATCTGGGACGAGAAGCTGGTGACGTTCGCCAAGGCCGACGCCGCCGCCGAGCGGCTCGGCGTCAAGATCCCGGACCACCTGCGTGTCGCGCCGCCGACCAACGAGACCACCGTCACCACCAGTGACGACCCCGCGCCGGCGATCGATCGCGCCACTGCGATCGAGCAGTTCCGCGCCTCGATCCCGCTCCTGAAGGGGACGTCGAATGCCTGATCGCCTCCTCGGCACCGATCTGCTCCCGACGCTGCTCAAGGTGCAAAAGGCGCTGGAGAGCGAGCCGACA
>Ga0209593_10000775_pt1 | contig 14266 bp, 11 predicted proteins | sample PPLLaktember2015_3_FD_187260 | JGI IMG/M metagenome (GOLD analysis project Ga0209593, IMG submission 187260) | Freshwater sediment microbial communities from Prairie Pothole Lake near Jamestown, North Dakota, USA - PPLs Lake P7 Core (6) Depth... | ecosystem: Environmental > Aquatic > Freshwater...
GTGTTTGCACTACTCTCCTAGCTGGGAGCTTCATTGACATCATTTTCTGCAAGGTCAATCAGAATTTCTATGGTCGACATGGGTGACAGAGGAACAGAACCACCAATTTTCTCTACGTTCCGCATTGCATCCACCATTTCTTGACAAACTTGACGCACAGCTGCTACCTGTGTTTCTCGTGTCGTCGCCATTTTCACTAAAGAACCTTTTAGCCAACGATCTGGTTCAGCCGCGACCAACCGCCGAACATCCCACAGGATTCCATACAGCATATCTAAAAAACGATGGAAATAGACATCATCCCTCCGTATCAGATATTTGATAGTTACCGTAACCATCATCCAAAAGAAAGCAACTTGTTCCATTGCCAATTCTATGCGTTGGCTGAGGCTTTCCACGGATGTCGGTGGTTCGATCAAGATATGTACCTTATCAAACAGCAATAGCGAAAAAGCTGGACGCGCTAGATTCTTTGCATGGGGTCTCAAGACCCAATCGATTGCTAAGGCAGTCTCTTGATAGAGAACAAACGTAAAAGTACCATCTTCTGGTGCATTATGATGGTTTTCATGAATAATGTGTGGCTGTCCAAACTCGCTGAACAGGGCGTAACGTTCTTTGGTTGTAGTTGCCCCGACTTGATGAGGGCGAAAGCACAATTTTTTTGCAAACGTATTTTCAACGACAAGGGTTAGATCTAGATCGCTTACGCTGTCTGCATCCCCACGACCAAAACTGCCTGTTAGCCAGGCGGCTACAAATCGGTCATCTTCCTGCAAAAATTGGGTGATATGTTCCAAAAGCTTGCCGCGATTGGAAGCGTATTCCCGTATTGTTTTCGGTTGCTTCAATTGCATTGTGTCATCAGCCTTGATCTCTTAGAAATGGAACAAATTTAAGGTGATTGCGTCAAGCTGCCCAACGGTGAGCGTTACCCGCGGGTGGGCGGAACGAGACAGCACCATTTTGCCGGAACCAACTCCAAGCCACGCAAACTGCCTGAAAACGCGGCGCCTCCCACCCGTCGGATGCACGTCGTAGACATCGTGCCCGCAGGGTATCCCGCGCAGCGGGGCTGTGTTGGGCAGCTTCTTGATTTTCCGGCAATACTTCTTCTCACTACTATGCGAGAATGGGCTCCAAAACAATATCATGGGCAAATCCAGTCACGAAGGTCAATGGAAGAGCGATGACTTCCATCCCAAGACAAAACAACATAATGGATAAGACGACTTCCGAGTCTCTCACACCAGGTACAAATCCAGTGGTGGCAATTACGAGAGCAAAAACGAGCAGTCCTGCACTAATTGCCAGGGACCAGGGCCATAGCATGGCGAGTGGCTTTCTGATCTGGATTGGCAGAATCTTTTGCCACCAGGTTAGCGGTTGATTGATACGAGTTGAAACAAGCCAGATAAACGGAAAGAATAAGATCTGCGCGATGCCTCCCCCGACCAAAAGAAGTGTAATGAAGAGAAGGAGGAGAATAGTTGGCCCATTCTTCCTGTGGACGAAACCAAGCGACCAGAGGATGATGGCAAAGCCCACAATCATCGATGAGATACCAGCCAGCAAAAAGCTGGGAAGCAGCGTAAAAGCGGGCTCATTGCCATGTGGCCACATCTTCTGCGCTTCTCCAATCGCAAAGATAAACAAGCCGTTTGTGGGGACATTCCCCTGAAGCGTCTCAAAGAAGCCATGGCTGATCCCCGAGATGCCAAAAATGGTTCCCAATGTTGCTACGTTGATTCTAGTTGCTTTATTCATTGCCTTTGTTCTTCATCCTCTTTGATAAGCGCTGCCCAACGGGGAGCGTTACCCGCGGGTGGGCGGGACAAGACAACGCCGCTTTGACGGAACCAACTCCAAGCTTCACAATCTGCCTGAAAACGCGCACGCCGTCACTACGGGCGGCACGCTTCGCAGCCATCGGGGTCGGGTGCACGTCGAAGACATTGTGCCGGCAGCCCCGCGGCGCGGGGCTGTGTTTACACCTTTTCTTTTCCCAGAATTGTATAACTCATTCTCTCAAGCAGTTCATAATCCCAGACCTGTACCTCGTAAACCATATCCTGTTTCGCATACTTGCGATGGATTTCTTCGATCATCGAGAACGGAAATACTTTGTTATGGTCCTGGAGAACGATTCCATCCGGTTGTGGTCCTCTGCAATTTATTCCGGCTTCGATTGCCCTCTGCCAGTAGGCCGTAAAACTATCGTTCAGGGTAAATGTGATATTGGTTATATCCTCTATGTCCTGTATCTTTACCAGTAGTATGCTCGGCTCTACTTCCTCATGCTTTGTTCTTTGTTGCCCCTTTGCGATCGCCTTCCGGGGTGTGATCTTCGGGTAAAGATAGAAATAAACCGGCACCTTCTCCTTCAGCCTCCCATATGCCTGAGTATACCCATCGAATAATTCTTTTTCGACAAATCGTCTTTTATTCAAATAATCATATCGCTCGCTTTTTGCGTATCTTCCCCAGTACCATCCTTTTTGGGAGGCAACCTTATCGCTAATTACGTCAATCTGGCAAGCTTCTGCCATAGTGATCGTCTTGAACAGATGCTCTTTGTCTGTGAAGAAATGGATCAGGTATTGTAAGTCTTTATCCATCATGTTCGTCATTCTCCTGTACACAGCCCAACAGTATGCGTTATGCCCCTGCGGGGTACGGGTGGGTGGTGTGCAGTACGTCTCTCATAAGCGGTATCGTCGATGGGTAGCAATATCGAACATCAAGCCGTCACAATTCCATGTGGCGAGATCAATGGCGCTTGGTTTCATAGAGGCTATCTTTGGCGCAGATTTCATCAAGTGTACAAACTGCTCAAATTCCGGATGAGAAATGCTGCTGATAAACCGTGCTGTGGTTATATGGACAATCCGTGCCATTTCCAAGGGATAGCCATTTTCTTGACAAGCACTTCCGATAGTCTGAAAAAGTTGCCAAAGGTCTTCATTTGGGGAACCCGAAACAAGGATGGCTTCATGATTGTACAACCACCTTCCGAACTCGACGCGGAGATTTTGTGGGCGATCGCCTATGCCTTTTTCAACTGACATCCCAAGATGCTGGAGAGTTTCCAAATCGGGGATAAATCCTTCCAGCTCTCCTTTGCCATATGTGCCGACTGTAGTATGAAGGTTTGGTTCACTGTATTCAACGATGGGTGGCAAAACAGAGCGTATCTTGTTCATAAACTGCGAAATCGGACGGGTTGTCATTTCATCGTATCGCATCACAATGCAGTATCCGCCTTCGGGTCTTTGCAGCTGGCGATTCGGTCTTAGCCCGCCTTGAAGCTAGACCTGTTCGTTTGGAAAGTTATCAAATATGACTTGTGCTTTTTCTACAAAGGTACCAAAAGTCATAGGTGTGTTTTCTTGTGCCATTCAGTATTTCCACCGCCCAACGCTGTACGTTATCAGGTGCACGTCGAAGACATAGTGCCCGTAGCGGGGTTGTGTTGGGCGAGTATGGTTACCGATTTTCTCGTTTCCCAACCATTCTATTTTTTCACGCTGAATTTTAGCACTGAGGCCATTAAACGAGGCAGCCAGGTAATGTCATCTGATTTCAATACAAGGATAACCAGATTTTCTTTTAACTCCTTTTTCCATTTGTCCAGTTCGCGTTTGGCAATTTCATCCTCCTCTATAGATTCTTGAGGGGTTGCAGCATCTTCAAACAATACGACAGCACGACCGATGTTGAGGCGGCCTGCCTCAAGCCATTCCAGTTTTGTTATTGAACATAGGTCATCCTCAGCAGGACGCCAGCCATACCGACCGCCGAGCAATAGAACAAGTCCATCGCATTGTTCAACATGTTGCAAGCATGCCTCCTTCGATCCGGAGTCTTCCGATGGGAATTGTTCCATCATTTCAGGAAAAAAGCCATTTGCTAATAAAGCATCACGCACCGCTTCTCTTGCTTTGTTAAGCCCTCCTCGAGTTGATGAAATAAATATGTGAGGTGTTTTTGGGATGAGGTTGATCCCTGCAGACTTAAGATTATTTCGACTAATTTTCAAAGTGGCGCGTGCGCGGCTGATGAGTTCATCTGATAAGGAAGGTTGAACCGGGTGCTCGTTCTGGCCGATAAACTGGTCAAAAAGCTGTACATGATTGCTAAGGATTTCAAACTTATATTTCAGTAGGCGGGATTTGCTCGCATTGGGTAAAAATTTGGCTGGATTCGCACATTCGAGATCATTCTTTAATCTCGAAATTGCCGCCTGTAAAATCAAAAATTTGATGAGCCACCAGCGTGCGATTATATTTTCCAGCACAACCGGATTATTATGTTTTACATCCAATATCCACCCATGATCATCCAGGCATTCACTAAGAGTTCCCCACCCAAGACACCAAAATTGGTTGGAAGGATTAGCTTCGAGGAACGGTTCCCATTCTCTAAGCCGTATTGTGTCGCGATAATACAGCTTTTGGGGGGCTGCACCACCAGGGGTTATCAATTCCTTGGAGATGATGAGAAGTGCGAGAACTTGGCCGGTATGTAATACAACCGCGATGAAACCATTCTGTCTATCCAAGGCTATGATCTTTCCTCCCTGAAGAAAAGATCCTGGCATCCTGGGATCGGCAACTGCAGCAAGAGGATTTGTTTTGAGCTGCAACCCCTTGTTACAAACCACCTCCCGAACAAAAGCGTCAAAACTATCCCAATCCTCATCGAGGAATAGGGATATTGAAATCATATGTTCTTCTACAGGTTTATTTGGAATGAATATTTCCATTTTTTGGAGATGTCTTCGTTGATGTCTTTATAGATATAGCTTTAATAACTGGAATCTTTGAATTTAATTCGGCGATAAAATCAGTTTGTGCTCGCAGTACTGGCCAGAGACCTGAGCCGATCTGCTGATCAGGGGGTGTTTGTCCAACGCGTTCGATTGCCTTTTCCACCGCATCCATATCAAGACGAAGGGCTTGATCCGGATTTGGCCCCGCTCTTGTGCATAACCAGCATAAAAGCGTTTGCTTTAGAAGATTTTCAGCGTTCTGCTGTATCCCGCTTTTTGAAATCAATTTGCGGATGATTGTGTCATCGGCAAGTCCATTTGCCTTGCTTATGGGTACTTTAACGCTCAACAAACGGCCAAGTGCTCCAACCATGGCCTTGCGTTCACCATTAAGAAAACCACTCCTTGTGGATGCAACAAATTGAAACAGATCGTTTGGATGTATATCAGACAACAGCGCTACAGCATTTCGATACTCCGAACGACCAGCGATGGTATGGGAAAGTTCGATCAGGTCGGGAGTAGCGAGCGCCTCGGCAGTTCGCATGGTAATGATCGTTGCCAGAACTTCGTGAAGATCGAGGGAGGTTGCAGAAAATTCCGCCCAGATCGTGTTGTTGCGGTCAAAGCCATGGATCAAAACTGCGTGAGCACATTCGTGGATTAATGCGATCGTGCGCAGAGTGGCTGGCTCACAGTTAAGATAGCTTGCAAAAAGTGAGATCATCCCTGAGTAAACGATCAGGCGACGGTCCACAGGCTGATAGGTTCCGAGAATCCCTTCGGCTGACAATGGAATGCCGGAAGGGATCAGCGGAACAACACTTTCCAATGTTTCAGTTGATATTTCCTGCTGCGATTGTTTATATCTATTCCAGTCTGATATTAATTGGGCTGTCTGTTCGATATTGCGAAGCATAGCCCGTTCGCCATGGGTCAGTTCGGGGAACAATTCAGAAGAAGGGTCTTCGTTTGAATCCTCCCGGCGCGAAGAATCACTCCTTTCACCCGATTGAGCCCTCCATCGTCTCCGGGCCTCCTGTACGATCTTCACACGCATGGCAGCGATATCATCTCTAAGGCGTCCTCTTCTCTCTTCAATTTCGAGAGCGTTACGGATCGATTCCCTACCAGTCAGCAAATAGGACAATCTGGCGTGTGAATCTTGTGGGATTAACTTTGCCAGGTATTGCATTTGTGGTGCCGGAGCAATCTCCAGGTATAGATCATCCGGCGGCGTGAGCCTTGTCACGTTCCCAACTGTATCCAGCAATACTCTCGGTATGCCTGTGAATACAGCGTTTGCTGATGGGGAAATTACACGAATCAATTCAAGTACACTGTTGATGTCGTCATAATCTCTCCTCATTCGAAAATCCCCGTGGATTAAAGCTTTTAAGAGACTTTCTTCCCGCCCGCATTGATAACTTGCCTGGATAGCCATGGGCATATTATTAAGCATCAATGGCATACGATGCCATCGCCTGCCCACATGGTAGGCGACAGCCGCGCCAACCGTGCAGACCGCAATGCTATCTGAAAGAAGCTGCGGATAATCCTTAAGTTTTTCTATACATGCTATTGCGAGCGAAACATCTATTTCGCAAGAAAGTACACTGGCCAATTCTTGCTTGATAAGAGAGTCCTTTTCGTCTGCGATCTTGATTCCAAAATATCGCAGATCGAGATTTGGGTTTCGAAGAAGATATAGTGTCATTGCATTCCGTTGCCTGCCAAAATGTGCGTATAAGCCATCATCTACATCCTCCCCATCTTTCTTTCGCAGCTCGGTCGCGGCTTGCATAATGATTTTGGAAAATTTGTTCCTGTCAACTCCTTCGAAGAGAGTTGTTTTTTTGATATTCTCTAAATGGTTGAGTTCTTTTAATCCAATTGTAAAATTCGAATCGTGATTGATTCCTTGCTTGTACCTTTCTACAAGCAGTTCATTTTCTTTTCCAGTAATCTTATAGATTTTATTGATGAAATCGGCTCTATCTTCACTTACAGGCCAGATAGTTTCAAGCAAATCGGTTAAAAATTGGGAGCGGCGGTCTCCAACCGGCAAGCTCATGATAGCCTCAGCTAGACCTTGTATTGCCGCAGAACGGTTCGCCGCGGCATCTAAAATCTGCGTCATAGTGTATCGATCTGCTAACAAGGCGAATGCATGGTCTCGCACCTCATCTGTTTCGCCCCAATAATAGAAATATAATAGTGCGATCAGTTCGCTGCTGGGTTTATCTCCGAGCGCAGTTGAAAGTCGTGTTGCATACCTCAGCTTTTCCAAAACAACTGCATTAATTTCTTCTTGAGTAGCCATAGTGATATCTCCTTGTTCCCGTCGATGATTTGACGCTTTCTTACTTAAATCATTATTGATGTTTCTCTCATTCCTTCTTTTTGAGTTCACTCTTTTGTCTTGTAGTAGCAGTCAGGTTCCGCCATCGCGGTAGGGCTGACAGTTACCCGGCAAGCCCGCCCAATGGTGTTATACCGACCAATGCGGTAAAGTGTCCCTGTGCGGGGTGTTACACAGAATGATTCTGTATAGAAGACTATAAGCAAACCGTATAAATGCCCAAAAGCATTTCGGATACTAGTCAGTCCTGGCTTACGAATCAGACCGATTTACCCAATTACCAATATTTTATGGGTTTTCATAGCAAAGATCAGGTGTCATTTGTCATAAAAGCAGCAAATAGACACAGACGGTCGCGCAAGCCGCCGGGTGAAGTACAATAGAAACATAGGAGCCTACTCAAACAGGGATACCCTTCCTATGGCATCACCCAAAGCGATCCAACCCAATGTTTTCGACAAGCCCGACGATTATCAGCGCGCCATGTCGGAAGCCTGGAAGAAATTCACGAGCAACCAGCAGCTGGATGCGGTCGTGCCGCCTCTGATCGCGGCTTCCTGGCGGCGGTCCTGGGGACGGGTCAATCCGGACAATACTGTGGACTTTACTCATATGGGTCGGGACCATTTGCTGGCATCCCAGACAGCCAGCTTCGATGTCATGGCAATTGCGCGGCCCGTCATGGAAGACGTTTATCAGTGTGTCCAGAGATCGGGGACGGTGATCATTCTGACCAACAGCGTGGGCTGCATGCTCGACCTGGTGGGCGATGAGGAGATCATCAAGATCATGTCCGACTGGGGCTGTGAGGTGGGTAGTATCCTTTCGGAAGGATTGATCGGGACAACTTCGTTTGGACTGGCGTTGACCGAACGCATGCCTGTGCAGGTGGCGGGCGCGGAGCATTTCGTCAAGCAGTTTCACGCCTCGGCTGGGGCAACTGCACCCATGTTCGACATCAGCGGCCGTCTGCTCGGGCTGCTGGGGCTGGTGATGCCCGCCAATCGATATCACATTCATTCGCTTGGGCTGGTGGCTGCCGCGGCGCGCGCCGTGGAAAACCAGCACCAGTCCGACCTGTTGATGGCAGAGCAAAACAGCCAGCTGGCGCAGCTGAATACCATTCTCTCGACCATCTCGGATGGCATCCTGGTTTGGAACGCCGATCACCTGCTGGTGCACGCCAACCATGCCGCCAGTCAGATGCTGGGCATCCCGGCCCACTCCCTGGTGGGAAAACCGGCCGGCGCGTTGGTCAGCGTCCCAGCCTTTGTGGAGGAGTCCATCCTGCAGCGGAAGCCGCTGACCGATGTCGAAGGGGTCTTGAACGTGGGGGAACGAAAAGTGAATTGTTTGATCAGCCTGGACTTTGTGTTCCAAAGCCCTGAGAAGCTGCGATGGATCATTGTCACGCTCCGTTCGGAAAAGAAGGTGCGGAAACTGATCCAGCGCCAGGTGGGCGCCACTGCCGCCCTGACGCTGGATGACATCCCTGGCGAGACGCCGCAAATGCAGCACGTGCGAAATTTCGTACGGTCCGCCGCCGGGGCGCAAGCCAGCATCTTGATCCGCGGGGAAGTGGGCACCGGAAAGAATGCACTTGCCAGCGCCATCCATAATGCCGGTCCTTGGCATGATGGACCCTTTGTCATTTTTGCCTCCTCTTCCGTGCCCAATGAGCTCGTGATCAGCGATCTGCTGGGTTATGATGAATCCATTGAAAATAAACGTCTCAGCGGGCGCCCCAGCAAATTCGAATTGGCGCAGGGGGGAACGTTATTTTTTCAGGATGTAGACGCCCTGCCGCTGGAAGCGCAGGCGGTCCTGCTCAACGCGCTGGAGATCGGCGTGGTGCAACGCCTGGGCGGGCAGCGCGCCGTGGAAGTGGAGGCGCGTGTCATCGCCTCCACTTCGGCAAATATGGAAGTATTGATCGCTCAGGGGGCTTTCCGTCCGGATCTGTACTACCGCCTGGGTACGTTCACCGTGACGCTTCCGCCGCTGCGGGAACGTCCGCGTGACATCCCGGTAGTGGCGAATCGGATACTGGCGCGCTTTACACGACAGCTCGGTTATGAGGTGTCGCTTGCACCTGAAGTGATGGATGTATTCAAAAAATATGCCTGGCCCGGGAACATCCGTGAAATGGAAGCCGTTTTGGGGCGTGCAGCCACCCATGCTACTGCCACCGGCCTGATTGGCCTGGCACACATCCCCAGCAATGTGCGTCTGATGGAAGCCACCCCACGGACCTTCAAGCCTTTTCTTCAGGTGAAGGTCAGTTCTTTGAGTGAGATGGAACGCGAGACGATCTTGCTCGTGGCGCAAATGCATCGCGGCAATGTTTCGCGCATGGCACAGGCGCTGGATATCAGCCGTACCACGCTATGGCGGAAACTCAAGGATTATGGCATCGACCCGAATGAATATCGGTAGAGACTCTATGTCATTCTGAGCGTAGAGGGCGTACGTTGCCCTGCGAAGCGACCCTGGCACCGCCCGCCAGGGCAGGTGAGAATCCCGCCGCGCAGCGGCGGAGACCCTTCGTTGCACTCAGGGTGACATTTCATTCTATATTTCCAGCCACCTGACAGTTTATTTCAAAAGTAATCCGTCGGTCGAGTAGCCCTGTGCTCTTCGGGGCATACACCTGCACTGCGCGCAGGCGCAAGTGTCGAGACCAGGCGCCACTTCTCGCAATGACGGAAAACTCCTGCTTGCTCTAGCCGCCGTCCTCGGCGGCGCATTTACAAGTTAGTCCTTCGCCGCCCTCCTTCGAGGGCTACCGGAGGGCGGCGACATTTCATTGAGCGCACTGTTTCATTACGGAACAGTGCGTTTGCTTTAAGTGTTTCAATTAAGAACACTTTTTGATCAATTGTTTGACTATTTCCCATCATATCCATAGAATTAAAAAAGTAAATATCTCCACCGTTTCAATTTCATATTTCATCGTGAAGAACTATGCTGGCAAATATGTTTTTCTTCAAGGGAGTGAAGGCATTCTGGTTGCGCAGGGTGACCGGTCTGCTTTTATTTAATAGGAAAGTAGGTCAGGCTTGTAGCCTGACGGTTCTTTGGAAATACAAAGTTGTGGCGGGTTAAAAACCCGCCCTACTGAACAATGAAAGGAGAGTGCCAGGGACCGCAAATATTGACCATTGACCGATCCTTATTACGCCGATGTCAGTAAAATCCAAAGTTTCATAACATAAAGGAGATGTATCATGCTAGGACAGTTGATTGGCGAAGTATTCGGGACCTTCATCCTCATCCTGCTGGGTGATGGTGTGGTTGCAAACGTGGGCCTGGCGCCTCGTCTGGCAGCGGGCGCTTATAACTGGAACACGATTACTTTTGGTTGGGCGTTCGCGGTGATTGTGGCTGTCTATGTTTCTGCCGGTGTTTCAGGTGCTCACCTGAACCCCGCAGTCACGGTTTCGCTGGCCATGAAGCGCGGCTTTCCCTGGGGCAAGGTTGGCCCGTACATCCTGGCCCAGATGGTTGGCGCGTTCCTGGGCGCTCTGGCTGTCTACCTCACCTACCGGGATGGTTTGGTCAGCGCGGGCGTGCCGAATGTGTGGAGCACCGGCCCCGGCTCAGTCTTCGGAAGCGCCTTCTGGGGCGGCACCGGCGCAGCAGCGACCGGCGCTTACAGCTTCACAACCGCTATTCTCACCGAGTTGTTTGGGACCGCGGTCCTGATGTGGGGCATTCTTGCCAGCGGTGATGCCAAGAACACCGGTCTGATGCACAATCTGGGACCCTTCCTGGTCGGCGGCACGGTTCTGGCGGTCGGTCTAAGCCTGGGCGGTCCAAGTGGTTATGCCATCAATCCTGCCCGCGACTTTGGTCCACGCATCTTTGGAACCCTGGTCGGTACACAGGATTTATGGGCGAACGGCTACTGGTGGATCCCGCTCATTATTCCGGTCATCGGAGGAGTCCTGGGCACCTACGTGTATGACTGGCTGGTCGATGCAAACCTGCCCAAGGTTGAGCCGGTTGGACGCAACAAAAACTAGTTAAACCCGTTGTTCCGTAAGACCTATCTGGTGTACGAATAGGTTTGATGTCAACCTTGAAGGTTAAGGGAGTTGGTCTAATGAAAAAACTGATTAACAAACCTGAAAATGTGGTCCGGGAGGAAATGGAGGGCATCGCCTATGCCCACCCGGATCTGGTGAAGGTGCACTACGATCCCAACTTTATCGTCCGTGCGGACGCGCCCATTCAGGGCAAAGTCGGTGTAATCTCCGGGGGAGGCTCAGGTCACGAACCGATGCACGGCGGTTTTGTCGGTATGGGAATGCTCGATGCGGCCTGTCCCGGAGCGGTATTCACCTCTCCAACCCCGGACCAGATGCTGGAGGCGACCAAGGCTGTCAATGGCGGCGCCGGTGTGCTTCACATTGTCAAGAACTATACCGGCGATATCATGAACTTCGAAATGGCCGCCGAGCTGGCGGGCGCCGAAGGGATCGAAGTGGAAGCGGTGGTGACAGACGATGATGTGGCTGTGAAGGATAGCCTCTATACCGCCGGCCGCCGCGGCGTGGGTGTCACTGTACTGGCCGAGAAACTTTGCGGTGCGGCTGCCGAGCAGAAGCGCTCGCTCAAGGATGTGGCTGAGGTTTGCCGCAAAGCCAAGAACCTGGGTCGCACGATGGGCATGGCGCTTACCTCCTGCACGGTTCCGCACGTTGGGAAGCCCACCTTCGATCTGCCGGAAGACGAAATGGAAATAGGCATTGGCATCCACGGTGAACCGGGCCGCACGCGCATGCCTGTCAAGCCGGCCGATGAGATCGTTGAAATGCTCATGGAGCCCATCCTCAGCGATATTCCCTACAAACAGGGCGATGAAGTCCTCCTGTTTGTGAATGGCATGGGCGGGACCCCGCTGCTCGAGCTCTACATTATCTACCGCAAGGCTTATGAGATCGCAGAGAAACATGGTCTCAAAATCGTGCGCAACCTGATCGGTCCCTACATCACCAGCCTCGAGATGGCTGGCACATCCATTACCATGCTCAAAATGGATGATGATATGATCAAACTGTGGGATGCGCCGGTCAAGACTCCCGGTCTGCGCTGGGGAGTGTAAATTCGGATTTGCGTAAGCCAACGGAGAGTTCAGATATGTCGATTACACGTGATGATGCACTGAACTGGATCAAAGCCATTGCCAATGTGATTGGCGAAAATAGCGCTTATCTTACACAGCTGGATGCCGCGATTGGCGATGCCGACCACGGCGCCAACATGGAGCGCGGGTTCAAGGCTGTCATGAACAAAATGCCCGAGATCAGCGACAAGGATATTGGCACTATTTTTAAAACGGTCGGCATGACCTTGATCTCCACCGTTGGTGGGGCGGGAGGACCCCTGTATGGAACTTTCTTCCTGCAAGCGGGTTTGAAAACCGCCGGGAAGATGGAACTCAATCTGGTTGACTGGACCGAGGCGCTGGAAGCCGCACTCAACGGCGTGATCATGCGCGGCAAGGCGGAACCGGGCGATAAGACCATGGTCGATGCGCTCACTCCAGCCGTTGTCGCCCTCAAGCAGTCCATCCCGGATAGTCAACCGATCAACAAAGCCCTCGAACTCTCGGCCGAAGCCGCCCGGCAAGGCATGGAAGGCACGATCCCATTGGTGGCGCGCAAAGGCCGCGCCAGTTACCTGGGTGAACGCAGCGCCGACCATCAGGATCCGGGCGCGACCTCCTCGTATCTGATCCTCAGAGCCGCCGCCGACACCTGGAAGGGTATTGCCTCCTAAATTGTCGGTGGCGCAGTGGAGCGTTCCCGGCTTTGACAGCTGCGGATGGCGCTTGAAAGCGATCCGCATACAAACTTGCTCATTTATTCTCATCAGGAGATACCAAAATGGCTAAATATTCAGCAGCAGTTGATCAGGGTACAACCAGTACCCGTTTTATGATCTTCGACCATAAAGGCAAAGTGGTCGGTATCGATCAAAAGGAACACGAACAAATTTACCCGAAGCCCGGTTGGGTGGAACACGATGCCCTTGAGATCTGGGAACGTGTACAGCAAGTGATCAAAGGTGGATTGAAGAAGAGCAAGGTTTCCGTGACGGACATTGCCGCCGTGGGTGTGACCAACCAGCGCGAGACCGCCGTTGTGTGGGAAAAGGCGACCGGTAAACCGGTCTACAATGCCATCGTCTGGCAGGATACCCGCACCGATACCATCTGCAATGAGCTTGCCAAAGATGGCGGGCAGGACCGCTTCCGCACCAAGGTTGGTTTGCCGCTGGCGACCTACTTCTCCGGTCCCAAGGTCAAGTGGATCCTGGACAACGTCAAAGGTGTGCGCGCAAAAGCCGAACAGGGCGAAGTGCTCTTCGGCAATATCGATACCTGGGTGATCTGGAACCTGACCGGAGGTCCCGATGGAGGCGTTCACATCACCGACGTTTCCAACGCCTCCCGCACCATGCTGATGAACCTCGAGACCCTGGACTGGGACCCGGATATGCTCAAGGTGATGGACATTCCGCGTGCCATGCTTCCCGCGATCAAACCTTCATCAGCGATCTATGGCTATGCAAAGGGCACTCTGGATGGCATCCCTGTGGCAGGTGACCTGGGCGACCAGCAGGCGGCGCTCTTCGGGCAGACCTGCTTCAGCGCCGGCGAAGCCAAGAACACCTACGGCACCGGCTGCTTCATGCTGCTCAACACCGGCACCAAGCCGGTTCAGTCCAAGAACGGGCTGCTGACCACCCTCGGCTACAAGATTGGCGATCAGCCCGCGGTCTACTGTCTGGAAGGCTCCATTGCCATCACCGGTGCGCTCGTGCAATGGCTGCGCGATAACCTGGGCTTGATCAAGAAATCGGCTGATATCGAAGCACTTGCCAAGACCGTCGATGATAACGGCGGCATTTACTTCGTCCCGGCCTTCTCGGGCTTGTTCGCGCCCTACTGGAAGAGTGATGCACGCGGTGCGATCGTCGGCATGACCCGCTATGTCAATAAGGGACACATTGCCCGCGCAGCTCTCGAAGCCACTGCCTTCCAGACGCGCGAAGTGCTGGACGCCATGAACAAGGATTCAGGCGTCGACCTGACTGCCCTCAAAGTGGACGGTGGCATGGTCTAT
>Ga0209593_10000778_pt1 | contig 14259 bp, 25 predicted proteins | sample PPLLaktember2015_3_FD_187260 | JGI IMG/M metagenome (GOLD analysis project Ga0209593, IMG submission 187260) | Freshwater sediment microbial communities from Prairie Pothole Lake near Jamestown, North Dakota, USA - PPLs Lake P7 Core (6) Depth... | ecosystem: Environmental > Aquatic > Freshwater...
AGCGCCTGATCGATGAACAGGATCAGTCTGCCGGTCGTGTCGCCCATGGTGAAATGGGTCACATCAGGGCCAATGGGCACGTTGGGAATAACCACCGCATTGGTCTGCGCGGTGCCATTGGCAGTCACCGATTTCACGGTAATCGGCTGCGACGCGCCGAGCAGCGGCACGCCGCGGACGGTAAGGTCGCTGACCATGGTGTCAGTCGGCACAAATACCGGTGCACCACCCCAGACGGTTAGCCGCAAATCCGTCGTCAGCCAGTTCAGCCCGGCGGTGACGAAGCGATAACGGGCGCTGTCGTAGGGCTGATTGGCCATTTACCACCTCGGAAACCGCCAGGCAGCGAGGTTATAGGCATAGCCGCGGATCGCCTCCTGCTTGCGGAACGCCATTTTGTTGCGGAACCGTTTGGCGTGGTAGGCAGCAATGGTGGCATTGGCCCAGGGCTTCGCCGGCATGCCGTACAGGCGTCCGAGCGTGCCGTCGAGCCAGTCCTGGAAGAACATCGGGTACATCCAGTCCGGCAGCAACCAGTCGCCGCAGTCGCATTCCAGGCAGGTCTGGGCGACGGTCAGCGCCAGGTCGGCCTGCAGCGGGTAAGAAACATCGGCGGCGCTCGGCGCCGCTGCGACCGAAATGTAGTTCGGCCGATAGATGGCGTAGGTGAACATGCCGGTCGGCTGCAGATCACTGATCGCCGGCACGTAGGACGCGTCGCCATCGGGGAAGGTCAGGTCGGGCAAGAGCGTGCCCAGCGACGTCTGGGTGAAGCCGCCGCCAGTACCGCCGACCGGGCGGCCGATCAGCGGCTGCCCGTTATGGACGACGCCAAGCATGCGCACCACTTCGGAATCCGCCGGCGTCGCAAAACTGTATTCGGATACATTCGCTTCAAGGTCGATGTCAGTGCGATAACGCCAGGCCGAGGTCCTGCGAAAGAACTCGTCCATGACATTGAACACCTCGATCTGCAGCATCGGGTCGGTGACGCCCGGCACATGCACCTTGAGCGTCTGCATCAGCCGGTCGGTGGGAGCGCAAACCATGGCCTACCCCTGAGCGGTGAGCAGCTGGGCGGTGAATTTCTGCAACAGCCCACCTGCCCGCTGATCGGTTGTCGGCTCGTCGTCCCTGAGCTGTGCTCTGCCGACGATGTAATAGACCAGGGCCGCCCGGTACTGCGGGTCAAAGGTGACCTCGGCGTCCGTGTCGATGGTCCCCGAAGGGTCTGTCCAGGGGACATCGAACAACGGCAGGAACAGGTCGGCTCTGAGCCGTCGCGCCTCCAGCAGTCCGATGTTGAGCGCGTCGACCAGATCGTCGTCAGGGTAACGATATGGCGACACCTCATCCTGCAGGAGGCGTCTGGCTTCCTCGATATACTGCCCTACTGTCGCCAGTGCGGGCATCGGATCAACCCGGCACCACGATGGCCTGGGCAAGCGCCTTGCCGTCCAGGACCTTGGAGCCGTAGACCTGCAGGCCGCGAAGCAGCGTGCCGAACGTCATCTCGGAACGAAGCGTCTCGACCTTGTTTATCTGTGAGGCGAAGGTGAGCGCATGCTGCGTGCCTGCGTAGATCACCCACTCGCCGGCCGCCAGGCCAGCCGCCGTCCCGGAAGGCAGAAGATTCGAGACGTAGATGGTGAAGCGGTCGACCATGCCGAGCCGGCCGTTGCGCAGGATCGAGGTGCCGTCTCCGGTGAGCGAAGCATCGCGGAGTTCCGACATCTTGATCTGGCTGCTGATCCAGGCGGGAATCACCACCCAGCGGCCGGTCTCGGGAATGTTCTGTTCGTCGAGCACCTGACCGAGCCGCACGAGCAGATCGACGATCTCAATCTTGCCCGCTGTTCCGGCAGGATTGCGAGCGACGATCTGCAGCGGCGTCCCGGTGACACCCAAGTTGACATTGTTGGAAATCATCCCGGCCGTGGTGCCCATGTTCTTCGGATGGGCCTGGCCGAGCAGGGTCTTCAGCACTTCCGTGTCGACGACGATCTTGAACTGCTGCGCGGCATCGTCTGACCACATGTTCATCATGTTGAGATCAGCCTGAACCTCATAGACGTCATCGAGAATCAGGTTGAAGTATTTACCCTGGTCGATCTTAAGCTCGATGATGTTGGAGCCAGGACGCTCGATTTCGAGCAAGCCGTCCGCCCTGTAGTTCTTGATGGTGATGGTCGGCTTGGTGCGGATGACGACGGTGTCACCCTTGTTCTTGATCTCGCCCTCGTAGTCGGTGTTCGAGATCGCCGCCAGGACGGTCGACGCGTAGAACTTCTCGATCAGCTTTGTCGACCAAAGGATCGGGATGAACGTCCCGGCGTATGCGGGGTTTGGGCTTGCTGAGCCAGTCGGGTAAATGGGCGGCGTGGTGCCAGCCCCGGCGAGTGGGAACCCACCAGTTGTCGTATAAGCCATGGCGATCCTCGCTTAGAGAAAGCGGTTACTGGATTCGCCCTTCATGCTGAGCCTGCCAGATGTCTCGCTCGATGGCCTCGGCGTCCGCCTCGCGTCCCCGATACTTGCCCGCGATCCGATCCTGCGTGAACTGCGCAATCCAGGCGGCGGTGTAGACGGGTTTGTCGGGCGGCAGATGCTGCGGCGCCGATCTGGCTCTGCCGGGTGCCGCGAAGTCCTCCAGGGAGGGTTTCCCGCTGGCATGCCCGTTGCCGGGCAGAGGCGGCGCTGAATCGCCCTGGGCTGGAGGGTTCGGCGGGGAGCCGACAGCCTCAAGAAATCCCCGGAAAAAAGATACGACCCGATTTCCTTCGTGTCTAGAGAAGGCCTCCTGCAACAGATCGTTGCGTCTGCGGCCGGAAAACGGGTCCGGTTCCTCCAGCCACAGCTTGAATTCCTCGGCCCGGTTGACCTCGCGCCAGTTCGGCACCGCGGCGCTCAGCGAACTGTAGACGTTCTGCTGCTGGTCGCGGACCATCACCGTGCCGACCGCGTCGGTGCGCTCCTCCAGCCGCTTCAGGCGTTTCGCCAGCTCGTCGAATTCCGGGAAATATTCCTCCTTGGCGCGCTTGCCGATAACGGTCAGCAGCTCCTCGCCATATTCGGTGGCTTCCTCGGGAGTGACGAAGCGCTGTTTCGACGACGGCGTGTCGGCCGGTGGCGGCGGCTCCTGGGCGCCCTGGATTTTCAGGCTGGCGACCAGTTTTTCCAGCTCGCCGATGCGCTCGCCCTGGCTGCTGTAGTTCCTCTGCAGCGTCTCGTAGCGGCCCTGCAGGCTGCGGTACCGCTGCTCGGCATCCGGCTCCGGCTCCGGCTCCGGCTCCGCAGCCGGTCCCGGCGCCTGGATTTGTGGGGGAGGCGCCGTGGTCCCCTCCGGCTGCGGAGGAGCCGCCGGTTGTCCCGGCGGCTGTTCGCCGGCTGCGTCAGCCGGCGGATTGTACATCGCCTCGACCTGCGCCACCTGATCGGCCACCTGCTTGGGGGGTTTGGGGGTGTAATCGACGAGCGCCTGTTCGGGTTTCTTAGCCATTGTTCCTCATCTTCTCGTAAAGCTGCGGCGCGTTCATCAGCGTTGTCGCCAGATCGTTCATGATTACCGCCATGCCCTGCGCCTTGAGCAGCATCTCCGGCGGGCACTTGACCACCTCCATGGTCTGCGCCGCGGCCGCCTCGCGCAGCGCGAACAGGAATTGCTGCCAGGCTTCCGGCGCCTCGGACCTGAGCGCCATGGCAGCGGTGACCAGCTTGACGTTGGAGGTCATCGGCGTTTCTTCGGCAGTTCGAGCACCTTGACCTCAGCCGGATTCGGCTCGATGGGGTTAACCGGCGTCGCCTTCGCATAGTCGACAATGGTGCGTTTCGACTTGCCGAGATCGTTCAGCCCGCCGCGACCCGGCAGCGGTCGGGAGGTCTTGCCTATTTTCGCCATTTTTTCGGTCCCTGGCGCTGGCTGCCGACCTTGGTCTTCGGCACCTGGCGCTCGCCGACTGCCTCTATGTCCTTGATATCCGTAGGAAAATAAGTGTCACCATATGACACGTTGATGCCTCCGGCCTTCTCCGGCCTGGGCGCCTTCTTTTTGGCATAGCTGCGCTCGTCGCTGTCGCCCTTGGAAAAGCTCGCCTTGAGGCCGGGGCTGCCGCCCTTCAGCGCGTAGCTCTTCTGGTAAGACAGCCGGGACACTCCCTGTCCCGACGTCTTCGACACCGAGGCGCGCGGCGCGCGGGCCATTACTTCTTGCCGCCGCCGCCGGTGTTGGTGTTATGCGACACGCCCGGTTTCTGCTGCTTGACCGGGGTGAACTTATGCATCTTGCCGCTCGGTCCAGCCTGGATTTTCATCTTCCCTGCCGACTTAGATGAGCTGCCTTTTGACTTGGCCATAAGCCATCCTCCTGTTTTCGAAGCAACTTATCCCAGGATAACTTGCTTCACGCTGGACCCTGGGCGGGATTGGGCGGCGATCCCTGCCCTTGCTGTGGCGTCGCGCCGACGACGTTGGTTTGCGGTCCCTGCGGTGCGCCGGGAGGGGCCGGCGGCGCCGCAGGGCCACCTCCGGGAGGTGCGCCAGGCCCACCCGCGCCGCCTCCCATCTGAGCCTTGATCTCCTCCTCCGGCGGCACGATGTCGGCGCCGGGCAGGCCAATGCCTTCCGACACCGCGCGCAGCACCGTGGCGCGGCCGGGAACGCCCATGATCTGCGAATCGATGGGATTGGCGGTGATCTGCAGGAACTCTAGCTGGCGCTGCCGCTGCGTCTCGCGTTGCATCGCCACATTGACTCCGAGGACCACAATGTTTTCGTCGCCTCGTAGCATGCCGGTCCGGTCGGTAAGCATGACCATATCGTACAATTCGGAGATGGCCGGCTCGATGACGTCGCCGTCGATGTTTGCAGCCACTGTCTGAAGGATTTTGGCTGCGTTGCCCATAAGCATAGCAAGACCAGAAGCTGTACGGCCAGCACCGCCAAGCCGCTCAGAACCAGTGATGTAACGGGGGATCGCCGAGAGTTCATCGGCGATCTGGGTGAATTTCTCGTAGACACCAAGCAGTTCCTGGGCGTTGGAATTCGGCTGGAAGAAGGTCACCGGCATCTGGCCGTTGTTGGCGCCCAGCGGATCGGTCTCGACATGCCAGCGCTTCCATGGGTAGAGATCGTCGCCGTTTTCGTTCTCGGCGACGCGGTCGTCGTTCACCACAACCTGGGGACCGGAAGCAATAGACATGTTGTTGATGAGGCTTCGCAAGGCAGCGTTCGTGGCATCCTGGATATCATCGAGTATGTCTGGCAGGGCGTTGCCAACCACGGTGCCTGGCACCTTCTCGAAACTTGTGACGTAATAAGGCGCCCGCTTCCTGAGGCTGGGGCTGAGCTGCACCTTGATGATGTAGCGTCCGATCTTGAATGCATCGACGAAGTAATCCCGCATCGGGTCAGGACACTGCTGCGGCGTCATCCCGTAATCGAGCAGCATCTCGCCCTGCACATAGCCATGGTATTCCAGCATGTCCATCATGCCGGACTGGTTCATGCGCGGGTCTTCCCTGGATTCCATCACCGCGCGGCTAGTGTCGGCGCTCGACGCGTTGGCCTCGACATAGCCCGACTGGCCGTACCAGCGCAGCACCTCGTAAATGGCGTCCTGGTTGTAACCCGGCAGGCCAATCAGCTGGTTGAGATCGGAACGCGTCACCCTGGTGCGCTCGATCACCGCCGCATCGGCAATGTCGCTGACGCCGGGCGTCCACCAGACATCGTAGGGCGACACCCGGTTCCAGAACATGCGGGGTCTGTCCACCGTCTGCGCCTTGCCCTGCACCCAGGTGACATCGGGGACGATCCTGACCACCGGACCTTTCAGGCACATGAACGGGAACAGCGGGATATCGACCAGGCATGACGCCAGCGCCTCGTAGAAAAACCCTTCGGTGAGGATGTCGTCCAGCTTGCGGAATGCGACCTCGGTCTCCAGCCGCGCCTTTTTCAGCGCCGCCCGCTTGGCGGCGCCCATCAGGTTGGTGACGCGGTCCTTGATCTCGTTCGGCGCCGGCCGCTCGCCGAGCGACGTCATGGTCTGGATTTCCACCTGCACCAGCTGCTGCACGTCGCCCAGCACATCGTCGGGCAGCGTCGGGTCGGGGGTGGCCTCCAGGCCCCAGGGTTTTTCGGTGTTGAGGTAGACATCGCGCAGCAGCGAGGTGGCGCCGCGGCACTTGGTGGCGATCAGCCGGGCGTAGATTTCGGAGCCGCCGAAACGCCGGATTTCAGCCAGCTTCTGTGAATCGTACTTGCCGTTGAACACCCGCATGGCGTTGGCCAGCCGGTCCGACCAGCCATTGCCGCCATCGCGGTGCCGTACAAACGTCTCGAATTCGTTGTCGATGAAGGCGACGAGATTTGAGGTCAGCTGGCTGGCGACGGCATCCTCGGCGATGCGCTGCGCCGCGGCAGCCTCCGCCTCCTGGCCGATAAGCCCTTCAGGCGTGACAAGTCGCAGTCCTGCTGCCATGACTGTTTTCCCTCGGTCTTTCGCCCATACACCCAAGGGGACGGCAATGGCAAATACTGTCGGGCGCTCGGAGCTGTTCGCGGTGAATTTCGCCGCTTTGGCGCGCGAAATCGCCATGGACGTGCTGCCGCTCGACCAAATCCTGCGGCTGCACGAGCTTTCCGACGACGACTGGGTCAAGGTGCAGCAGAATCCGTCGTTCCAGGCGATGCTGGCCGACCTGGTGAAAAGCTGGAACTCGGCCGGCAACACCCGCGAGCGGGTGAAGATCAAGGCAGCCTCGGCGCTGGAGGCGCAGCTGGAGGTCTACGTGGCCGACATTTCCGACCTGTCGATCCCGCTGGCGCAGCGCGTCGAGGCGGGCAAGTTCCTGGCCCGGCTGGGCGAGCTGGACGGCAATCTCGGCACGGCGCCGGGGCAGGCGTTCGCGATCACCCTCAACATCGGCGCCGTGCACAGGGAAGTCGAGGTGCGGCCGAAACTGATCGAGGGCATCATCCCGGAGGAGTGAATTGTCGATTGTCTACACGGCCCCCTTCACGGCCGAAAAATTCATGCTCAGCGACGCCTTCGTGCGCATCCTGGTCGGCCCGGTCGGCTCCGGCAAGACGACCGCCTGCATCATCGAAATCCTCAGACGCGCCATCGAGCAGGCGCCGGGCGCGGACGGCATCCGCCGCACCCGCTGGGCGATTGTCAGGACGACGCTGTCGCAGCTGAAGATGTCGGTGCTGTTAGACTTACTCGCGTGGTTTCGCCAGATTGCAACCTACAAGGTCACCGAGCAGCTGGTGACGCTCGAATTCAACGATGTGGTGTGTGAAATCTACCTGATCCCGCTGGAGGAAGAGGAAGACCAGAAACGTCTGCTCTCGATGCAGCTGACGGCGGCGATGATCAACGAGGCGATTGAACTCTCGGTCGATCTGGTGTCGGCGATTGCCGGCCGCTGCGGCCGTTTCCCCTCCAGGGCCGACGGCGGCCCGAGCTGGTTCGGCATCATCGCCGACACCAACGCGCCGGTCGAAGGCTCCGACTGGCATCGCATGATGGAAGACGATCAACCGGCCGACTGGGCGATCTTCCGGCAGCCGTCGGGTCTCAGCAATGCGGCGGAAAACGTCGAGAACCTTCCCGAGCGCTATTACCAGCGGCTGGCCGAGAACCCCAATCGCGACTGGGTGCGGCGCTATGTCGAGTGCGAATATGGCGAGGACCCGTCGGGCACCGCGGTGTTCCGGGAATCGTTCAAAAGATCGTTCCACACCACCACCGGGTTAAGACCGGTCGGCGGCAGGCCGCTGCTTGTCGGCCAGGATTTCGGACGCTCGCCCTGCTCGGTGATCTGCCAGCAGGATTTTCGCGGTCGTCTGCTGGTGCTCGAAGAGGTGCTGGCCGAGGATATCGGGCTGGAGACGCACGTCATCCGCAGTCTGAAACCAGTGCTGTGGAGCGAGCGTTTCCAGGGGCTGTCGTTCGCCGCCGTCGGCGACCCGTCGGGCGTCTCCAAAGGCTCGATGCTGGAGGAAGACCATTTCGACGTGCTGGTGCGGCTGGGCATCCCGGCCTTCCCGGCGCCAACCAACAACATCGACGCCAGACTGTCCGCGGTGGAGGCGCTGCTCTACCAGCAGCGCGACGGCGGCCCGGCGCTTATCATCGACCGCGACAAGTGCCCGGCGCTGGTGCGGGCGCTGAATGGCGCCTACCGGTTCGGCAAGACCAAGGAAGGCATCACCCGGCCGCTGCCGGAGAAACTGCACCCGTGGAGCGACGTCGCCGATGCCCTGCAATATGCGGTGATGACGGTGAATTCCGGCCTGGTCGACCGCATCGCTAGGCGAATTCGCCGGCGACCGGCAAAGAAACCGGCATCGAAGGTGTCTGCTGCCGGCTGGACCTAGCCATGTAGAGCGAATTGTCGGGGCCGGGCTTCGCATCTGCAGCGGGCTTCGCATCTGCAGCGGGCTTCGGCATGAACAATTTCTCGAACTGCGCGCAGGGCCACACCTCGACCCGCACGTCGCCAGGGAAATCGGCCAGCATCAGCACCTCCTGGCGGCAGACATAGTCGCCCTTGCGGCAGACGGCGACCTCGCCGGAGGCGAGGGGGACGCGCAGGCACGGCCCGGCCTCGATGCCGCGGACCTCGTCATATTCCGACCAGCTGATCCAGTTGCGGTCGACCCAGCCGGGCGCATCGGGCGGGATTCTGGCCGGATACTGCCAGGCCTCCAGAATCCTGATGCGGCTTTCGTAGGCGGTGTAGGAGTGTTTTGGCGGCGGGTCGATATCGCCATCCAGCGGCTCGACAATGGTCGGGTCGTCGGCGCTGCGGCGGCCGGGCTGGCCGGGCTGGCCAGGGATGACATCGGGGTCGTCCTCGGGCCTGAGAGGGTCTTTGGTGGGGTCGTCCCTGGCAGGCTCTACGGGAAGGTCCTCTTCCTCGTCCTCGTCGTCGTCGCCATTCTCGTCGGGTTCCGGCTCCTCGGGTTCCTCGGGGGGCGGCGCCTCACCGGGGTCGGCAGGGGCAGGCTCACCGGGATGCTGCTGGGCATGAATCCTGGCGCGTGCTTCGTTGAGATCGGCAACGGGATCGGGGGTGGGGTCGTCCTCCGGAGCGGCAAGCCCCAGCAAGGCTGAAATATCGGCAGGCGGCGGGGTGCGTCTGGCCATGGATCACCTGTAAACGAGTTTCGGCTGGGTGGATTTCCTGACGGTCGAACCGACCTGACGGTTGGCGCCGACTGGCGGCACGCTACCAGACTGGGGTTTTTCGGCAATGGGTGGCGTCTGAGGCGATTCGAGACTGCCGGAGGCAGTCGAGGGAGCCTCCATCGCAAGTTCCCGCAGGGACTTGCGGTCCAGCAAATCCAGATAATTATCCAGCGCCCGGCGGACATGCTCCTGGATCGAAATGTGGTCGCGGGCGCGATGCGCGGTCAGGCGGTCGTACTGTCTTTGCGTGATGCGCATCGGCAGCGGTCTGAGATTCTGGAACGTCATTCGTGTTGGCCTCCTGGACCAGGGATGTAGTCGATTTTTTCCAGGAATTCAATTGTGTTACGTGGTTTTTGTGTTTTCTGTATTTCAGGCAGTCCTAAAAAGGCCCAGGCCCCCCGCCCCCGTTGGCCGGGTACCCGGCCGGCCGGCCGCCCTAGTCCGCATTGTCGCTGGCCTACCCTAGTCGAGGGGTTCACCCTCCACCAATTCAACCGGGTGTGACGCGAGGCTAGGGCGAAAGCTGCGGGCCACAGACAGAGGTGTGCGCTTGAAGGGGGTGTGTTCGTGAACTCGATGCCCTTGGAGGCGAGCCAAGTATGCCGCTACGCGGTGTTACAGCGCCCATCCACAAGGGATGCGGTATCTCTACTGACTAAAACCTCTAGACGCGCGGAATCTCTCCTTCGAGGGGAGGCCGGTGAAACCGATGCTGATGCATCGGACCTGAACCCGGCCGGTTCCGTGACGTAAAAGGTTCGAAAGGTAGAGAGCGGTTAGGGTAGCGCACGACATCGACTCGTGTGTATCCCGTGAACCGTAGAAGGGCCAACACCAAGGGCCGCGCCAGCTTGTAAGGCGCGCGGCCCTTGTGTTGTTGCAGCCAGTACAGCGCCACGCGCACGGTGGGTGTTAGATCGGTGCCACGGAAATTCCGCATAGCATTCTGTACTGGCTACGCCAGCACAAGGAACCCTGACATGGAAAAGCCGGAGCCACGCTTCCTCACTGAAGCGTCGAATATGCGTGGGAACTACTCACGCGCTATCAGCAATGGCCGTGCGTACTCGCAATTCAAGGCCGTGAGGCCGCGTCGCAACCGCAGCGTCAAAGGTCCGGGCACCATCCGGACCTCTTGGCCGCTCAACTCTAAGTAGTCACAACCAATTCCCCCTATACTACGTATAGGGGGAACGCGTTGAATCCTCTAACTGTCCACATCCCGGCAGGTAGAACGCCATCCAGAACGATCACCATGCGTGCTCCAAAACCCACAGGTTCACCCCTATACGTAGTATAGGGGTGCCTCCGGAACGGCATGGGCTTACTGTCCTTAGTGTCTTTAGTGAATCTGAAAATATATATATATAGGGGGTGCTTCGCGAACTCGACACGAGTGAATCGCGCGCACACAACATCCCTATAACACTGTATTTTTTCCAACTTTGCCGGACACCTGACACAACAGGTGCGCCGCATTGAATTCATTAGGAAATTTAAACTCAAACCGCATTATGGTGTGTCTAGTGTCCGATAGAGACTGACACCAAACCACCGAAATGGAGCTAAAATGCACGTCGCGCACTTCGAATTCACCGATACTTTCGCTGGCGAGGCCAACTATTGCTGGGTCCGCAGAGGGTCTGAACCCGTCAATGAATCCACTTCAAATCGTGCCGTCATGCGTCGCGTGAAGAAAATTCTCGGTCTCAATGGCGTTCGCGGACGCACTTTCGATCAGGGAGATCGCATCGAGTTCAGGCCTTATCGGTCATGCACGGTGCTGTTTATCCACTTCGATTACAACTGAAAGGTTGCACCACCATGGTTATCGAGCACTACCAGCTACCCAAAAACTGGGCGCATTACCTGATCTATGGCGAGCAGGACGGCTATGACGAAGGCGAAGTTTCGCGCATTCGCCAATGGGAGCGGCGCACATTCTGGAACGCCGAGTTCTGGGATTGTGTGGACGTTGCCGACGATTGCGAGTTCATGCGCTATCACGACGCCACCAATGTGCTGCCTGTCGCAGCCGAATGCCTGACCTTCGCCTTCCACACAGACCGGAGCTAGTCCATGCCGCTCGAATTTCGCGCCAGGATCGGCGCTTACCATGTCACCACGCGTTCCGATCAACGCTGGTTCACCGTCTACAAGGGTGAGGAAATCGCCGGCACCCTGCAACGGCCGGGCGTCTACGACCGCAACAAACGCTGGCGCGCCTTCGCCACCAATGGCGACATGATCGGCACCGGCATCGGTCCGCGCACTGCGCTGGCACACTTCACAAGGAACACCCGGCATGCCTGAACGGGCATGCGTGACAAGGACAACGACCATGGAAATCAGGACGACGCAGCACCTCAAGGACGCACTGCGTAACGGGGAATTCGCCTGGCCCGGCGGCTACCAGATGTATTTCATCTGCGAGGACGGCGAGGCGCTGTCATTCGCCGCCGCGCGCGCCAACCTCAGGCTCTGCCTGCACGCCAAGGCCTACCCGCAATACCGCGAACGCCAGTGGGCAATCATTGCCGTCGAGATCAACTGGGAGGATGCCGAACTCACCTGTGCCGACACCGGCGAACGCATTCCTCCGGCCTATGGATCGGAGGAATAGCATGTTCAACATCAGCTACCGCAAGGTCGGCGGCCTTAACTTCCTCAAGCTGGGGCGCTTCACCTTCATGGTCTGCCTGTCCCGCCAGTATCGGCCGCTCTAGGAAAGAGGAATCGCTATCATGAAAGCTTACGTCCTGACCGACGTCACCAATCCGTTCGCGCCGCGCCAACTCGGCCGCTACATCAGCCCCGAGTCGGCCTTTGCCGACATGCCGCTCGGCGGCAAGGGCATGGCGTGGATGTCGCCCGACGAAGATAACGACGGCTGCTTCGACGCCATGAATTCCGATGGCAGTCTGTACACCGTCGAATTCCGCTAAGCCGCATTAACCGACGTCTACCCTAGACGTCACCAACCAACAGGAACCACTGAGATGAAACGCCAGACCGGCAGATGGAATCGCCTTTCCAGCTACAAGACCGACATCCGCGACATTGTCGATGGCAAGGTCGTGACCTACCACAAGACCGACATCGTCGAGTTCACCGGCAACGACATCATCCTCAACCATGGCGGCTGGATGGGCGTCACCACCAAGCGCAAGATCAATCAGGCCGCCAACCAATTCGGGCTGGACGTCTCCGTCTACCAGCGCAAGCACGAATGGTACGTCGCCACCAAGGCAGTCACCTTTGCCTGGCCCGCGCGCAGCAACAGCGTCGTCATCGACCGCGTCACCGGCCTGCCTGCCTTCATGAGCTTTGCCGAGATGGCGCACGCCATCGGCAAGGCTGCGTAACAACCAGCCAACAGGACCAACGACAATGAAAATCACTCTGATCACCGTCTACGCCATCCTCTCTTTTGCGCCGATCTTCGCCCTGCAGCATGGCTATGTGCGGCAGGTCAACGCCGAGGATGACTGCAAGATGAACACCTACGCGGTCGAGCGTCTGCCCGGCCTTGGGCTGTTCTGCATCGGAGAGCCGTCATGAACCTGTGGTCCGGATACCTGTTCGCCGACGCATGGCTGGCCTTCGAGCTTGGATTGGTGGCGCTCGCTATCATCGGCATGTTCGCCGCCGTGTTTTTCGACTGATTATCCACAGCAATTGCGTTACACGGATAGACTCCCGTAACGCAATCGCATATCGTGCAACAACACCCACCACAGAAAGACCAAGGAAATGAATGCCATGACAACAACCAAACCGCGTCTGTCCGCCATGCTCGGACAGGTGGCGACAATTGCCAAGGTAAGCTCAAGCTCGCTCGGGCTGCGCCGTCTGGACAAACAGGCGTCGAAGGAATCCGACCGCGCCCACAACGCATTGTCCGGGACGGGCAAGACCACTGTCTCACGTCTGGCTGGCGCTGAGCATCGCGTGCAGGAGATCAACGACATCGCCAATGCCGTCACTGCCGGGCTGGAATCCATGACCACCAAATGGGGCGGCTTCGGACGCTTGCTGCCCAACACCGCGCTGCAGGACTGGCTCAGGTTCTACACGCCGCTGAAGAAAGAATACGACCGCAAGGTCGAGGCCTTGATTGCCGACGCTCCCGCGCTGATCGCTCAGGCCGAGGCCAACAAGGGCACCTACAATGTCAAGCTGCCGACGCTGCAGGAATTCGAGAAGGCGTTCAGTCTGGCTTACGAGATGATCCAGATACCCGACTCCGACAGCTTCAGGGCGACCGGCGTGCAGGCATCGATGGAGGCCGAGATGAAGCGCCATTTCGAGGCCGGCATCGAGGCCAGCTATGCACAGGCGCAGCAGGACGCCATCAAACGTGTCGCCGAGCCTGTGTCGCATCTGGTCGAACGCATCAAGGTGTTCGACAGGACCGAGGATGAGAAAGCGCGCGGCGTCGTCTCATCCAGTGCGCGGATGTACGAGAGCGTCATCACCAACGTGCAGGACATCGCCAAGACGTTCCGCTCGTTCAACCTCACCAATGATCCCTTGCTCACCTCCGTTGCCGACAAGCTCGAAGCCTTCGAGGGCGTCGATATCGAGGACATCAAGGGCAGCGAATCCCTGCGCAAGGACCTGTCCAAGCGCGCCGATGCCATCCTCGCCGATCTCAAGGACCTGATCTAATCACCCACGCCATCCGGCAGAGCGAGGGGAAGATCGCTATCACCAATCTGCCGCCAACCAAAAGGGACCACAGGAATGAAATCATTTCTCGCGGCGCTGCTTCTGGCAGCGGCAATGGCACCGTCGCTCGCCAACGTGGCGAAGGCGCAGACCAATTGCAACACCACCTGCTACTGGCTGGGCGACCAGCAGATTTGCAACACCTACTGCTACTAATCCGCATTAACGCGCCCCTACCCTAGGGGCGCGTTCAACCCCCACCAACAGGACCACTGACATGCACACCATGCAGATTCAGGACACCGATTTCTTCGCCTTCGTGAAGATGATCTTCAAGGCCAGACGCACCCCCTACATCAAAGGCCCGCCCGGCTCCGGCAAGTCCG
>Ga0209593_10000780_pt1 | contig 14219 bp, 8 predicted proteins | sample PPLLaktember2015_3_FD_187260 | JGI IMG/M metagenome (GOLD analysis project Ga0209593, IMG submission 187260) | Freshwater sediment microbial communities from Prairie Pothole Lake near Jamestown, North Dakota, USA - PPLs Lake P7 Core (6) Depth... | ecosystem: Environmental > Aquatic > Freshwater...
CTCCGGGGACCCGTCTCGCCAATTTTCGGTCCTCGAAAATTTGGCTCAACAGGGCGTTCCAGGGGAGCACCGACACGCCCCTATAGCACAAAAATAACCTTAACTTAGTGACATTCTTGACTGTCCCTTTTTTTGCGAGAGAAAGAGAATCAACAGATTACATAGATTAACCCGCAGCGGCTGACCATTAAGAAAGCCGCAGGATGGCGCGATGCGCCATAATAAAACCCCCACGCAGTGGGGCGGCCATAAAGGCCGCCCCTGTTTTCAAGTAACAATTTCAATAAATAAACTATTGAATTTGTGCCGTATAGTCTTCTACTTCGCCCCAGGTAAAAGAACCGCATGGATTGGGGTAACCGCCCCATCTCATGGTAACTCTCATGCGGGTAGTACCGGTGAGAGCAGTGGTGGGAACAGTGAAACTACCATTGACGGTATTAGCTCCATAGTTACTAAACACCAATTCGCCGGCATCATAGAAATCCCCGTCCTGGTTATAATCGATCCAGATTCTCCATCGCTCTGTCCATGTTATGCCTGGATACCCCGGGGTTAAAGATACATTGGCGACGCTGCCCCGGGTTAAATGAGCGGTATAAGCTGTAAAATTGGAATATCCGGAAGATCCCGAGTATTTGGTCAAATCAGCCACGATGACCCGCGAAATATACTCAAAATACTGGCTGTTTCCATAAGACGAACAATAGACAGGGCCATACGGGTTTGCGGGGGTTCGCAGTTGCACGGACGGATCGCCGAAACAAACCCAGGTGTCGGCCATATTGGCACCGGCAGCCCCGTTCAAATCGATCATCTCATACAATCCATTGACAAATACGCCGCCAAAAGTCCGGTTGGGACCCGTGGTTGAACATAAGATATCGCAGGATTCATCCTGGGCATCCATGGGAGGATTCCAGGATTGGTTGATGGTGGCACCCGCATGAGCAATAGCCCCGGCGGGATAAGCCCCATTGGTTTCTCGCAGCCAATATTCACAGAAACATGTATAGTTCCTGAAATTTCCGACCTGGCACGCAACGGAAAAAATCGCCGGCAGCATATTGCTGTTGGTCAGCGCAGCTACGTTGGTATTGGTGAAAGACCAACCGCAGTACCAACCGTTCCAATTGCCATGACCGCAATACCACAGTGTACCTTGACCGCTGTTGATTAAACCGGATAGGTTCGCTGTGCTTCCGCCGGATTGATGATTCGTGTGAGTGGTATAACCCACGGCGCTTAAATCGCTCAAGATATGATTGATGTGTTGATAATCATATTGACCGCCGTGACCCGGCCCTTCGGAAGAACCCATCCCGGTCGCATGCCTGAACCAGGTAGCTGTAGACGGTATACTGGTTTCGTAATAAATCGTCCGGTTGACCTGGGTATCTACGTGGGCGGTTGTTTCAGCAGAGAATCGTCCGACAAAAATATCCAGGTAGTGATCGTTACCCACGATGTACCCGTAGTTGTTATCGGAGTCACCGGCTGTAGTGGTAGACGTCGGTACCTGTGCATGATCGCCGACTATCAGCAAGTAGGCTAAACCATAATTCTGGTAGTAATTGGCCACATAGGTTCTCAACGCGGCTGAACTGCCGATAGTGGAATAATCCACCACACTGACCGTGTAACCCAGGTTCTGCTTGTGAGTAACAAAGCTGCCGATATTTCCCATAAAAGCGGAGTGACAGACAATCAACATCCTGCCCCTGGGGCATTGTAGTTTGGGTTGGCTTAAAGCATGGTCGTCTTCTATCGGTTCTTCCACTGCCACTTCACGTTCCATCGCTGCAAAGTTGATAAAATGACGATAGTAGACATTTTTGAATTCTTCGACTATTTCATCGTATTTAAGCGTTGTTTTACGCTCGAACTCGTTTTCCCCTACAGGTTCGGATAAATTCAATCTTACAGTCATTTCCGTATACACACGCAATACACGAGTTTTCGGGTTGTACTGGAAAGGATAGGTTGTTATGACCTGCCCCCTGAAATCCCTCGCAATATAGGGCTTGCCCACTTCAGTTAAAGGGCCTGGGAAAAAAACATCGGTCCCATACTCGGTGCCCCACTCAAATGCCACTTTCGAAGGGTCGTCGGTTCTCATTAAATTTCCCTTGGAAGGAGCGATATCGATGTCTTTCAACTCGATGAATTTGGAATCCACTACTTCCACTCTCATTTCACCTGTATCCGGGATTATCACCGATGTGCTTAGTTTTGCAAGATCCGGTGCGCCTTTTTTCATGATCTTCCCGGAATGGGGGGCTTCGATGATGGATTCTTCTCCTTTGGAAGTCAGCACTTTTGTTAATTCGTAAGAATCGACTTTGAACTTGACTACTGTTTCGGTCGCATCATGAGAGACCAACTCGGACTTATTCTCTTCCGTTTGTTGCGCCGTTCCCGCCGTGAAACAGACAATAAACAAAAATAAAAATAAACACATGAAACGTTTCATTTGAAAAATCCTCCTTTTCTCAAATTTTTATTTTTTTGTTTTTTTTAGTTTACATTCTGTGTTCTCAATTATGTTAAAACAATAAATTTTTTTTGTCAAGAATAGGAAATTTTTTTTGGAAATTTTTGAAGGTGAAAGATTGGAAATTTGCTGATAATGTTGTTTATATAGAAAAGATCATCCCGGGAAATGTTTTAGGTAATCTTGAAAAGTGTCTGCCCGAAACTCTCTTTCAATCCATCGATCATCATTCTACATCCGAAAAGGCGACAGTTAATTAAAAAAAATTCCAGTCGTGTTGAACAGGTGCGTTGTCTCTTCCTGTATTACCCCGATTATACCATATATCCATAGAGTAAAGTTACCATATTTTTATTAATTTTGCAATAAAACTCTCAAAATTCTTTTAAATTTTGATATCTAGCATTTTTTTTTGTCTCACAAGGAACACGGGGAAGCTTTTTGTTTTCCCTTCCACTTCACCTCTCCGCCGGTCATCGGCTCCGATTCGATTGGCAATAAAAGACTGGAAACTCTACCTTGATTTTGTAGAGGCTGTTTCAATGGAAGCGGAAGATTTCATGGAGATGAGGGAAAAAGACTTCCTTTCAAGGAACTGCTCATGAATAGAGAATTTACAGACAGGTTAGTCAAGCATTTAAATTTCCTGGAGGAGGAGTTGAAGGATTATTCCCAATTCAAGGAGCTCACCCGTGAAGGGAGGTTAAGGTACCCCGCCGTGCGGGAAAAAAGGAAAAAAGGGGACAGTCAAGAAACCCCGTCAAGAAACCACACTACGTGTGGGGCACGCGGTGTGGTGGGTCTAATATCTTAGACTTTTTTTGATGATTCGGTCTAATTATTTAGACTTCTTCTTTTCCTTTTTCTGCTTAAACCCTTTTCAATGCTGTGTTTTTTACCTTAATCCCAACCCGGCACATTTATTGCTTCAAATTTTCAAACAGGAACTAATTTAAGGAGAGCTGAATTTATATTAAGGGGGGGGGCATGGAAAGGAGGAGGATTCTTGGATTGAAAATTGCTTCGATTTCTTTTATAATTTACAGCAAGATGGGAAAAATAGCCAACTATTTTGTGTTCTTTCTTATATTTTTTTTCGTCAACCTCCATATAGGGATTCAAATCCCCGCACTTTTCGAAGAATTTAAGAATAAAACCGGCTTCTTTTCCATCGATGTGATCGGCGACGTCCCGCCAGGCCAGGTTATTCCTATGGATATCGATGACGACGGTAACGATGAATGCGTGTCCATCAAAAACCCGATCGCCCCGGAAAAACTTGAAATAACAATATTTGAACCGATCCGCACCCAAAACAGCATCAAATTCCTCCCGGACTCGAACGCCAAGATCGAGCTCCCCTATAATTCACAATTGTTCGACATTTTTTTCGACCGCGAAAATAAAAAGTATGTTTTTCAATACCTTGAGAATTTAAATGGGGATTTGGTTTTAAGACGTATCGATAAGAATAACAGGGAATTGCAAACAATAAAATGTGATTCCTTTGAAAATAAACTTCCCGAAAAGTCAGTGGGTTTATCTTTTCCCGAATTCGTGGACCTCGACTCGGATGGAAACAAGGAAATGCTAATCATTTACCAATCCTATTATCTCCATTCGCACCGGGGGATCGCCTGCTGTGATGCGGAATCCGGGAAAATGCGATGGTCTTTTTTTACCGGGGCATTGATCAAAGAGATGAAAATCCATGACCTGGACAGGAATGGCCGGAAAGAGATCGTTTTATCGACGACAGCGGTGAACAACGGCGCAGAAAGAAACGGCACATCCGATGCCTTTAGTTACGTGATGGTCCTGGATAATTCCGGGAAAGAATTATGGAAAACCAAGACCGGCGAATGGTACACCTCCGCACAATCTACTATTTTCGATACGGATAACGACGGAACCGCTGAAATAATCACAGCCACGGAATGTCACCGTGTAAAAGCCAAAGAAAAAAGCGCACTCTATATTTTCAATGCCCTGAAGGACAAAAAAAAATTCTCCGTCACTTTCCCAAATGTCTCGCTCACAACACCTTTTGCCTGTAAAACCCTTGATGGAGACACCCGGATTTATGTGGGGGATTCCTTGGGACGGCTATTCATGTTTGACAAGGATTTAAATCCGATAAAAACCGTTGAAACAGGCTCGCCCGTTATCATCCTGGAGGTAAAAAGTCAACCGGGGGAACCGGGATACGTTTTAGCCCGGACAGCCAACACCTTGATCGCTTATGACCTGGAACTGGATCATACCATCCTGGATTATACCCTCGAACATCCCCTGGACAAGCACAACTACGACTTTATATTCGGGTCTACCTTCACCCCCCTGCACCGGGACGATAATCATAAAGCCATTATTATCGCAGACCGGATGTATATGATGAGCGAAGAGGGCAATTCCATATCACGGATCATTGCCGGGAGCATTTCATCCGGGCTTTTACCGGCACTGCTTCTCCTGGTTTTGTTTAACGGGTTTCTCTTCTATTCCCTGTATCTTTTTGAAAAAAAGGGCTTTCTTAACCGCCAACCGTCCAAAGGAGAAAACCGGTTGAAATTCCTGGAAATGATCCAGGATATCGCCCAGCAACTCAAAAACCCCATTTCCAACGTGATGTGGACCGCGGAAAAAATCAAACGAAACATCGAAACCCATGGAATCCACCAGGACGGAAACGCCGAAACCTATTCCCAATTGTCGGATTTTTTGATGGAAGATGTCAAAACCCTGCGTTTACAAACACACCAGGTCTTGAAATTGATCCACATCCAGGAACCGCGCTTCGATGAAGTCAAACTCAAACCTCTTTTGCTGCGAATGGTCGAACACTACCGCGCTTTAATGGATAAAAAAATCGAAATCCGCCTGGATATGGACGAAGACATCTCCATCATTATCGATGCGGAACTCTTTAAAGAAGCCGTTGCCAAATGGGTGGACCTGGCCCTGGAAAATATGCAGGATGAAGGAATCGTCGCCATTTCGGTGTTCCCGGTTAAATCTTTCTTTAGTAAACGCATTAAAGACGTTTCCATCATCATCGAAGACAACAATCCCCACACCGGGACCGAAAAAGAAGAAGAACCGGGAAGCAAAGCCCTGGGGCTTTTTATTTGTAAGCAAATCATCCACGTGCACGGCGGCAAAATCCGGGTTCGAAAGCAAATGGGTCCTGGGACTCGCGTCTCCATCACCATTCCTTATAAACAAGGAAGCAGGGGAAAAGAAAAATGAAACGAATCGTGGGTTTTAGTGTGCCGGTTCTATTATTTATAGCTGTAAATTGGCACCTGGGGCATTATCTCGGCCCCCAATTCAAAGAATATAGAGATCGCACCGCCCCCATCTCCATGACCATCTTAAGGACAGATCCGCCAATCTTTGCAGGCGCATCGGATATCGACCATGACGCCGAAGACGAGGTGTTTTACTCCAATGTACAGCATGTGCCGAATGAACAGCAGATATCCGCGTTTGAACCCTTCGAAACCACGTATAACTTCGATTTTTACGGTGAAATCCTGGTGCCCACCTCCTATGTTTTGTTCGAAGTCTATTTTCATCGCGACTTAAAAACCTATGTTTTCAAGTTTCTCGTCCTGGAAAAAGGCCGGTTTTATACCCGGGAAACGGACAACCGCCTAAACCCAATAAAAAACACTCCCTTTGAGGACCTCGATCGAAAACTCGGCGAGAAATCAAGTTTTATCGGGCCTTTTTTTGTAGACCTTCACCAGGATGGAAAAAACGAACTGGTGGTTATCCTGGAATCTGCAGACGGTATATCTCCACGAGGGGTCGTTTGTTTCGACCCGCAGTCCCGAAAACTCCTTTGGGAATACGACTCCGGGACCGGGATCATCGATGCCGAATTCACCGATATCGACAATGACCGAAAGAAAGAAATCATTCTTTCCACCTATGCAGCCAATAAAGCCGTGGATGTGAACGGGACCCGCGATTCCGACAGCTATGTCATCGTGCTGGACAGTAACGGGAACCTGCGCTGGAAAAGAGAAATGGGCATCCAATATACCTATACTCATTCCATTGCCGCGGATATCGACAATAACGGCGTATGCGAAATCATCGGTTCCACCAGCCTTCACCCCTCCGCCCCTCAAAGGGGCGGGAAAATAGTACTTTTCAATGCAAAAGGGCATATACTGGCCCAATTACCGCCTCAAACCTTCTCCTACTCAAAACCCCTGGCAGCGGAGTATAATAAAAACAGGCCGGCTGTCTATGTCGCCAATTCCGAAGGCGTGATCCAGGTGTTCGACCCGGACTTCAGGGAGATCGATCGCGCGAAAGTGGGCGCTCCCGCAAAAGTTTTAAACCCTTCCGCGGGTGACAAGGAGTGGCGTTTTGTTTATATTTTCGCCCAGGACCACCTCATGGCGTATGATAAAGCCCTGGATGAAAAAGTATTCGATGTTGAATTCCAGGGACCCATCCCCGCCAATCCAAACCCCGGGATTTCCATCATCGTCCCCCTTCGAACGAAACACGGCCGCTTTGCCCTGGTCAAATCCGATAATTTGTATTTACTGAGTGAAGCAAACCCGTTAAACCCCGGTGAAAAATTTCACCTGTTAATAAAATCCGGCTTGCTTTTAACCCTGGTTGCCCTTTTTCTATTCAACGGTTTTTGGATTTATTTATTATTTTGTGTCAAAACCTTCTCCAAACGCATTTCAAAAGAAAAAAACGGGGCAGATATATCCCGCTTTCTCGAAATCGTCCGGGGCATCGCCCACCAGGTCAAGAACCCCCTCTCCACCATCCTGTGGACTGCTGAAAAAATCAAACGAAACCTGGGGACTCCCAAAACCGTCGAACCGCAAAAAGCCCACCAGAGTCCCGAAGCCAAAGAAAATACCGGCACCTATATCCAATTGTCGGAATTCCTGATGGAAGATGTCAACACGTTAAAACTCCATACCAACCATATTTTAAAATTGATCCAAATCTACAAACCCTCCTTTAAAGAGGTGAACCTTAAAACCATATTCATGCACCTATCGGACCATTACCGGTCGTTGATCCCCGGGAATATCGATTTCCGCCTGGAAATGGAAGAAGACATTATCTTTTTTTTCGATGAAGAATTGATCAAAGAAGCCCTGGTTAATTTAATCGATAACGCGGTGGACGCCATGCCGGAAGGAGGGCAGTTGAGAATCTCCGCCGTACAGGTCGTTTCACCGGTAAAAGGCTGCCCCGCTTGCGTATTGATGGAAATCGAAGATACGGGCACCGGGATGGATGAAGACCAACTCGCGAAACTATTTACTCCTTTTTTCACCAATAAAGAGAACGGCACAGGCATCGGACTGACCATTTGCAAACGCATCGTCGAAGCACACGGCGGCACTATTAAAGTTCACAGCCGCAAAAATTTCGGGACCAAAATTGCCATTACAATCCCGGCCAACCCCGGAGGTATACGGTGAATGACAAAACGATTTTGCTGGTAGACGACGAAAAGAAAGTATTGTTCCTGTTATCCGACGCTCTGGAAGAACTGGGTTTCCGTGTGAAAAGCACCACGCTGCCCACCGAAGCCCTTAAAATAGTGGAAACCGAACATATCGACGCGGTAGTACTGGACCTTGTGATGCCGGGGATCGACGGGCTCCAAACCCTCGCCGCCATCAAAAAACTGGAACCCCATTTACCGGTGATTATGCTCTCGGGCCACGGAACCATCGAAAAAGCCGTTAAATCACTGAAACTAGGAGCCTACGATTTCCTGGAAAAACCCGTGGGATCGGAAAGGATTGCTGTTGCAGTGAAAAACGCCATCACCCAGACCATGTTGGAACAAGAGAAAAGCAATCTCCTGGACACGGTCCAGGAAGAATACCGGATGATCGGCAAATCGAAAGCACTAAACGAAATCTCCCGGATGATCGAAAAAATCGCTGCCGGCGATTCACCGGTTCTTATTACAGGGGAAAGCGGAACCGGCAAGGAATTGATTGCCCGCACCCTTCATTTTAAAAGCAGCCGGGCGGCTAAACCCTTTATCCCCATTAATTGTGCGGCTATCCCGGAAAATTTGTTGGAGTCCGAACTCTTCGGCCATGAAAAAGGGGCGTTTACCGATGCGGTCGCCAGTAAAGCGGGGATATTTGAACTGGCGCATACCGGGACTCTCTTCCTCGACGAAATCTCCGAAATGAGCCTGCATCTCCAACCCAAATTACTCCGCGCCGTGGATACGGGGGAAATCCGGAGAGTCGGCGGAACTTCACCTAAAAAAATCGATGTGCGAATCATTGCCGCCACTAATAAAAACCTCAAACAAGCGATCCAGGAGAAGACTTTCCGGGAAGACCTGTTTTATCGCATCGCGGTTTTAACCGTCGATGCACCTCCTTTAAGGGAAAGAAGAGAAGATATCCCGGTGTTGGTGGAGTATTTTTTCAAGAAGTACTGTGCGGAGAGGAAGATTCCCATGCTGTCGATTCATCCCCATACGATGGAATTGTTGATGGAATACCCGTGGCCGGGTAATATCCGTCAATTGAAGAACCTGGTGGAAAAAGTGGTGGTTTTGTCGGATAATGAGGAAGTGCTGCCTGGAACGGTTCGTTCGCACCTAATGATTAATGATGAATCGAACCGGGGAAGCGTGATTCCTTCGGAAGAAACACTGGGAGAAACCCGGAAAAGGGTGGAGAAGGAAAAGCTAGTGTCCAAACTCAATGCGATGGGGTGGGATTATGAAGAGGCGGCGAAGGAGTTGGATATTTCGCGTGCTACGTTGTTTAACAAGATGAAGGCTTACGACATTTCCGGGAAAAGAAAGAGATGATCCATTTGAAGCAAATTTCATGGCTGAATTTATGTCTTCAATGGCTAAATCAGGGTAGATTTTGATAATTTCCTCTTCGAGAATACCATCCCCGATCAAATCCATAATAATATATAAGGGGATGCGGGTTCCTTTAAATACCGGTTTCCCGGTCATTATTTCGGGGTCGACTACAATCCTGTCGAAATAGATGCGTCTCATATGAGACCTCCTCCAGTAATAGGAATACAAATATTTGTCAACTCATTTTTTTCTTCCTTCTTTATCCCCGGGAAAAAGTAAAAAAGTAAAGCACCGCCACCGGGTTCCTACCTTTTATATCGGTTGACAAGCGGGATATTTTGGTTTATTATAAAAACATGCTAGAAAAAGAATTTAAACAAATTCCGTACGGAGTCTCGGATTTCAATAAATTTCGAGAGAAAAATTACTATTACATAGACAAAACGCAGTATATCCACCATATCGAAAAAAAAGGCGATTATCTATTTTTCATCCGCCCCCGTCGATTCGGGAAATCGTTGTTTCTAGCAATCCTTCAAGCTTACTACGACATCGATAGTGAAGGCCGGTTCGATTATTTCTTTAAAGGAACGGATATCCACCAAAACCCCACAATAGAAAAAAACAACTATTTGATTTTGAAATTGAATTTCTCGATGGTTAACTCCGACATTTCGCATGTGGAGGAAGCTTTTCTCAATTACATCAAAGATTCAGTCTATGCTTTTGTACAGAAATATGAGCATATCCTGGATATCGACAAAAAAGAAGCAAAAGTCGAATTCGACTCAAAAAAAAGCGCTCCTGAAATCATGGTAACTTTTTTAAATTACTGTTCCCGAAAAGCCCGGAAATTATATGTTATTATCGATGAATACGATAATTTTGCCAATACGATTTTGTCTACTGCCGGAGAACGGCTATTCAAAGATATTACGCATGGGGAGGGTTTTTTTCGTGCATTTTTCAATGTGTTGAAAGGAGGGACCACCGATGTGGATGCACCGATTTCCCGGCTGTTTATGACCGGGGTTTCTCCCATTACCCTGGACGATGTCACTTCCGGGTTTAACATCGCTTCTAACGTGAGTATCGATCCCGACTTAAATGAGATGTTGGGCTTCACTCAAAATGAAGTGGAAACCATGATCGAGTATTACAGGGAGGCAGGAAAAATCCGCCACTCCACCGGTGAACTCCTGGAGATCATGAACCGATGGTATAACCATTATTGTTTTTCTCCCCGTTCCACCGGGAAGGTATTTAACTCCGTTCATGTCTTGTATTTCCTGAGAGAATATATGATAGGCTCACGGATTCCTGGTAACTTAATCGACCGCAATGCCCGGATCGATTACCACAAACTGCGCCACTTGATTATTATCGATAAAAAAGGAAAACCCGAAGCCAATGGAAATTTTTCCAAACTCCGGCAAATCATAGAAACCGGTACAGCAGTCACAAACATCGAAACCGGTTTCCCTGTCGATGAATTGGTAAAACCGGAAAATTTCCTTTCCCTTCTTTTTTATTTCGGATTATTAACGATCAAAGGAACAACACTCACCCAACAAGCTATACTTTCGATTCCCAATGAATTCGTAAAGCGATTGTTTTACGACTTTATCAAAGATACCTATGAGGAGACCCGGGGATTTTCACTGGACATGAAAATGTACTCAAATTTATTGGAAGATTTCGCGGTTTCCGGGAAATGGGAACCCTTTATCGAGTATATTGCGGGGCGTATGGAAACCTCGTTGGGGATAAGGGATTTGATCGACCGGGAGAAAGCGCTCCAGGTATTCTGGAATGTATACCTGGGTTTGAATTCATTATATGTGGTCTATTCGGAAAAGGAATTGAATCAAGGTTTTTCCGACCTGGTGATGGTCCCGATGGTGCTTCAATACCCGGCGATTCAATACTCATACTTGTTGGAGTTTAAATACCTCAAGACTTCGGACCACGAAAAGGAACCGGGCAGAGCTGTTACCGAAGGGAAAATCCGGCAATTAAAAGAAGAAGCGGAAAAGCAGCTCAACCGGTACAGCCTGGATGAGAAGTTCCGTGCGATAATCGGTGCGACGACGTTGAAGAAATTGGTATTGATTTTCTGTGGAAACCGGATGATATATCATAGTGAAGTATAAAGGGGTGCCCGGATTCTTCCCGGGAAAAGAAAGAAGTAAGTCTATTGTCTTAGACTAATAACCCAATTAAGTATAGGTTTTTAGAGTTATAATCATACCTGGAATTTCGAACTCGCTCATATCACCATTATCCCGCTTGTCCTTTTTTGGCACAATTTATGCTTTTTTTGTTTAAAAGGAGGCTAAAATGGCACGATATGTGATTAGAGATCAATACGGTAAGGATATTGTTGTCGATGATTTTAAAAAGACCGCCAATGGAGAAGTCGAGTATATCGAACCCTATACTCACCACGTAAAGACAGTTAAAGGAGAATATGTGAGGGATGCTGAAGGAGGTGAAAGAGGCTTTTTAGGCGGGTTATTCCAGGGACCAACATTTAGAAAATGAACGAAAACAACAATATGTAAACAGATCTCAAAATAAGGAAGGGATCAATATGACAATATTGATCCCTTCCTTTCTATTCATGATTTAAATATCAAATGGAGAGGTTTTTAATAAGGGGGGGTATTCCCGGTAATAGTAATAATATCATGAAATTTTGCCCAGGGAACCTGTTGCATTATCGGACAAGTTCATTTAAAATAATTCCCATGAACTGTATTTGCTTCTATAAAGGAGTTAAGCATGAATAAGTTTTTTAATACTGCAGGGTTGTGTTTCCCTGGAAAACATTATGTGGTCGATCCCCTAAAACGATTGAAAGAGGTCGAACAATTTATCGAGAAAGAGCTTTATTTTACTATCCATGCGCCGCGCCAAACAGGGAAAACTACCTATTTATATGCCCTGGCCCGGAAACTCAGTGCAGAAAAAAAATACATCGCTTTGGTGGTTTCTTTCGAACAAGCCGGGTACTATAGTATTACGCTTGAAAAAGCCAATGAAATACTGGTCGATTGCATTTATCGTGCAGCCATCCGGCAATTACCCACCAGTGAAATCCCTAAAAAGCCGGAAAATACCCTGAGTATAAAAAATTACCTGGAAGATTGGACTTCCTCCCAGGAAAAGCCGGTAGTGCTGTTTATCGATGAAGTCGATGCCTTAATGGATGATGTATTGATTTCAATATTGCGTCAATTGCGGGACGGATACCAGGGCAGGCCAAAGCATTTCCCTTCTTCCGTTGCTCTTGTAGGACTGAGGGATGTACGGGACTATAAAATGAAAATCCGGGGAGATCATAAATCCTTTGGCAAAGCTTCCCCTTTTAATATAAAAGCCGAATCGGTTTTCATGAATAATTTTTCAAAAGATGAGACCTTTGAATTATTGGAACAACATACGACGGAAACCGGCCAGGCCTTTTCCCCGGAAGTAAAAAAAGAAATCTTCTCTCTTTCCAAAGGTCAGCCCTGGTTGGTTAATGCCCTGGCCAATCAAATCGTATCTAAGATACTGGAAGATGATTATTCCAAAAAAATAACTCTCGATATTGTACAAGAAGCCAAAAACCAACTGGTGTTACGCCGCGATACCCACCTGGACAGTTTGATCGATAAATTGAAAGAAGATAAAGTAAAATCCATCGTTCAAGCTATTATCAACGGGGAGAGTATTCTCTTCGATTCATTGGATGACAGCATTGCATACGTCCGGGACCTGGGCATCGTTTCTCAAAAATCTCCATTAAAGTTTGCTAATCCCATTTATGCCGAGATCATTCCACGGGTTATGGCTTCCGCTTTCGAAGAATCGCTGCCTATGGAGATTGATACCCCGTTTTTCCTCGGCCAAAACAACGAACTCGACATGAAGAAGCTCATGATGGCTTTCCAGGAGTTTTACAGGGAAAATTCGGAGTTCTGGTTAGACCGGTTCGAGTTTAGGGAATCGGCTCATCATCTTTTGATGATGGCTTTTTTACAGAGAATCGTTAATTCCGGGGGGGAAATTACCAGGGAAATGGCCGTAGGGAATGGGCGTGTCGATTTATTGGTGAAATACAACCGACAGCGGGTTGCGATGGAATTAAAAATTAAACGCGGGAATCAATCGATAGAAAAAGCGAAACAGCAATTGAGTAATTACCTGGATAAGATGGGTTTAAAAGAAGGGTACCTGGTGGTCTTTGATCCCGGTGAAGGAGAGTGGGAGGAAAAGCTCTATTATAGGGAGACCGTATATAATGATAAGAAAATTATCATGGTGGGGCTTTGATTAAATTAGGATTATTGTTATTGCTTATCACGTTCTTTTGTTCCTTCTTTATCCCCGGGAAAAAGTAAGGCACCGCCCCCGGTCCTAAATCCACCACATGATTTGTCTTCGACTGCCAGAAACCTTTTCGAGAAAAGGTTTCTGGACTTCCAAAAGCTTTTGATTATAAGCATTATTAATAGTTTTGGGAGGTGCCAGAACCTGTCCATCCGTGATGGTTTACAAAAAGGTTCTGACAAAACTGATGGTGAATCAGGGCCGGTTTTCAAGTTTCTCACGAGCAACCTCGAATGGAAGGGAGTGTATACTATTTTGTGTAAATTTTTGGGCGCATCCATTTCTCTGTCATCTGCAATCGGATTCGGAAGTCGTGCAATCGGATTCGGAAAGCGTGCAATCGGATTCGGAAGACCTGCAATCGCATTCGGAAGACGTGCAATCGCATTCGGAAGACCTGCAATCGCATTCGGAAGACGTGCAATCGTATTCGGAAGACGTGCAATCGCATTCGGAAGACGTGCAATCGCATTCGGAAGACGTGCAATCGTATTCGGAAGACGTGCA
>Ga0209593_10000781_pt1 | contig 14194 bp, 16 predicted proteins | sample PPLLaktember2015_3_FD_187260 | JGI IMG/M metagenome (GOLD analysis project Ga0209593, IMG submission 187260) | Freshwater sediment microbial communities from Prairie Pothole Lake near Jamestown, North Dakota, USA - PPLs Lake P7 Core (6) Depth... | ecosystem: Environmental > Aquatic > Freshwater...
CAGTCACCCCGGTTCCAGTCCTCGCGTCCCTGCTCGCTCTGGAACCCGCGGTCGGAGCTCCCGGTGCTCTGTCCGTACCCGCCCTGACCCCCGGACGCGCCCTGACCCATGCTGCCAGTCCCGACCCTCGACGGGTCGCGCTCGTCGCCTCGCTGGCCGCCGTAGCTGCTCTGCCCGTAGCTGCCCTGTCCCTGTCCGTAGGGCCGTCCGGTGGTGCCCTGCCCGTAGCCGACGCTCCCGCTGCCACCCTGGAATCGCTCGTCGCTGCCACCCAGGGGAGCACCGCCGTAACTCTGGTACCGCTCGTCGCGCGAGCGCCCGACGTTGCTCCACTCGGTCTGGCCGCGGTCGGACTGCCCCAAACGGCCGGACTGCCAGTTGCCGGTGCGGTAGCTGAACTCCTCGCGATCGCGCTGGTCGCGGGCCTGGTCCCGCTGCCGGTCACGGTCGTCGTCGCGGCCCGAGAGGCGGTCCATCGCCCGGCGGAAGAAGCGGCCGATCTTCTCGCCCGCAGTCTCGTCGTCGCGCCGGCCCGTGTCGGGTCCGCCGATACCGGAGGCCGTCCCGCCGGCGTTCTCCCGCTGATCGGTGATGCCGTTCGGCGCGACGTACGACGGGCTGTTCAGGTTGCCTTCGGTGAGCCGGCTCTTGGGATCGTTCGCCATGTCGGTTGCTCCTGAAAGGGATCGAGCAACAACGATCGGCATCGCCGACGGCAGCGGCCATGCCCGGACGGCCAATGGCGGTGCCTGGTCTTCCAGCGGACGGGCAGCTGCGCGGCGCGTCAGGCGTAGCGCCGGTGGTCCACCATCAGGCAGCGGTCCTGCACCACGTCGATCCCCGCGGCGGCCAGCCGGTCGGCCACCGCGTCGTTCCGGATCCCGGCCTGGAACCAGACCGCCTTCGGCTTCGTGGCCAGGATGTCGTCCAGGTGCGATTCCAGGTCCTTGGGGCGCCGGAAGACGTCCACCAGGTCCAGCTCACCCGGCACGTCGACCAGCCGCCGGTACACGGGCCGCCCGAGGATCTCCTTCACCTCCGGGTAGTAGACTGGCACGGGGATGACCTCGATTCCGACCGAGTGCAGGTACTCCGGCACATAGAATGCGGGCTGGTCCGACTGCGCCTCGGTCTTGATGCCCAGCACCGCGACGCGGCGAATGCGCTTCACCAGGTCGCGAACGGCTTCCTCGGTCTCCAGACGATGCGGCGATGCCATGCCGGGGGACACTACCGCGCTCGGCTCAGGGATGCCGGGCGTGGCCCCGAGGAAGGTCCGGCCAACCCCCCGTGCGCCGGGGCCCCAAGTTGACCGCCGGGGTGGCAGGGGGGCATGACACCCTCGTGGACGACTTCTTCCCCGCCGCCGAGGCCCTGCTGGAGCAGATGATCTCCCAGCAACGGGCCAAGGTGCTCCGGCTCGCGCGCGAGGCCGTTCCCCACATTGGCCCGGAGGACGTGCTCAATCCACACGATTTCCCGGAGCTCAAGGCCCACCCGACCTTCGAGTTCGAGGACGGTCTGCTCAGTGGCCTGGTCGCCGCCCAGGTCGCCCTTCGCGCCGAGCATCGCAGCCAGACGGATCCCTGATGCGCAGCCTCGCGCTCCACAGCAACCGGGCGCGCGCGCTGCTGGCCGAGGGGCTGGGCTCGGAGCCTCCACGGCTCGACCTCGCCGCCTGCGCCGTGGCCGCGCTGGAGGACGAGGGGCTCGATCTGGGCCGGGTGCTCCACACGCTGGACTCGCTCGGGGCCCGGGTCCGGGCGCTGGAACCGGGACGGCTCGACGCGCTCGGGCGTGCCCAGGCGCTCCGGCGCGTCCTCGCCGACGAGGAAGGCTTCTGGGGGGACACCGACACCTACGACGCACCCGAGAACAGCTTCCTCGACCGGGTGCTGCTTCGGAAGAAGGGCCTCCCCATCACGCTGGCGGTCGTCTACCTCGAGGTCGCGCGGCGCGCCGGCGTGCCGCTGTTCGGGGTCTCCTTCCCCGGCCACTTCCTCGTCGCCTGTCCCTCCGAGGAAGGCAAGCTGGTGGTGGATCCATTCCAGGGCGGGAAGATCCTCACCGAGGCCGGCTGCCAGGACCTCCTGGCCAAGGTGGCACCGCAGGTCAGGTTCCAGCCCCGGCTGCTCGCCCCCGCGCCGGCGAAGGTCATCGTCTGGCGCATGCTCAACAACGTGAAGCGCTCGTGGCTGGTGCGCACACAGGGGGAGCGGGCCGCGCGCGCGGTGGACCTCCTGCTGCAGCTCCACCCTGACCACCCGGGAGAGCTGCGTGCCCGGGCCACCATCCTCTCGGCGCTGGGCGCCTACCGGGCCGCGCTCACGGACGTCGAGCGCTGCCTCGAGCTGTCGCCCGACGCACCGGACCAGGCGCAGCTCGAGCTGACCGCCCAGGCGCTCCGCCACCGGCTGGAGTTCCTGAATTGAGCGCCGGCTGGCGGACGCTCCGCCGCGGCGACGAGCGCGACCTCACCATCCTCCGCATCCGCGAGGACCTGGTGGCCGACCCGGCTGGACGCCCGCATCCGCGGGTGATCATCAGCGCGCCGGACTGGGTGCACGTGCTCGCCCTGACCTCCGAGGGCCAGGCGGTGCTGGTCCGCCAGTTCCGCGCCGGAATTCACGCCGACACCCTGGAGTTCCCGGGCGGCATGGTGGACCAGGGAGAGACACCGGCCGAGGCCGCGGCGCGGGAGCTCGCGGAGGAGACGGGCTTCGTCGCCGGCCGGTGGATGGCGCTCGGCACGTGCCATCCCAACGCGGCGCTCCAGGAGAACTGCCTCCACACCTTCCTCGCCCAGGACTGCCGGAGGACCTCCGCGCCGCGCCTCGACGCCGGCGAGGACGTCCGGGTGGAGCTGGTGCCGGCCGCCTCGCTGCGCGCGCGGGTGGCCGCCGGGGAGATCACCCACGGCCTGGTGCTGGCCTCGCTGTTCCAGGCCGACGTCCGCGGGGTGCTCCGCTGAGCGCCGTGCTCGCCCTGGTACTCTCGCTCGCGCTCTCCCCCGAGGCCGCCGTGGCGCGACGGGGCCCGATGCTCTTCGGCAGCGGCCAGGCGACGTTCCTCGTCCTCGGGCCCGCGGGACCGGGTGACACGCTCCGCCTGGCAGGCGTGCGAGTGAGGCACCCCGACCTTTCCGAGAGTCGCAGCTTCGACGACGCCGAGTACCGCCTCGCCGTCGACGTTCCGGCGACCACCCGGCCCGGGCAGCAGCTCACCGGCGCTCTGTGGCGGTTCGGCGCCGAGAGCCCGGAGGGCCGGAAGATGGAGGACGGGGTCCGGGTGGAGATCCATCGCGAGGACCACGTCGCGCCCGCGTCGAGCCGCGGGCTCGCGTACCGTGCGCTGGGAACTCCCGATCGCCTCTACCTCGTCCACGCCGGGACCCGCTTCGCGCAGATCCTCCGTGTCCAGCCGGCGAGCGCGGTCGAGATTCCGCCGGCTGGCCTTCCGGTCCGGGTGGATCGCCCGTCGCAGGAGCCGGCCACCCGCATCCTCCCCGGGGAGTACGCCAAGGTCATCCTCGGCGAGGGCCGCACGACGCGGGTCTCGGCCCAGGCGGAGATCTGGTTCTCCAGCGCCCCACACTGAACAGACGGGTTCGTCACGCCCTCGTCCGCGAGACGAGACCGGCCCGTCCTCCGCCCTGCCGACATCCGGTGGCGTTATGGTCGGGAGCGTGGCGTCGGTCGAAACTCCCCCGCGCGTCGCGGCGCTCGGGTTCTCGGTCCACACGGGCTGGGCCGCGCTGGTCGCGGTGTCGCGATTCGCCTCGGGCCCGACCGTGCTCGACCGGCGCCGGGTGGACTTGCTGCCGGTCCCGCCCCGGCCCAGGCAGGAGACGTACGTGTTTCACGCCGCACGGGAGCTGTCGCTCGGGGAGGCCGAGCGCTTCGTCCGCAAGGCGGAGGCGGTGGCGCGCGCCACGGCCCAGGAGGCTCTCCGGGCGACGGTGGCGGATCTCCGCACCGCGGGCCACCGCGTCGGGGTGAGCGCGATCATCACCGCCCGCGAGGGCCCGCGCCGCTCCCTCGAGGAGATCCTCCAGAGCCACACCCTGGTCCACGCCGCGGAGGGCGCGATGTTCCGGGCGGTGATCCGCGGGGCGAGCGAGGACCTCGGCCTCGACGTCTTCCAGGTTCCGGCGCCCGAACTCGTCCAGCGCGCAGCCCGGGCGCTCGGGCTCAGCAAGGACGCGGTTCCCGATTTCCTGACGAAGGTGGGCCGCCCGCTCGGCCCGCCGTGGACGGCGGATCACAAGGCGGCGACCCTCGCCGCCCTCCTCGCTCTCAGCTGAGGCCCGCGGCGGTTTGGTGGCCAGTCTCTGGAGCCCCGGTGCGATAGCCGGCCGGGAACCTCCACAGGACAGGAGTGACCCCGTCCTGGAGGCAGCCATGACCCGCTTCGTCCGCAGGTACCCGCTGGTGAAGTTCATCGTGTTCAACGTCCTGGCGGTGCTCGCCTACGACGCCTTGCGCCACAACCCGGCGCGCGCCGGCGTGGAGCAGCCGGCGATGGTGAGCGCGGCTCCGCGGCAGCCGGTCGAGTCGTTCCCGGTGTACCTCGCTGACGCCGACCGGGACGTCGGCCCGGGCAATGCCGAGCCGGCTCTGGCGCGGCACACGTTCTGAGGTCAGCGACGGAGGAACAGCCCCACGGCGCTGATCCCGGCGGCGACCGCGAAGATGGCCCGCAGCGCGCGCTCGGGGAGCCGGTGAGCGATGGCCACTCCCAGCGGCATCGTCGCCACGCCGCCCACCGCGAGCGCGATTCCGCGGACCCAGTCCACGTTCCCCGCCCGGCCGTAGACGAAGAGGTTCACCACCGTCCCGGGGGCGACCAGGGCGAGCCCCATCCCCTGCGCGGTGGCCTGTCCCATGGCGTGGAGCGTGGTCATCAGCGGAACGGTGAGGAGCGAGCCACCGACCCCGAACACGCCGGAGACGAAGCCTCCCAGCAGGCCGAGCACGATGGCCACGCGTGGTGGGATCCGGGCGTCGGGGTCGACGCGGAGCTCCGCCGACCGGCTTCGGAGCCCGTAGAACAGCGCGAGCGCGAGCAGGAACCCGGCGAACCCCACCCGGAGCGCGCCGGAGGGCGCCAGCATGGCGACGCGGGCCCCGACGTAGGTGGACAGCGGCGCGAGAAGCGCGAGGAGCTGTGCCCCGCGCGGGTCGAACCCCCGGTAGCGCGCGTAGCGCCACAGCCCGAGCAGGACGTTGGGCACCACCATCACCAGGGCAGTGCCCTGTGCCTGCTGCTGGGTGAGGCCGAAGAAGATGCCGAGCAGCGGGATGATGAACAGCCCGCCCCCGATGCCCACGATGCCGCTGAGGACGCCGATGCCCGCGCCGAGCACGACGTCGAGCGCGAGCTCCGCCGGGGAGATGGGCATCGCCGCGCTGGCCGCTTACCCTGCCGTGCCTCGGTCCCAGGTGCCGGTCCGGCCGCCGGCCTTGTGCTCGAGCTGCAGCGCCTCGATGACCATCCCCCGGTCCACGCTCTTCACCATGTCGTAGATGGTCAGCGCGGCGGTCGCGGCGGCGGTGAGCGCCTCCATCTCCACCCCGGTGCGGTCGAGGGTCTTCACCTCGGCCCGGACGTGGGCACCGCCCTCGTCGAGCGTGACCTCCACCGTCACCCCGGTGAGGGCGATGGGATGGCAGAGCGGAATCAGGTCCGGGGTGCGCTTGGTGGCCATCACCCCGGCGAGCCGGGCCGCGGCGAGCACGTCCCCCTTCTCCACCTGACCCGCTCGGATGCGGGCCACGGTCTCGGGCTTCATCCGGAGCCGGGCGGTGGCCACCGCCACCCGCTCGGTGCGCTCCTTGCCGCCGACGTCCACCATCTTCATGACCGAGCCACCGCCTGGAGCGCCTGGAGGAGGTCCTCGGCGATGTCGTCCGGATCCTCGAGCCCCACCGAGACGCGGATCAGGTTCTCGCCGATGCCGGCCGCCGCCCGCTCCTCCGGGGTCAGGCGCCGGGCGCTGGCGCTCGCGGCGTGCATCACCAGGGTGGTCACGTCTCCGAGCGAGGGCGCGGGGCGGCACAGCCTCAGCGCCTCGAGGAAGCGGAACGACTCCGCTCGGCCGGCGCCGCCGATCTCGAAGGCCACCATGCCACCGTAGCCGCCGTGGAGCAGCTTCCGGGCGGTGGCGTGATCCGGATGATCGGGCAGCCCCGGATAGAGCACCCGGGCGACGCGACCGTCCTCGCGCAGCCTCCTGGCCACGTGGAGCGCGTGCGTCGAGTGCGCGGCCATGCGGACCGGCAGCGTGCGGAGCCCGCGGAGCGTGAGCCAGGCCTCGAAGGGCCCGAGCAGCGCGCCCTCCAGCACCCGCGCCCCGCGCAGCGGGTCGATGCGGGCGTGGCTCCCGGAGACCACGCCACCGGTCGCGTCGGAGTGGCCGTTGATCCACTTGGTCGTCGAGTGGAGGGCGTAGTCGGCGCCCTGGGCGAGCGTCGGCTGCAGGCACGGCGAGGTGAAGGTCCCGTCCACGACCAGCGCGGCGCCGGCGGCGTGGGCCGCGTGGGCGATGGCCGGGAGATCGGGCACGAGGAGCAGCGGGTTGGTCATGCTCTCCGCCAGGACGAGCCTGGGACGGATCGCGACGAGGCGCTCGACGCTGTCCGGGTCACTGAGCTTCAGCGGATGCAGCTCGACCTTTTGCTGGTCCGCGAGCCGCTTGAAGAGGGCCCGGGTGGCGCCGTAGCCGTCCGCCGGGAGCACCACCCGGTCCCCGGGGGCGAGGCCCTGGGCGTCGAAGACCGCGCGGAGCGCCGCCATGCCGCTGCCGAACACCGCCGAGGCCTCGGCGCCCTCGAGCGCGGCCACCGCCTCCTCCAGGAGCACGGGGTTCTCGCCCCGGATGCGGGTGTAGACGAAGTCCTTGCCGTCGAGCGCGGCGTCGAGCTCGTCCGCGGAGTCGAACCAGCTCACCGCGGCGGCGTGGATGGCAGGGGTGATGGGGACCGCGCTGCTCTCCGGGAGCCGGCTCCCGGCGTGGATGGCCCGGGTGCGAAGGTCGGCCGGCTTCCGGTGGGTGCTCACGGGCCGTGCTCCACGAGGAAGCGCTCGGCCTCGATGGCCGCCATGCAACCGGTGCCCGCGGCGGTGACCGCCTGCCGGTACACCGCGTCCTGCACGTCGCCACAGGCGAAGATGCCATCGAGGCTGGTGCGGGTGCTCCCGGGCACGGTCCTGATGTAGCCGTTGTCGGTGGTCTCCAGACAATCCTCGAAGAGCTGGCTGTTGGGCTTGTGTCCGATGGCGACGAAGAGGCCGCCGGCGTGCATGGTCATGACCTCGCCGGTCTTGACGTTCCTGACCCGGGCCCCGCTCATCCGCTTGCCGTCGCCGACGACCTCCTCCACGACGGTGTTCCACACCACGGAGATCTTGGGATTGCTGAGCACCCGGTGCTGCATGATCTTCGAGGCGCGGAACTGGTCGCGCCGGTGGAGCACGATGACCTTGTTCACGATCTTCGCGAGGTAGGTCGCCTCCTCCATGGCGGTGTCGCCGCCGCCCACGACGAAGACGTCCTCCCCCTTGAAGAAGGCGCCGTCGCAGGTGGCGCAGGCCGACACGCCGCGGTTGGTGTACTCGGCCTCGCCGGGCACGTTGAGCCACTTGGCGGCGGCCCCGGTGGCGATGATCACCGTCTGGGTCTTCACCACGCGTCCGCTCTCGTCCCAGAGGGTGAACGGGCGGACCGTGAGGTCCACCTTCATCACGTTCTCCATGTGGATGATGGTCCCGAACCGCTCGGCCTGGGCCTTGAAGCGCTCCATGAGCTCCGGGCCGGTCACCGCCTCGGGGAACCCCGGGTAGTTCTCGACATCCGTGGTGATCATCAGCTGTCCGCCCGGCACCCGGGCAGGCTCGTCCAGGGCCGGTCCGCCGGCGTAGAGGACGGGCTTGAGGTTCCCCCGGGCGGCGTAGATGGCGGCGGTGTAGCCCGCCGGCCCCGAGCCAATGATGGTGACTGCATGCACGGTGTCGGCCATGGCGGAAAGAGTGCTACGAGGGTGTCACGAATGCCATGAATCTCGACCTGCTCTCGCGGGTGCCACTGTTCGAAGGCCTGTCCCAGGCCCAGCTGAAAAACCTCGCCGGCGTCTGCGAGACCGAGCGGGTTCCTCGCGGGAAGTACGTGTTCCGGGAGGGTGAGCCGGGCGCGTCGATGTACGTGGTGGTCGAGGGAAGGGTGCGCATCAGCCGCCAGCTCCCCGGCATGGGCGAGGAGGCGCTGGCGATCCTCCAGCCGGGCGAGGCATTCGGCGAGATGGCGGTGGTGGAAGAAGGGATGCGGAGCGCGGACGCCCTCGCGCACGAGGGCGAGGCGGTGCTCCTGCGCATCGGGCGGGATCCGCTCGACCAGCTGCTCTTCACCGACAAGGAGCTGGCCTACTCGGTGCTCTGGGCGCTGGTGCGCACGCTCTCCGGCCGGCTGCGCGACACCAACGAGAAGATGAAGGCGCTGTTCGCGATGTCCAAGTTCTAGGACGCCGGCCGGCCGCGTCCGCGGACGGCGCGCTGAACCGGCGTTCACGCGCGGCGGCGGGCACGTGGCTTGCTCACGCTCCGCTGGCGTGGAGCGGGGGCACTCCGAGACCGAGGACGGACGATTTCAGCTGTCGCGGGAGCGGCTGCTCGCGGCGCCGCACACGCTGGACGACGCGGAGCTCCTCGGCGTCCTCTTCGGTGGGCGGAGCCGGACGGTGCGCGGGCTGGGCGAGTCGCTGCTCGCCGCAGCGGGCGGTCTCCGGGCGCTCGCGAGCATGGAGCCGTCGGAGCTGTGCAGCGCGCCGGGGCTGGGCCGGGAGCGGGCGGCGCAGGTTCTGGCGGCCCTGGAACTGGCCCGGCGAGCGCAACTCGCCCCCGATGGGCGGCCCCGGCTGCGCACCGCCGGGGAGGTGTACCGGTACCTCGCGCCGCGCCTCGCGCTGCTCCGGCACGAGGTGTTCCACGTCCTGTCGTTCAATACCCGGAACGTGCTGCTCGGGGACGCGCGGGTGGCGGAGGGGACGACGGATGCCTGTACCGTGGATCCGCGGGAGGTGTTCCGGGCGGCGCTCGCTGCCCGGGCGACCGCGGTCATCTTCGCCCACAACCACCCCTCCGGCGACCCCGAGCCATCGGAGGCGGACCTCCAGCTCACCCGCGAGCTGCAGGCCGGGGCGAGAATTTTCCACCTCCGCGTCCTGGACCACGTGGTCGTCGGAGCCGGGCGGTACGTCTCGCTGGCGCGCTCCGGGCTGCTCCACGCGGTCCTGTCAAGCACCGGAGAGGCGTTGACGGCCGGAGGCAAACAGTGAAGATGCGGAGCATGACGGAGCCGCTCCGGTTCCACGACGACGCGCGCGCGGAGCTCGAGCAATCCTTCGGTCTCACCGCCTTCCGGCCGGGCCAGGCCGAGGTGGTGGACTCCGTTCTCGGCGGGCGCAACGTGGTGGTGGTCATGCCCACCGGCGCCGGGAAGAGCCTCTGCTACCAGCTGCCGGCGGTGATGCTGAAGGGGCTGACCCTGGTCATCTCGCCGCTCATCGCTCTCATGAAGGACCAGCTGGAGCAGCTGGAGGCCCGGGGCATCCCGGCGACGCTCATCAACTCCACCGTGCCCGAGCTGGAGCGAGCCGAGCGCATCCGGCGGATGCGGGCCGGGGCGTACCGGCTGGTCTACGTGGCGCCGGAGCGCTTCAGGAGCCCGAGCTTCCTGGACGCCCTGGGCGAGGTGGGGGTGGAGCTGATGGCGGTGGACGAGGCCCACTGCATCAGCCAGTGGGGACACGACTTCCGGCCGGACTACGCCCTGCTCGGGCAGGTGCGGAAGCGGCTCCGGCCGCCGCGCACGGTGGCGCTGACCGCGACCGCGAGCCCCGAGGTGCGGGAAGACATCGTCCGCAGCCTGCTGATGAAGGACCCGCGGGTATTCGTGGCCGGGTTCGACCGACCCAACCTCTTCCTCGAGGTGCTGCGAGTGTCGGGGGACGAGGAGCGCCGCGCGGCGACGGCCCGGGTCATCGCCGAGGGAGGGAGCGGCATCGTCTACTGCGCGACGCGGAAGCAGGCGGACGCGATGCAGGCCGCGCTCCGGCTGCGGGGGCACGACCCGGTCGTCTACCACGCGGGGATGGACGAGGCGGAGCGGCACAAGGCGCAGGACCGCTTCATGTCCGACCCGTCGGCGGTGGTGGTGGCGACGAACGCCTTCGGGATGGGCATCGACAAGCCGGACATCCGCTTCGTCGTCCACGCCAACATCCCGCGCGCGGTGGAGGCGTACTACCAGGAGGTGGGGCGGGCCGGACGGGACGGGAAGCCGGCGCACGCGCTGCTGCTCTTCAACCACGCCGACGTCTTCACCCAGGAGCGGCTCATCGAGAGCAACCACCCGTCGGAGGCGGTCATCGCCGACGTGTGGAACGTGCTCCAGACGCAGGAGGTCTTCGCCCGGGGGCAGGAGGCGCTGGCGGCGGCGGTGGGGGCGAGCGAGTTCGAGGTCTCGGCGGCGCTGCGCATCCTCGAGCGCGAGGGCCTCGTCGAGCTCCAGGCGCCCGGGGCCGGGACCTACGGGATCAAGGTGCTGGAGCCGAAGGCGGAGGTGCACTCGCGGTCGGCGCGCGCGCTGCTGGAGGTGCTCCGGGCCGAGGCCGGGGCGGGCGGGACGGTCTCCGCGTCGCTCCGGGGGCTCTCGGCACGGGCGGAGCTGCCGGAGAAGGACCTTCGCCGGGCGCTATCGGCGCTGGAGCGGGCGAAGGCCGTCTCGGTGAGGAAGCCGTTCGCGGGCCGGGGCATCCGGGCGCTGCAGCGGGTGCCGTTCCATGCGCTGGACCTGTCGCTGGAGCGAGTGCGGCGGCAGGAGCGGCGAGCGCTGCTCCTGCTCCGCCGGATGACGGACTACGCCTACGCCAAGGCCTGCCGGCGAGCGTTCGTGCTGGACTACTTCGGCGAGGACACGCGGCACCTCGACTGCAACGGGTGCGACGTCTGCTCGGGCTCCCGGACGCGGATCGAGCTACCTCCGCCCCGAGCGAGCGCGAAGGGCGGAGGAAGCATCTACAAATCGAAGGAGCGGGTCGCCGAGGGGCCGATGAACGATCAGGCCGCCGAGGCGCTGCGCCGCTTCCGCCGCGACCTGTCGCGGGACCTGGACGTGCCGCCGTTCATCCTCTTCACCGACAAGACGCTGCAGGCGCTGGCGACGGCGCTGCCGCTGACCCGCGAGGACTTCCTGGCGGTGAAGGGCACGGGGGGCACGAGCTGGGAGCGCTTCGGGCCGAAGGTGGTGGAGATCTGCCGGGACGCCCGGGAGCACGCGCGCAGGGCTCAGGGCGATGCGATCGGGTGATTCCCGGAACAACCTTCGGGTGAACGGGAAGCGCCTCGGCGTCGATCAGCGATTGTCTCTGGATCGCAAGATCGGGCTGGCCCTGGCGTTGCTCGCCTTGATGTTCGTAGCGACGTTGCTGGACTTTGGTGCGGGGCCATGGGGCATCGGGGGCAACAATCTGTTTGCGTTCCAGGCGTCGCTGCTTCTCAGACGAGTTTCATTCTCGGTGTTCCTGGATCACGTCGGTATGCTGCGCGCTCCACTCGGGTCCGCACTGGCGGTCCTGGTGTTGCTGGCCTGGATCGGCGTCGGCCTCAGGATGCGGCTGCGCGATGTGAGGGCCTTTGCGATCGGAGTGGTCGCGCTGTTGTTCGATTCGTGTTTCTTGTGGCTTTCCATGCGAGCGGGACGCGCATCGAACGTCTGGGCGTGTCGTGGTTTGTCGTGTTCAGAGTGGTTGTTCTGGTCAGCTGGATTCGTGTTTGGCACGCACTTTCGGCACTCGAGCGTCTTGGCTATTGGCCCGGCCCGTTCACGAGCCCACGGGACGTCGACGCGCTCGGGCTCGAGCGACACGAGCGGCAGCCCTAGCGGGACCATCCGCCGCGGTCAGACGCCCCGGCCGGGCCGCTCCGATACCGCGAGAGGCTATAGCCACAACCTCGAATGCCGGTGAAATCGCGCGACGAGCAGTCGAGGTGTTGCGAGAGTCTCTCTCGCACTCTCTGTCGAAGTTGTGGCTATAGCCTCTGAGCGTCATTCGGTGCTCGCCCGGGAGGGCGCACTCGAGCTCGCGGGCCGTGACAGCTCGCATCCCCACGTCGCGCGTCAGAACCCTCGGACCGCGGGAGCACTCCGGGGTCGCGCAGGCCGGTCGGGACGAGCACTGCCCGCGACCCGGCCCACTCGCGTCCTCTCAGGGCTTGCGGCGCGCGCGCTTCCGGCTCGGAGGCGCGCTCGGCGCCAGCCCCGACGGACCGCGCAGCGGCCCGGCTCAGGGTTCGACCGGCCGCCTTCTCCGGAGGAGGATCTCCCGCACCAGCAACGTCATCGCCGCGAGCCCCAGCGCCAGGACGAACACGAATCCGACCGCGGTGGCTCCGAACACGAGGCGGACCATCGACTCGCCGATCCGCCCGTCGGTGTAGGCCTCCTTCAGGGGCGCGAGCAGCCCGAGGCGCTCCAGGACCCGCGCCGGGAGCGCATCCAGCGCATACGAGATGCGGAGCACCCCGCTGGACGGCCACTGGACCCGGAGCGCCTCCACGATCACGCCGATGGCCAGGTACAGCGCGGCCAGGGCGAGCGCGTTGCCGGCGACGACCTGGAGAAAGCGCTTCGGATTCACGGCGGCCGGGTGGCCCGCTTCTTCAGAGCGGGCAGGAGCTTCTTCACCCGGTTCATCTCGGGGGACTTCGGCGCGAGTCGGGTGAAGTTCACGTACTCCTCGTATGCCCGCTTCGCATCGGTGTCACCCCCCGCTGCGTAGGCATCGGCGAGCGCCAGACGGGCCGGTCCGTCCGCGGGGTCGAGCTGCACGGCCTTGATCAGGAGCTCGCGCGCCTTCGTCTCGTCACGGAGCTTGCGGAGGACGAGCCCCTGAGCGAGCGCCGCGTCGGAGAGGAAGGGCTGGAGCTCCACGGCCAGGTCGGCGCTGTGCTTGGCCTCCTGGACGCGGCCGTTCACCAGCGCGACGCGTGAGGCGGCCACCGCGGCCAGGGCCCGGTCGCTCGCCCGCGGTGCTCCGGACGAGAGACCCTGGAGCTTCGAGAGCTGTGGCTTGCCCGCGGCGGGCTTGAGCAGCACCTCGCCGGCGAGCCCGCAGACGCTGCTCGCGTCCTCGCGGCTCGCGGCCTCGTACGCCTTCTGCGCCTGCGGGACGTTGCCCTGTCGCACGAAGGCGCGGCCGATGGCGCAGAACACCTCGCTGTCCTTGGGCGCGAGCGAGTTGGCCTTCTGGAGGGCGGCGAAGCCCGCGCGTCCGTCGCCGCGGGCGAACATCAGGGTCGCCTTGAGGCGCTGGGACTCGGGATCCTGCGCGTCGATCTTCAGGGCCCGCCCGAGCGCCGCCTCGGACTCCTTCCACTTGCCCTGCTGGGCCAGGGCGAGGGCGACGTCCTTGTGCGCGGTGGCACTGGAGGGGTTCTCCGTCGCCCACGCCTCGGCCTGGGCCAGCGACTCGGCGGGCTTGGCGAGCGCGAGGTAGACGCGGGAGAGCGCGTGCCGGCTCTCGCCGTGACTGCGGTTCCGCTGGATGGAGAGCTGGAGCGGCTCGACCGCGCGCTCCGGGGACCCCGAGGTCCAGAGCAACCGGCCCAGCGCGCAGGCGCCCTCGTAGTCGCGCGGGTCGCGGCTCGCGCCCTCGAACTGAGCCTTTGCCCGGTCGATGATGCCGCGCTGCCAGTAGACCTTGCCCAGGGCGACCGCCACGTCGGCGCGCGGGCGCTTCGCGGCCCCGAGCGTCTTTTCCAGCACCGTCTGGGCCTTGTCCGGCTCACCCTCGGCGGCGTCGGCCAGGGCGAGCCACGCCACCGCCTCGATGGGGTACTTCCCCGACACCGTGGTCTTCGCCAGCTCGGCGCGGGCCTTCTTCCAGTCCTTCAGCCGTCCCCAGGCAATGCCCCTCAGCAGGGCCATCCGCCGCCCGGAGTCATCGGCGAAGCGCTGCAGGAGCTCGCGCTCGCGATCGCGGCCGAGCAGCACCCGCCCCAGGGCCTCCTTGGCCTCCTCGCTCTTCGGCTTCTGCTTCACCGCCGTCTCGAGCGACTTCTGAGCCGCGGTGAGGTCACCGCTCGCCCGGAGCGCGTCGCCGAGCGCCACCTGGAAGTCGAAGGCGCGCTTGCCGGCGCC
>Ga0209593_10000786_pt1 | contig 14163 bp, 16 predicted proteins | sample PPLLaktember2015_3_FD_187260 | JGI IMG/M metagenome (GOLD analysis project Ga0209593, IMG submission 187260) | Freshwater sediment microbial communities from Prairie Pothole Lake near Jamestown, North Dakota, USA - PPLs Lake P7 Core (6) Depth... | ecosystem: Environmental > Aquatic > Freshwater...
GCAGGTCGTACCCCCCATCCAAGGCGGGGGAGAGCACCAGGTTGAGGTATGGATAGGGTAGATTAGCCGAATAAATCTTAGATAACCCTAATTACCTAATCCGGTGTCAATGGCGGGCCCAACACGCTCATGCCATACTTCTCAAACACGGCCGCGATCTGGTTTCGATCCGCCCCAGCGGCCCGGCTGATTGGACCCAGCTCTTCGTAAAATTTATGCCCACCCCCAGGAGTGTAGACCACAATGATCTCGCCCCCCTCATCGGTCAGGTTCAGAAAGGCGTGAGGCACCTTCGACGGCAGATAGGCGAAACCGCCCTCGTTGACATAATGGATCGAGTCGCCGATCCGAATCTTGAAGCGCCCTTTGAGCACCTGGATAGTCTCTTCTTGAGAATGGTGGACGTGCAGCGGCGGGCCACCATGCGGCGCTACCTCAACAATGAAATAGTCAAAGGCGCCGTTCGTGTCTTCGCCCGTGACTTTGAAAATCAGGTCCCGGCCCGGCCCAGATTGAAGCCTCAAACCATCGCCTTCCTTCAGAACAATGTACTCGCTGATATTTTCTTTCATCCCTGCTCTCCAATAAATCTGCACCTGCCACTCGGTTGAATACCGTTAATCAAAGATGTTGGCTGCCCGGCAAGGTCGTGGCTATAACCAGGCCGTTTTGCTATATCTTTACGGATATATCCCCCACTGCCCCAGCGTACTGAAAATCACCGCCAGGATCCAGAGCGTCGGGCCCAGGAGACCCGGCCATAAAGGTAGATAACCAGGCGCCACGACGAAGAGGATAAAACCTATATCTGTAACGCCGGTCAAGGCGAGATTGAGCCAGTACCCCATGGGGTTGTTGAACCAGTTGAAGACAACAGCCACCAGGGTCACCGCGACAGCAAAGGCAGCCAGGTTCCAAACGCTCTGGTAAATTCGACCCTGTACCATCCCCGCTTTCTGCCGCAAACCCAGTTTATAGACCTGGAAAGCGGCATACAGGTGCATGAGTCCCCAGGCTATATAGAAAATTGCGCCAATCTGTGGCATGGGTTTGCCGATCTCCTTGTTTCGCCTGATTTAATGTTATAATGCTTATTATAAGGAAGCTAACTACATTTGTCAATAGGCTAATTATATGGAAGCTAATCAAAATAATATACAAATGGCTCCAGACTTTGAGGAGCGATACCCTGGAGCTAGGCCCACAGCCACCGAAGCGGCGATGAATCTGGTCCGGACGGCAGATATGCTCGTCAAGCGCATCGGCGACTTGGTGCAGCCATTTGGACTCAGCCCTTCATCGGCATTGGCCTTGGGCATACTTGTGGACGCAGGATCGCCTTTGCCGCCAAACCAGATTGCTAGCCACCTGATTATCAGCCGGGCAACAGTCACCGGCTTGCTGGATTCATTGGAAAAGCGCGGCTACGTGCGCAGACTACCGCACTCATCCGACCGGCGCATGCTGCTCATCGAACCGACCGAGAATGGGCGCCGGGCGGCGCATGAGTTTCGAGTGGTTGTGCATCGCCACCAAACCAGGTGGCTGGCAGCCCTATCCGAGACTGAGCAGGGCCAACTGATTGACGTTCTGCATCGATTGGAGTCGGTGCTGGCCGACCGGAATGGTTGACAAACGGCCTACTGGCTACTTTTCAACCCCAAGGTTATCCTGTTTAGATAGCCTTGGGCTCTATAGCGGGTGGTCGTTGACTTATGTCGATCTCAAGGAGAGATCGAATTTATCATTTGAAAGCAATTTGCACAAAATACGTGATTGACAAACTGTAAAAATGATGCTATCGTAATCAATAGATTTCAATTGGTTATTAAACAAAAGAATAATTCTTTCGATTCGAAACCCGTTTGTTTCGTTTCCCGTAAAATTGCCAAAAAACATCCCATGAGGTATCTAGGAGGTGTGTCATGAAAAAAGGGAAAAAATTTCTGAACAGCTCAAAGCAGATCGTTTCTGAAACGCTGGATGGACTGGTTTTCGCGTATGGTGGTAAGGTCCACCGGCTGGGTTCAGCGAATGTAATCGTCTTGAACCAGATGCGCCCAGGAAAAGTGGGCCTCCTTGTAGGTGGTGGGAGTGGGCACGAACCACTCTTTCCAGGGTTTGTTGGAAAAAACCTGGCTAGTGGAGCGGTGGCTGGCAACATCTTTGCAGCCCCAACCCCCGATCAGATCTTGCTTGCTACAAAAGCCGTGAACTGTGGGCAAGGAGTCCTGTATCTGTACGGGAACTATGCCGGCGATAATCTGAATTTTGACCTGGGCGCGGAAATGGCAGCTGATGAAGGCATAGAAACAAAGACTGTAAGGATCTGGGATGATGTCGCTTCTGCACCATTGGATTGCATAACGGACCGGCGGGGTATTGCCGGGGATGTGTTCGTGATCAAGGTCGCGGGAGGGGTGGCCGCGGAAGTTGGCGATCTGGATGAAGTATATCGCGTGACGTGTAAAGCTCGCGACAATACAAGATCGATGGGTGTGGCGGCAGCGGCCGGTACGTTTCCCGAGACTGGTTTACCTACGTTCGACCTTCCGGACGACGAAATCGAGATCGGGCTGGGGCTGCACGGTGAGCAGGGTGTCAGCCGTAGTAAATTATTGCCTGCCGATGTGGTGACCGATCAAATGCTTGAGCGCATTCTCTCGGATCTTCCTTATGTTGAAGGGGATGAGGTTTGCCTGCTGATCAATAACCTGGGCTCCACAACCATGACCGAGCTGCTGATCATCAATCGTAGAGTGCACGAGGTTCTCAATCAGTCCGGCATCACCATCCACGACACGTTGATCGGCGCATTCTGCACAAGCCAGGAGATGGCAGGTTTTTCGATCTCTCTGATGAAATTAGATGATGAACTGAAGAAGTATTATGACATGCCCGTCGAATCATTTGCTCTCGTCAAGGGGGCAATTTCATGAAAAGCGCACTTACTCTGGATGAGACCCGCCAGATGTTTTTGTATGTGGCAAAAAATATCATCGCTATCCAGGATCTGCTCGGTGAAGCGGATCGAGCGATTGGGGATGGCGATCATGGGGTTGGAATGGCGAGAGGATTCGAGGCTGTCGAGGCAAAACTCAACAGTGGGAGTTTCAACGGGTTGGATGAGTTGTTTAAAGTTATTGGAATATCACTGCTTACCACAATGGGTGGAGCATCCGGGGCTATCTTCGGCACCTGGTTCCGAGGTGGATCGAAAAATCTTGCTGCTCAGATGATCTTTGATTCTGAGCACCTGGCATGGTTCCTAAACGACGGCTTGCAAGCCGTTCAAGAGAGAGGAAAAGCAAAAGTAGGGGACAAGACCATGGTCGATGTCCTGGCTCCGGCAGCCGCTGTTGCCATTGAGATGGCCAACCAGCCGTTAGAGACATCCCTGAATCAGATCCTCGTGGCAGCCGAAAAAGGCATGGAGAGCACCAAACAGATGGTTGCAACGCTTGGAAGGGCAAAAAGCCTGGGAGAGCGTTCTTTGGGACATCCAGATCCTGGGGCTGTGTCGACTTGTTATATTTTGAAATTCATGCGAGACGCGGTGATTCAGGCGGAACTCATACCACCCGATCGAGCATAAAGCTTTTACGGAGGTAGCCCCTATGCGTGAGATCTGGATTGGTACTGGATGGAAGATGAACCATTTGATGGAGGATGCTGAAGAATACTGTCAAGCTCTCCAGGATTTTTATCAGTTTTCTCTACCTTGGGTAAATCTTTTTGTCGTTCCCCCATTTACCGTCCTCCAACGAGTCTGTCATTTGTTGGAGGGGACACCTGTGTGGGTGGGCGCTCAGAATATGCATTGGGAAGATCAGGGAGCTTACACCGGCGAAATTTCACCTCGTATGGTTAAGGACTGCGGTGCAAGGCTTGTGGAGTTAGGGCACTCAGAACGCAGGGCGTATTTTGGAGAAACAGATTTTACGGTAAACAGGAAGGTTCTTTCCGCGCTGCGGCATGGTTTGCGCCCTTTGGTCTGTGTAGGGGAAACCGCTGAAGAAAAGCAAGCCGGTGTCGCCAAAGAAGTGATTGCCCGCCAGGTGAAAATTTCCCTCTTCGGCGTAGACCCAGCCCAGGTAGATCAGATCCTTCTGGCATACGAACCTATCTGGGCGATTGGAGATAAAGGGGTTCCCGCAGAACCACAATACGCGAGCCAGATGCATGGCTGGATACGGAAGCAGGTCGCCGACTTGTTTGGGCCAGCTCACGCTGCAAAACTACCGGTGTTATATGGTGGAAGCGTAAATCAGAAGAACTCGGAAGCGTTCATGGAGAAACCAGAGGTCGATGGACTTTTTATTGGCAGGTCTGCCTGGAGCCCTGATTCGTTCATCGAAATAATCCGGAAAGTTGAAGAATGTCTGGCCAAACACGCTTTGCGGCCCGAATAGAAGAAGCATCGACCAGTTAGTTGCCTGCTATTCATCTGTTTGCTTGAGTTGCCATGAGGAACTAGCCGCATGTCAAAAAACTATCAGTCTAGCCCTTCGGATCCTGCCGCATCCACCAATGGAGGGCAGACCAGCCTGCGTCGTTCTGCCATTGTGAAGCATATTTTGATGCACGAGTACGCCAGCGTCCAGGAACTGAGCAGTCTGTTCAATGTATCTATGGTGACGATCCGCGCGGACCTGGCAGCTCTGGGGAAATCCGGTATGGTCGAACGTACACATGGTGGGGCAAGCATCCCTCGTGAAGAGCTGATTGGTGAGATTGGATTCCAGGCTCGCGCCAGTATGCAACAAGAGCAAAAACGAAAGATCGGCGCGAGGGCCGTCGAACTGATCGAGGATAGCGACGCAATCATTTTGGATTCCTCGACCACCTGCTTTTTTGTGGCTCGTAATTTAAAAGTAAAACGAGACTTGAAAATTGTAACAAACGGGTTGAATACCGCGCTCGAATTACTAAAGTATCCCCATACAACCATTTTGATTGGTGGAATGTTGAATGAAAAGACGTATGGGACGGTTGGCCGTTTGGGTCGGAATACCTTATCCGAGATCCGGGTGCAGAAAGCGTTTCTCGGTGCGCGTGGAGTAACCCTTCGGGATGGCCTGACCGACGCTAACCTATTGGAGGTAGAGCTCAAGCAGGCTATGGTCGAAATTTCTGACCAGCTTTATGTTGTTGTTGATTCAAGCAAATTTAACGTAGTTGGGTTCGCGTCTTTTGCGCCGATCAGCCGCGTGACCGCGATCATTACCGACGATGGGATCGATCCATCGGTCAAAAAGTCATTCGAGAACCAGGGCATCAAGATATTGATCGCTTGAGGATTGGCTTCTAATGAGGACATGCTGGTGAAAGCTGTTGGAATGATTTATCTGCTGTGTCATGGCCAACGAGAATTGGAACCGTTTCTGCGTTTCCTTGCATCACGCCAATATAAAACCCTTCTAGATCCTGGTGAAGACCTTTCGGCATCGGTTACATACCTGAGTTTGTATCACAACCAGATTAACCTCTTGGCTGTCTACCAACCTACCCCAGGGTTACTCTCTGTGGTTCAAAAATCTCGGGAACTGGGGTTTGATCGACCGGTTATCGTTCTAACCACGACCGAAACGGGCCCGTGGGTCATCCGTTGTACAAGGAACAAGAGAATATCCGGTTATGTCGATCTAAATGCGTCTCCTGAAGACTGGCAGGCCATTCTGGAAAATATACAATCTGGATGGTGCGTGATCAAAACGACCTGGCTCGATCAACTGTTGACCTGGAATCAGCGCCGTTATGCTCTATCTGGCAATGACCTGGGCAAAGATACTTTGGCGAGCCTGGGTAGCAGCCTGGAAGGTTTGACGAGCCAGGAAACTCGCGTGGTCGAATTATTAAACCAGGGTCTGAATAATCAGCAGATCGCCGATGAGCTCAATATTCATCTCTGCACGGTAAAAACCCATATTCACAGGATCTTGAGCAAATTGAATATGTCCAGCCGCACGCAGGTTGCAGCCTGGTCCAGGCATGGATACCTGGTTGAATCTCCAACGATGCCTGATGGTGTGGATCGGGTATAAATCCGGTTTCGGATGTAGATCCGATTTCAATCTTAAGATTGACGACACAACCTAATCATCACTATATACTATAAATAAGCTTTCAAACGAAATACCCCGGCTTACGATCAACAGCAAAGAGAAATAGAATATTTTATTTTGATCTAGATCTCAGGTTGGAATTACCTCTGCTATCGTTATGACAGAATTGCCTACCTATCAGAAGGGTCAGTTGCGAGTTATCCTGGCGGACAAAAGCCGGTTATTTATGGAAGGTATCCGGTTGGCTCTGGAAGGTGTGGGTGTTCGTGTCCAGGCAGAAACTCGCTCGCCCCGGGAAGCCTTTTTACTGGTCGGTCAACATCGGCCCAATGTCCTGATTATTGATGCTGGCCTTTTGAGAGCGGAGGATCATTCAGGTTTTGATCATTTGAAAGCTGCTTCTCTCGCATCCAGGATCCTGGTGCTGGGAACGGATGAAGATCCTCAAGGCGTAGCTTTACTTTTAAGATCCGGGGTGGCCGGTTATCTCTACAAGGATATGACCTCTGAACAATTGCTCCGCGCAATCGTTACCATCGTGAATGGGCAAACCTTGATAGAGGCCAACCTCTTGGATCGGGTGTTGGATGCCTTAGAGGTCCCATCAATAAATAAAGAACCGGTTGAGAGGTCAGCCGAACCACTCAATCTCACAGGGCGAGAATTGGACGTCCTCGGTTTACTTGCTGAGGGCCGATCCAACCGTGAAATCGCTGTAGGTTTGAACATTAGCTTGAGTACTGTAAAGAGTCACGTCCATAGCTTATTGAACAAACTAAATGTCACCGGACGGATTGAGGCGGCGGATCGCTTTAAAGCCATCTCGATGCGTTTACACTGATTGGGTTCGCACTCTATTTTCCTGAAGAGGAACGCATGAGAATTGCCATTGGCAGTGATGAAGCCGGGTTCGGACTGAAAGAAATGATCCGCGATTATCTAACCACACAGGAAATTGTGGCGATTGACGATGTTAAGGATTTTGGGGTGTTTAGCATAAATCCGGTTGATTATCCCGATGTAGCTGAGATGGTCGCAAAGGCAATCGCTGCGGGTGAGTATGATCGGGGAATCCTAATCTGTGGAACCGGGATCGGTATGGCGATTGTGGCCAACAAAATCCCCGGGGTTTGTGCGGCCCAAGTATATGACTCCTATTCCGCTGAACGCGCCCGGAAAAGCAATAATGCTCAGATCATGACCATGGGTGCCTTGATCACCGGAGAGGCACTCGCGAAAAACCTGGTCGCTATCTGGTTGAAATCCGAATTCCAGGGCGGCAAGTCAACAAAAAAAGTGGCCAAAATCAAGGCGATTGAAGAACGATATCATCTCCCAGAAAATCCCAACCCACACCAGGGTTGAACTACTTGGCGAATGCGGAAAATCACAACAGAGGATAGAGGGAATGAATACAAAACTGTATCTTAGGAAAGCTGTCTATATTCTGGTGACGATAAGCCTGGTATTAGCAGGCTGTGGAGGGGGCAAAGCCAGTGAGCCTCCCTTCATCCGGGTTATCTCGGGCACGGTCCAGACGGGCAAGGATGGTGCATGGGCTGCTGCGGTAGATAATGTTCAGCTCCAGGCCGGGGCAGGCGTCAAGACCTGTGCCGATTGTCGGGCTGCCCTTGTATTTAAAGATGGCTCCATGATCGAATTGGAACCGGATACCGAGGTTGCTTTTGTCGATGGTGAAAGCATCTCTTTGAACCTGGCTGCAGGTATGATATGGGTCGCGTCAAACGAGAGTTCGGTGAGTGTCGATGCGGGTGGCCCGGTTGCCGTTGCATCCAAGGCCGGTTTTTCGGTTACCAGGAGTGGGGGTGAAGTAAAAGTAACCTCAGTAGGCAGTGTCATAAAATTCGCTGCTGGTGGAAGCGAAGTTCAGATCCCCAGTGGCCAGATGTCCATCAGCTCGAATGGTTCTGCTCCGACGAGCCCGGCAAATATCGAAGTCAAAAATGCCTTGCGGATCACCCTGACCGGCGAAGCTATGGCCTATATCGCGGATCCAAGCGGCCGCGGAATTGGTTATCACCCAACCAAAGAGATCCCCGTAAACCAGATTCCCAATGGCTGGTATGTCGGCAAAACGGGTCGTCCCCAGGTAATTTCCGTCCCAAACATTGCTGAGGGCGAGTACACCATCATCCTGGTCGCAGCGAACAACCAATCCGCCTGGAAGATCAAGGTCGGCCTCGCGGGCGCTGATCTGAATTACAGTGAGCTGGAGACCAGCTCGAGCATTACCTGGGGAACCCCCACGGGAATCACCCTCATCGTCAAGATGGATGAGAACGGTGTACCCACAGCGGAAATGTCCCCCATCTGGACGCTATATGTAGATCCTCCGGGTAAGGTCGCCCTGGGTGAGGAGCTGAAACGGACGACGATTTCAGCAGGTGAGACGGCCCCTGTTTGGACGAATTTGCAATGACCCGGAAGGGGACACAATTATTCACCCTCATTGTTGTGTTGTTTCTTGCTCTTGCGGTTGGATGTACCGTTTCTGACCCGCAGCCGGACTCGAACCTTACCATACTCCATACGAATGATTTGGAAGGTACGCTGGACCCTTGCAGTTGTCTGAGCGACCCGGCCGGGGGCGCCGCCCGCAGAGGGACTGCGATCGCCGAAAAGCGGCTGGAAGACCCCGACCTGATTCTCGTAGACGCGGGTGACGCCCTTTTTGGTAATCCAATAACCGATGCGACGGCTGGCCAGGCCCAGGTGGCGGTGATGAATGTCCTTGGCTATGACGCGGCAACCCTGGGAGACCGTGACTTCCTTTACGGGCTGCCCACTCTCCAAAGAACTGTTTCCGAGGCAAATTTTCCTTTCCTTTCCGCGAACGTGGTCCGTACGGAAACCGGAGAGCCTCTCACCCAGCCAAGCGTGGTTCTGGAAAGATCGGGTCTCACGATTGCTGTTCTTGGGTTGACTTCACCGGATGTCTCGCAGTTGGTGGCAGCCGATCCTGGCATGCGAGTTCAGCTCAGGGTGCTGGATCCCATCGAGACTGCCAAACAGATGGTGCCTCGGCTGGCTCGAGAAGCGGATGTGGTCATTATTCTCTCTCACCTGGGTGCTGAGATGGACCGGGCTCTCATCAAAAAGGTCCCTGGGATTGCGGCTATTATTGGCGGCCACGATCGCGAGGTCATTGCGATCTCTCAGCCGTCCAAAGAGACCCCCCTTGTCCAGGTGGGGTATCAGGGCGACCTGTTGGGTGTCCTTCGGCTCCAATTGAACTCGAGTGGGAAGACCAGCACAGCGGTGTCGGCGAATATCCGGCTGGACTCGGCGGTTGAATCAGACCCGGAAGTTATGAATGTCCTGATGCCCTACAAGGCCCGGGCTGTATTTATCGGCGATCTCCTGGCTTCCCAGGGCTTGAGTGTCCTTATGCCCCTGGAGATCCACCGGGCAAGTCAGGAGATACAGCGTGCTTACCTGGGCGCGCTTGCCTATCCAGATCTATACGCTGGTGATGTTCTCTCACCTGCTGCGGGGGAACAGAAAATGGATTTGTTATCCTGTTTTCTGACAAATCGACCTGCAGATCAGAAGACGATTGAGTTTTCCCTCACGGCGCTCGATCACCCGGATTGTGTTCGATTGGCAAACGATCGATTGAATACCATGGTTCTTGAACCACAGCCGGTCCGGGTTCTCAATTCTTATTGGAGCCCATAGTTCGAAGCTCTTTTATTTTTTATCGGTTGCCTGGAAAACAAAGCTGTTCTTGAAGCGTAACGAAAATCCAGACGGTTTGGATTTCGTGAAAGGAGGTCGAATTTACACTGCAAGCAAAATCGATGTAGGACCTTACTGCTTCTAAGCAATAATTTCGTTGAAACTCCACAAACCAACCTGTCCCCATCATGGAGGAGAAAATGTCTAAGGAATTGGAAAAGTTGTTGCAGGCAGCAAAAGACGGATCAGTTTCCCGGCGTGATTTCTTGAAGAAATCGGCCGTGGCAACCGGATTGGGTGTGACGGCCATGAGCGGCTTTATGGCTGCCTGTGGTCAGGCGCCGAATACCCCGGCAGCCGCGGAAGAGCCCATGCAGGCTGCCCCAGAAACCAAATTGCGTGCTGCTACCTCAGAGCTGGGTATGAAGTGCTCCTGGTGCGCTCGTGGCGCCGATACAGTCAAATTCCTGGGTGGTATCCTGGGCGTGGAAGTGGTGGTCTTCGATGGCGAGCTCAATATCGACAAGCAGCGCCGGGATATCGAAGATATGGCCAGCCAGGATTGGAGCTGGGTGCAGATCCATCCCCAGGCAATCGATGCCTTCGTCGATCCGGTCAAGGCCATGATCGCCAAGGGCATCCCTGTGATCGATATGGACACTCGCCTGGTTCAGGACCTGAGCTCGCTCGGCATTGTCACCTTCCTCGAGCCAGATAACTTCTTCATGGGTTCGACTGTCACCAAGACCCTGTTGGAAGGGATCGGCGGTAAGGGTCAGATCGTTCACACTCAGGGCCCACTTGGGCACACCGGCGCCCAGGGTCGCGCGGCAGGTTTCCACTCTGTCGTGGACCAGTTCCCGGATATCGAGATTGTGGATGAGACCCCCTGCAACTGGGACATCGACCTGACTCGCAAGACCTGGGAAGATCTCCTGGTGAAATACCCCGATATCGTCGGTGGTATGTTCCACAATGATGACATGGCCCTGGCCGCTTATGAGGCAATCAAGGCCGCCGGCAAAGAAAAACAGATCAAACTGGTGGGCGTGGATGGGATGGAGCCTGCTCTCAAGGCAGTGATGGATGACCGCCTGATGTGCACGGTTGTTAATCCGACCGGCCGCGTTCATGGCGGTGGAGTTTGGGTGGGTTACAACGTTGCCACCGGCAAGACCCCCAAGGAAAAAGTTCCACCCTTCATCCGCACGGATGGCCCCTACATCGATAAAGTCATCGCCCCAGGTATCCTCTACCTGGCCGAAAACCTGCTGATCTAGCCTCTCTCTTTCCTCAATGGATAGGTAGGGTTGTGTATTTCGCCCTACCTATCCAACCCGTTTAGATTTAGGAGTTGCGGCTGAAATGAACGAAGAAATGTTACTTGAACTCCGAGGCGTGAGCAAGCGGTTTGGCGCGACTCTGGCGTTGGATCAAGTGGATTTTGATCTGCGCCCAGGCGAGGTGCATGGGCTGGTTGGCGAGAACGGGGCCGGATACCATTCGGAACATGAAGGGGATATTATCCTGCGGGGGAAAAAAGTGCGCTTCAGTTCCACAAGGGATGCTCTGGCCCAGGGCATCGGTATGATCTATCAAGAACTGAGCGTCATCAAGACTCTTACTGTCGCGGAAAATATTTTCCTCGGAGATCCTCCGGTTACCAAAGTGGGCATCGTGAATTGGGCCAGGATGAATCGAGAGGCTGATGAGCATTTAAAGCAGCTCGGTTTGCACAACGTAAACGTTCGGACCGAACTAAGCAATTATACGGTGGCTACCCGCCAGATGATCGAGATAGCCAGCGTTATCTTTTCTGGGGCGGATATTATTATTATGGATGAACCCACCTCAGCGCTTTCCCACAATGAGGTCGAACGGTTGTTCGATTTCATTCGGGTTTTAAAGTCCCAGAAAAAGGGGGTCGTTTTTATCTCCCATTTTCTGGATGATGTCTTAGGAATTTCTGACCGGATTACCGTGCTGCGGAACGGGAAGAAAGTCATGACCGTAAACGCAAAAGAGGTCAACAAACCGTACCTGACCACAGCGATCCTGGGAAAGCAAGATAGTGTGGAATTGGTCCGTAGAGTTCAGCCTACAAAAAAGACTGATACCCCAGTGCTGGAGATCCGCAATCTGCACCGTTCCCGGTTTTTGCATGGAATCAACTTCACGGTATCAAAGGGCGAAATCGTCGGAGTATTTGGAAGTATGGGGGCTGGAAAAACACAGCTTGCCGAGTGCCTGTTTGGTGTTGTGAGAGCAGACGAAGGAGAAATCCGGCTGGATAACAAGCTGGTAAAAATCAGGAATACCTCGCACGCCAAGCAGATGGGTATTGCCTATGTGCCGGCTAACCGCCAGGCCACTCTTTTTCAGGGCAATGAAATTTACAAAAACATCACGATTTCCCACCTGGGCAATATCTGTCCGAACTTTGTGAAACAGACCTTAGAGGTGGTTGCCGCGACGTCACAGATCAAGTCGCTGGGGGTCCGGCCCCCGGACCCCAGCCGTGTCGTTGCCAGCTTGAGCGGTGGCAATCAACAGAAGGTGGTCCTGGCTAAATGGCTGACGATTCCTCCCAAGGTGCTTTTGTTGAACGACCCGACCCGTGGGATGGACGTGGGCGCCAAACAGGAAGTGATGGAAATTGTGGAAGGCCTGCGTGAGAAAGGCGTGGCGACGATTATCTTCTCCACGGAGCCCGAGCTCTTGATGGCTTATGCGGACCGTGTTGTGATCTTAAACCGCGGTCACCAGATGGCCGATCTGCCGAACCAGGATGTTACCAAAGATATTCTCCTTTCATATTCTTAATGGCGCTGATCCAAAAGAAAATAAACCTGCATCGAAAAGATGTGGACACCGGAGGAAGATAAATCTATGGCTACCCAAAAAATTACCGCCCCAAAATTGACAAAGAACCCGGGACAGGGCATGAATCTGGCGCGTATGTTCCGTCGCCAGGCACGCGCTCTTACCCCATTCTTTACATTACTCATCCTCGTGATCTTCTTCTCGATCTTCTCACAGGGTCACCGCTTCGCGACCCCAGAGAATTTCCGCAATATCCTGCAGCAGGCTGCCGCACTGGCCGTTATGGCCACCGGCATTACGTATGTGCTCCTGCTTGGGGAGATCGATCTATCCATCGGTGGGGTGGCAACGGCTTCTGGGGTGATCTCTTCCTGGCTGCTGGTCAGCCTGAATGCGCCCGGCTGGTTGTGCGCGGTGATCGGGGTGTTGGTCGGTGTTCTGGTCGGCCTGATCAACGGGTTGGTGATCGCGAAAATTGGGGTGCCTTCCTTCATGACTACCCTGGCCATGGGCACGGTCACGACCGGTCTGGCGGTATTCCTGACGAAGGGCCGCCCGATCTTTGATGTGCCAGAAGTTGCGGCGACCCTGGGGACCGGAACGCTCGGCCCGATCCCGATCATTATCCTGGTAGCGATCGTGGTCATGTTCCTTGGGTGGCTGGTCGCCCGGTATACTCGTTTCGGCCGGTACGTCTATATGGTTGGCGGCAGCCGTGAGGCCGCGCAGCTTTCGGGCGTCAATAGCAAGAATATTACCATCGCGGTAATGGTCATTTCCGGAATGCTCGCCGGTCTGGCAGGCGTCGTCAACACGGGCCGGCTGGGCAGCGCTAACCCCGATATCTTTAAAGATGCGACCCTGGATACGATCGCCTGCGTGGTTTTGGGCGGCACCAGCCTGTTTGGTGGTGTGGGCAGTGTTGCCAGCACTGGCATCGGCCTGTTGGTTTTTGGCGTGCTCAAGAATGGGCTCAACCTGGTATATTGATATTTACCTGAAGACCCTCATCACCGGGGTTATCCTGCTCCTGGCGCTGATCCTGAACGTGTACGCACTGCGCCTTGGACAATCCGAACAGGAGGCTTCGATCCAGGAGGTAGCTGTGCAAGAAGAACAAGGGGTGTCGCCGGGATCCTAGAATTATGGCACGTAGAGTATCACCACATATGCGAAAGATTTGTATCGCTCAACAAAATCTGAAACCTTAATTCTTTCCGATTCGATCATCCTTCTAGACTGCCTCCCTGACAGGGGTATGCCTTTAGAAGGGTGGTCTATAAAACTTGGAGGATTTCTTACAATGGAAAAAATCGCTTTCCTCGGGCTTGGCATTATGGGGCAGAACGTTTGCGCGAATTTACTGAAGGCGGGCTATCACTTAACCGTATATAACCGCACCCCCGAGCGAGCGGCACGTCTTGTGGCGGCTGGTGCAAAGCAGGCGTCCGCACCCAAAGAAGCCGTGGCTGATGCCGATGTGATCATGATTATGGCGAGTGATGACGCGGCCGTAGACGCTATCGTATTTGGCAAGGATGGGGCACTGGAAGGCGTCCATCCCGGCCAAATTGTG
>Ga0209593_10000788_pt1 | contig 14146 bp, 11 predicted proteins | sample PPLLaktember2015_3_FD_187260 | JGI IMG/M metagenome (GOLD analysis project Ga0209593, IMG submission 187260) | Freshwater sediment microbial communities from Prairie Pothole Lake near Jamestown, North Dakota, USA - PPLs Lake P7 Core (6) Depth... | ecosystem: Environmental > Aquatic > Freshwater...
AGAAAGATGTTCCAGGCCGGAGTCGCGTCACAGAGCCGCGCACGCAGTGGAGGGCGGCGGAGCGTTTTGTGCGGAGCAGCCTGGAGCGAAGTAAGCGGGACCACCCAACGCGGCTTTGAAAGTTCGTTGGGTGGTCCCGCTTACTTCGCTCCAGGCTGCTCCGCACAAAACGCTCCGGCGCCCTCCACTGCGTGCGCGGCTCTGTAACGCGACTCCAGCTCCGCAGCCCTCCACTGCCCCGCTCTGTAATGGGGCCCAGTTGATCCGGCGAGGCCTTCCGGCGTGATAGAGCTCTGATCCGAAAACCCGTACGACATGAAGAGGATTGACAGCATCCACACTGCCGAACCGGAAATCGGGCATCGCGCCCTATTCTAGCGCTTGACAGTCCCCGGCGAACGGCTTATGTTGCAGACTCAAACAAATTCATGCGGAAAATCGATCTCAGCAACTTCCAGGTTGCGACAAGCGAAACAGCGCGAGAAGTGAACCGGCGGATTATCCTGAACCTCATTCGCGCCAACCAGGCCATATCGCGGGCGGAGCTGGCCCGTAAGACGGGTCTGCAGCGAAGCACCGTCTCCCTCATAGCGGAGCAGCTCATCGCTGAGAAGTGGATTGCCGAGGGCATGGTCGGATACTCGCCTCGCGGCCGGAAGCCCCGGTATCTTCGCTTAAACGTGGATCGCGTAGGCGTGGTTGGAATAAACATTCGTCCCACCTGGACCACAATCGCCTTGGCCGACCTGAACGCGAACTTTCAGGCCCAGGAGACGGTCCGAACACCGGCGACACCGGAGATCTTTGTTGAGGAAGCGTGTAAACGCATCAACACGCTGCGGCAATCTCACCCCCAGATCGCGTACGAGGGTATAGGGGTGTGCCTGCCTGGGCGCGTCGACTTCCGCAGTCAATCCCTCGTATTCGCCCCGAACCTGGGGTGGAAGAACGTGGATCTCAGAGGTCCGCTCGAGGCCGGTACCGGTCTACCGGTCGTTCTCGAGAATGCCGCCAACGCCTGCGCACTTTCGGAGATGTGGTTCGGGCAGCGTGAGAACACGCGGGACTTGGCCATCGTGACAGTTTCGGAGGGCATCGGTACCGGTATCGTCGTAAACGGCCAGATCATGAACGGCGCCTCCGGGCTGGCGGGAGAATTCGGGCATGTGACCATCGATGAACAAGGCCCCGTGTGCAAGTGCGGGAACCGCGGCTGTTGGGAAGTTTTTGCCTCAAACACCGCTGCCATCAGCTATTACCGCCAAATCACTTCGCACCGGAAACCCATGGACCCTGCTCTTCCAAAGCCAACCTTTGATGACCTGCTCCGCCTGGCTGAGCTTGGCGACCCCCGGGCCTCGCAAGCTCTCGATCGCATGGCCAAGTACCTGGGAGCCGGAATAGCGATGCTCATTGCGGGTTTGGAACCGGCAGCGATCGTAATTGTGGGCGAGGTGACGCGCGCGTGGTCGCGGGTAGGACCAATCATTACGGAAACAGTTGCCCGGCACAATCCGCTCCAGAGGAAGGTCCAGATCTTTCCGGCGGATGACGCCTTGCAGCCCCGCCTGCGAGGCACGGTGGCGCTGATCCTGCAGAAACACTTCGGCGCGCCGGCCGTGGCCTGAGAGCAACGAAGGCGAGCGGCGCCCTCGGAGCGCGGGCATCTTGCCCATTAGATTGAAACCCACCCTTCTACGGCACGCCTCGCACCTCGGTTCAGAATCCTGGCTGCCTGGTTTACGGCCGAAAACCAGGCGTGGTTGTTCGTCCTCTCCGGCACCTGCGTACAACTGTCAGGACATTCCTGACGCTGGTACCGGCCGCTCTCTCAAGGACATCAGGGACAGAAGGGACCGAGGCGCCAGGGGGTCCCTTCGGTCCCTTGTGTCCCTTGTGTCCCTTCTGTCCCTTCTGTCCCTGGTCCCGAGATCCCTCAGAACGTCAATCTCAGGCCCAACTGAACTCGCCGCTCACCGTAAGAGCTTTGGATCTGTCCAAAAGCGGTCGAGGTGAAGGTCCCGCTCGGGCTGTTGAAGTGCGTAGTGTTGGTCAGGTTGTGCATGATCGCGCTGACCTGCACCGTGTACTTCTCCTGAATCTGGAAGTTGCGGGCGATCATGGCACTGTAGTTGACGTAGTTGGGCCCAAAGATAGTATTTCGTCCGGCATTTCCCCACTTTCCTGCGTCCGGCTCGGCGAAAACGCTCGTGTCAAACCAGAGTTGGCCGCGTCCCGTTCCTCCGAGGATTCTCGGCTCACCGGTTACATCCGGACCGTTAGTGGTCCCGACCGGCTTGTTCTCGGCCTTATTGTTACCGGTGACGGTGAGCGGGGGACCTGTTCGCGCGGAAAAGATTATTGAGCGGCAGATCGGCGTTTTTTCCGCCCGGACCGACCGCGTTGATATTCTGCTGTCCAGGCATCCACTGTCACTCCATAAAGTAAGTCTTCTTCCAAATCCTTACGCGTTCAGTCGGGTCAATTATCGGCACCGCTCACCTATAGTTCGGACCTCCAACAAACGCGGGCTTCTGAGGAGCAAAAACTGAAGGCTGTCAACCGCTCCGCCGCTTTGTTCCGTGCGAGTCGGATAGCGGAAACAGCCCGATCCTGCTTCTACGCAGCCAGCTGAAACAGTAAATCCCGTGATTGACCAATGTCAACGGGTTTTGAATCTTAGTTAAACCTTTCAGCTTGACTTTTCTGTGAATCACCACCTATTGTTTGAGCCTCGAACGAATCTGCCAAAGGCGAGGCCTGTGATCCATGAAACAAGAACATCCAGCGGCAGTAGCCCTGTTTGTGATGCTCTTTCTGGGGAGCCCAGGCGCTGGGAGCGCAGGCATCCTGCCTGCGCTGGCGCCGCAGGCGGGATGCCTGCGCTCCTGCCAGCTCCTGCTTGCCCATGACGGTCACACCAAATACTCGATTGTCTTGCCGAACAGTGCCTCCCCGACTGAACAGTTTGCGGTGGAGGAACTCGCGAACTACCTCAGAAAACTCACTGGGGCCGTCTTCCCGATATCCCCGCAGCGCGCTGAGACGGGCAAACCCTGCATTTACATCTCCTCCACAGAGGTTCCGGGACTTTCCGAACCGCTGACCGGCGAAGCCTACGCTGTGGTGGTAGATGGTGAGGACGTCTACCTGAACGGCGGCCGCGGCCGCGCCGTTCTGTACGCCGTTTACGACTGTCTCGAGCGGCTCGGACTGACGTGGTTCGCGCCTGACTTCGACTTTTACTCGGGCGCCGCCGAATCGATACCAAACAGGCCCTCGCTTCTTCTCGAAGTCAAGGAGTCGGGCCCGATTGTACGAAGACCGAGGCTGGACCTTAGGAAGCTCGACGTCGGTGAAGCGATCTCGCATACCGAACGCAATCTCCGCCAGCTGCTCGCCTGGATGCCGAAAGCCGGCTTCAACACTCTGATGGTGCCGATGGATTACCAGGGTCGCGGAAGGGCGGGCTGGGACAAGTGGCGGGAGCAATTGACACCCGAGCTGCAAAAGCGTGACCTGATCCTCGAAGTCGGAGGCCACGGCTATCAGAACTTCCTGAATGCCCGAATGGAGGGCGGCAGACTCTTCAAAGAGCACAACGAGTGGTTCGGACAAGGAGCCGACGGCCTGTGTAATCCGGCAGCCGGGCAGGTTTTCTGCACCTCCAACGAGGAGGCGGTCCGCTTTGTCAGCAACGGGGTGATTGAATACCTGCGAGCCCGAAAAGAGATCCAGGTCTTCGATTTCTGGCCCCCCGACGTCGGCAAGTGGTGCGAGTGCCGACGCTGTCTCGAGCAGGGCTCTCCAGCCGAGAGGCATGCACGCCTCACCAACCATCTTCATAGTCGGATGGCGGCCGCGTGCCCGAACGTCCGTCTGGAATGTCTGGCCTACTCGGAGACTCTCAATCCCCCGTCGACGCCGCTTAACCCCGGCATTCTGCTCGATTTCTGTCCGATCAATCAGAACTTCGAATACGCTATATTTGACGAGCGGGGAGCCAACAACCGGGAGTATGCGGTTACTCTTGCCGAGTGGCGACGCCGGTTCGGGGGGGACATTGGTATTTACACGTACTATCGCAAGTACGCCTGGAAATCTCTGCCTGTCGTGATTCCCGGGTATATCAAACGTGACCTTCAATGGTATCTGACCAAACGGGTGAAGGCCATTTCCATATTTGCGGAGCCGGGAGACTGGTTCACCTTCGAGCTGCACCACTATATTCTCGGACGTCTCTCGTGGGATCCCGAGCTGGATCTGGACGCCCTCTTGAAGAAGTACTGCCAGATTCGATTTGGCGCGGCAGCAGGGGTCGCATGGTCTATCCTGGCAGTGCTCGAGCAGGAGGTGCCTCGGTTTGGGAGCTTGCCGTTCACCACGCAAAAGACAGCCGAGGAGATCGCGAAACCATACGGGAAGCTGGCTGATCTCGAGAGGAAGCTGGCTGAAATGACGCCGCGACTTCAGGAACCGTACAGAAGCCACTGCAATCGACTGCTGCTCATGTGCGGTTACGCCTTGAAAGACCTGAAAATACAGGAGAGCCGTGCAGCCGGTCTCTCTCTCCAGCAGATTCGCGCGCTGGTCCTCGAACTAAGCGACTTCCTGAACGCCCACGCGCAGGCAGGGACTTTCATGGTCTATTTCGGTCTTGAAGAGCCACGGCTTTTCAGGAAGTACGGGCTCGCGGAGGAGTCACAATTGGGAGGCAGCCGCGTTCTGATCAGCTTCATACCGGCGCACGGATACCTCTCCAAGGAAAAGGTCGCCGAGCTGGGCAGGGCAGCGCTCTTCGAAATCAGCATCGGCCGGGGCCGTCTCTGGGTTTGCGGCTTGGATTTGGAAAGGTCGGTCGAGGTGGACCCCGCCGCCCGGCGCTTCGCACTGCATCTGGTCCGGGCGGCCCATCGGGAATCAATCCCGGGCGGCTCGAGTCATTCTGAAAGTGAGCGGTAACATCATGCGTAGAGAACAGTGGTCTATCTTTCGAAATGCAGCGAAGCAGTGCCCTCAGGAAAAAGTCCCTGTTGCCCTCATCATCGACAGTCCCTGGATCCCCGGGTACCTGGGTTTAACGCATCATGATTACTATTTCGACCCCGAAACGTGGTTCTCAGCCAATCTCCGGATTATGGAGGAGTTCCCTGAACTGATCGTTTTTCCCTCCTGGTGGGTGGAGTTCGGGATGGCAATCGAGCCGTCAGCCATTGGAGGGAGAATTCATTTCTGGCCTGATCAACCGCCGAGCATGCCTCCCCTGCTCCGCCGCTTGGAAGACCACTCCGGCCTGGAACCGGTCAACCCGCATACAGACGGCTTGATGCCCATGGCGCTGTACCGCTACCGCACCTTGAAGTCTCGGATACTCGATGCCGGCTTTACGATCCCCGTCGTGGCTGCGCGCGGCCCGCTCTGTACGGCAGCGTTCCTCCGGGGTCTGACCGAATTTATGATGGATCTCGTCGAGAGCCCGGCGGATGTACACCATCTGCTGGAGTACACGACGCAAGTTACGATCAACTGGCTGAAAGCGCAGGCGGAGACGATCGGAGATACCGTTGAGGGTATCTTTGTTCTCGACGATATCGTCGGGTTCCTTTCTCCTGCTCACTACCTGGAATTCGCCTATCCCTACCTGAAACGGATCTGCGACAGTTTTCCTCCGGCCTGGGTGAAGGTCTATCACAATGATGCCAACGTCGGGCCGTTCATCGAAGCTCTGGACGGAACAGGATTCGACGTTCTGAATTGGGGAAAGACCCTTGATGTGGCAGCCGCTTACGGCCAGCTCGGAGCGGGCGGGCGGCTCACACTCATGGGCAATGTGAACCCTCTGGAACCGGGAGTGAACGGGTCCGCCGAAGATGTACAAAAAGCAGCTCTCGAAGTGTTGAACAAGACTCGCGGGCGTGCACACATACTTTCGCTTGGCGGAGGGGTCAGTCCGGGAATGCCGAAAGCGAATATCGTGGCGCTGCTCGAGGCGGCCCGCGAGTTCAACTCGAATGTTCGACGTTGACTGAGCTTCGTCTCGTTGAGGGACAACATGGACACACTGAATCGCCGGGAATTCATGACAGTCATGGGCAGCACGGCTTTGGCCGGCGTTCAAACGGGACCCAGGAAGCCCAACATCGTCCTCATCATGGCTGACGATATGGAGTTTTCGGATCTTGGTTGCTAACAGCGGGTTATCGCACACTGATGAGCGGCAAGTGGCACGTCGGGGAACGTCGCCCGCATTGGGCCGTGGATCGCGGCTTTGACCGGTTCTACGGACTTATCAGCGGCGCGAGCAACTACTTCAGCTTGGATCCCGGGCGCACCATGGCTCTCGACGGCGAGCCAACCACTCCCCAAGGCGATGACTTCTACTTCACTGACGCCTTTACTGACTACGCGATCCGGTTTCTGGACGACCGCCGGCCTGCCCGGCCGTTCTTCCTCTATCTTGCCTATACGTCGCCGCACTGGGCGAAAGATCCGGGAGATGGGCGAAGAGAACAATACGATCGTCCTTTTCCTGGCAGACAACGGCGGGTGCGCCGAGCCGATTGCAGTCAATTTCCGGGATCTTCAAGGCAAAGTGCGGACGACCGGCGACCGAATCGTGAATTACGGCAATGTCCCGTTGAGGATGCCGGGCCCCGCAGACACGTTTCAGAGCTACGGGACTGGTTGGGCTAATGTCAGCAATACTCCCTTCCGGCTCTACAAGAGCATCGTGCATGAGGGAGGCATCTCCACTCCCCTCATAGCCTATTGGCCTTCGAATACCGGGCGACAGGGCAGGCTGGAACGCCAGATCGGTCATGTCATTGACATGATGCCTACCTGTCTGGATGTATCTGGTGTCCGTTATCCGCGGGAATACCGCGGGAATTCCATCTTGCCGACTGAGGGGATTTCGCTCCTGCCTGCGATACGCGGTCGAGCTCGAGACCGCGGACCGGTTTTCTGGGAACATTACGGTAACAGGGCGGTTAGGATGGACGACTGGAAGCTCGTCGCACGCAACGGGCGCGAGTGGGAGCTCTACAACCTCGAGAAGGACCGAACTGAAATGAACGACTTGGCCTCTCGGGATCGCACCAGAGTCGAAGACATGAACCGCGTCTACCAGGCCTGGACCAAGCGCTGTGGCGTATTGACCGACGAGGAACTGAGCTGAGCACGGTGCACCACTGCTAAATTAAGTCTCTCGACTACTTCAGGCTTGCCAAGCAGCCGCGGCTGCGTCCTCGGCCGCATAGTCGAAGACGTACGGGTTGAATTCACCCGGCGGGTTGGCGCGTTCCCATTCAACGGTGCGGCGAATTCCCTCGTCGATCGGTACCCGCTCCCGGTATCCCAACTCGGTCCGAATGCGCGTCGAATCCACTTCCCAATGCTGCGCGGAGTTGCCGGATTGTTGCAGATGCTTCGGCGTGCGCTCCCTCGGAAGGACGACGAAATCGCCGGTCCATCCGGTGGCCGCGGCGATCTTGCGGGCCCACTCCAGCTCCGAAAAGGCGGGTGTTTCGGCAACGTTATAAATGCGTCCTGCTGCGCGGTAATATCCAGCACGAGAATCCCGGTGCCTGATCGTAAATACCTTGAACCGCTGGTCGCATCATTCTTTCTTGCCGGCGGCCCGGCCGTACTGGATGACCTTGACCTTCTCCATGGTGACCAGTCCGCTCGTCATCATCTCTTCGAGCACCGGCAGGAAGGAGTTGATCTTCTCCTCGCTGTCCACGATTTCGATCAAGACCGGAAGATCTTCCGATAGGCGCAGGATCTTTGCCGTGTGCAGTCTGCTTGATGCACCATAGCCGAGCGGACCGCGAAGCACGGTGGCGCCCGCCAGGTGACGTTCCCGGGCGGCGAGAACGATCGCCTCGTACAGCGGCTGGTGGTGATGCTTGTCTGCCTCCCCGATGAAGATCCTCAACAGTACGGATTCGTATGGAATAACCATTATTCCCCTCCCATCTGGTTGATCCAGAGAGCCGTTACATGGCCCAACCAGACCCCCAGCAGGCACAGGATAAAGGACAGGCTGGCGTTTGCTCCGGCTCTCAACCACTCACCTTCCCGCGCCAGATTCAGGGTTTGAAGACCAAACGAGGAAAACGTCGTGTAGCCGCCGCAGATCCCCAACATGAAAAACTGCCTGAAAGAGGGACTAACGAGAAGGCGACCCTCAGTTCCGGTCAATCCTGCGAAAGCACCGACGAGAAAGCATCCGGTAACGTTGACTATCAATGTTCCGAGGGGAAAGGTCTCCCCGAAATGTCGCGCGACAACGCCCGACAGGCCGTAGCGGCAGATGCCGCCAATCGCGCTGCCAAGGCCGATCCAGAAATAGTTCATCAGTTTTCGTTCCAAAGCTTTGCCCAGCAGAAGCAGGACAACTTCGCGGATTCGATTCGTTGAAAAGCTGTAACTCCTACCAGACGCCGGAAGGGGGTGACGAGAAGGCGTGCCGCCGGAGCGCGATGAAACCAGTAGATTAACCAGACGCGCTCGAAGCCGGCCAGGTCTTTCAACCCGTCGACATATTGAGGAAACAGCTCAGCTTCAAACTGCGTGCCGACAGCATAGGCCGGTTGGATTGGCGTACCCTGCGCTTCTGTGAACGGCGAATGAATGATCCCGATTGGATTTGCAGCAGCAGCAGACTGATCGGTCATCGGCCTTACTCCGAAGCACCCGCGGCTCGGGTGAAGACAAGAAAATACTGGTACGGGAGAAAGGCGTGTTCCTTCAGGAGCTGGAATCCGTTAGTCCGCATCTGCGCGATCACGTCTTCTCTCGGGATCTTCATCCCGGGAGGCGGCCCGACCGGCAGCTCTCGCTTTTGGAAGTCGATCATGACGACCTGTCCCGTTGGCTTGAGCATCTTCTTCATGAGTCCCAGGTATTTGGTCTGGTTCTCGATGTGATGCCAGGTGTCGCAGATGAAGAAGCGATCGATGGAATTGTCGGCCAGAAGCGGATCATCCGGCGGAGCGAGAATTGTCGTGACGTTCCCTACGCTCATATCCCGAATAGCCAGGTTCATGTGAATAATCATGTCGGGATTAACGTCGACCGCGTAAACCCGGCCGGTCTCGCCGACGTGCCTTGCGAGGCGGAAGGCGAAGTATCCGGACCCTGCGCCAATATCGGCGATTCGCTCGCCTTCCTTCAGATCAAGCGCCATGATCACCTCATGGGGCTTCTGGTACTCATCCCTCTTGGGATCCTCGAGAAAGGCGATGTAGGCCTTGGAGTTCTGATGAAGCCGGTGCATCTCCTCGGCGCTGAGCTTCGGGCTGTCTTGTGCCAGTGCAGGCGCGGTTAAGCAAAGTAGTACGGCAGAAACAAGAAGCGTTTTCATGGCTCTTCGTCTTGGTCGATTATAAGATCTCATTATCGCTTTTTTTGACGCTTTCGCTGGCTTTGCGCCCGCCGGTGGCTGGAACCCCTTGCTATTAGAGGCTTTGCCCAACTGCGGACAAACGCAGTTGTTAGAGCCGTGCCGAGGACGCCTGTGCTTTGCACATCAATCACTTCCCACAGGTCCCGAGGTATTGGATCAGCCGAAAGGGCAGGTCGACTCTGTCGAAGAGCGAAAATGCCAATCCGGTTGTGCACGGCCATTCTCCCCCAAGTCTCGAAACTGGTAAAGGTTCTTGATACAGGGGCTACCTCCTCATGCCGAACAGAGGCACCTTGATCGCGCAATAAAGATGACAATGGTTCTGGAAGCACTGAAAAAAAGGGTGAAATAGTAGATTGCCGATTATTTGCCCGACACATTAACCCCTTGTTTTCGAAGCTTTTTGGTCTATAGTTCTCCCATTAAGAGCATCGGAGGGAGACATGAGGTTCTTACGTATGCTTTTATCTGCGAATGTCGTCGTTTTCATACTCTTGATCGCCCTTCAGTCACTTCCGGTCGCGGCTCAGATGCGCCCGCGCGCCGGCGGATCCGGCATGCCGGGGCATCCCGGTGAATCGAGGACTGAAGAGTTCATGAGGAAGGCTTCGCAGGAGCAGAGTGAACAGGAGTTGATCAGAAGAGCACAGCTGGTAGTATCGGGCGCGCATATCGAAATCTACCAGGACGGATTGGTGGTCGATCCGCAATTCCTGGCAGTGACCGAAGACGCCTACGGAAAGCTGGAGGAACTCACCGGAAGGAAGTTCGATACGGCTGTGCTGGGCCCTAAAGTACGAGTTTTCGTCTCGACGCAGATCGGTATATCGCATGTCTGGAGAGGGTACGAGCATCCCAAGGATCCGAAGGGCATCGTATTTCTGAACCGGAGAGTCTACGCCGGTGCTATGGCGGGAACCGACGCCACCTTCATCCACGAAATGTCCCATCTACTTACGTGGAAGTTCTACAGCCACACGCTAAGGGAGGGGATCGCGAATTATCTCGCACAACGGATCCGACCGGGTGCCGGCAGCGGGGCAAACCCCGCAGGCTACGACTGGTCCGTGAAGGTCCCTAAGGCTATGGCCAGTTACCTGGGAACTACCAAGGAGGCGCCGCAAATGATGACGGGCGAGCCGGAAAGCCGTGGCGTTTACTACTACGCGTGCTATCGGTTCGTGAAGCACTTGGTCGACGCGGCGGGCATGGAGGTCTTCATGAAGCTGTACGAATCGCGGAAGCCCGAAGACGAGTTCCCCAAGCTCTATGGGGCAACCCGCAAGGAACTGATCGCGGCGGCGGGGATGTAGCGCCCTGCGCCGGGTCGAACTATTCACTTCCTTCGCTAAGGTCCGGTGCACCTCAATTTTCGCGCGGCCAGCCAGTTCTGCGAGTTACCATCCTGCTGCTCGAGCAGTGGTCAATCCCGTCAATCATGTCTCGGTGTTTCCGCCCTAGGGCCTTTACCGCAATTCGGTGATCCTTACCCAGTCGACATACAGGTGCTGGGTATCGTACTGGAAGTCACCTGACCAGAAGGCCGGCCAGTTACCGACCCAAAGTTGCGCAGGCGATTTTGGTATGTTCTTGGTGGAAGTGAAGAGCAGCCGGCCGTCCAGGTAGAATTCGACGCGCGGCTCTCCATGGGCCCCGTCGTACCAGTCCCAGCGGTAGACGTGGAATCTTCCGTCGTTTTGCGGCGTGCCGAGGTCAAACACCTTCTCATTGATGTGCTCCGGACCCGGGTAGTACGTATTCAAGCCGGCCCAGTTCGCCCAGTTCGGCTCTTTCGCTTTTCCGTTGGCGGGCATCTCGATGTCGATCTCGGTGTAATCATCCTTGGTTTCCAGGTAGTTCCAGATGCAGGAGCAGCCGCCGGACAAGGGCAGGTTCTTCATCCGGACTTCATACCGGCCCGGGCCGTATTTCTCGCGCGTGATCACCAGGCCGCCAACCCTCGTACCGCCTTCGGTTCGCTCGTATCTGGCCGGCTCGTGGGAATCCGCTCCGGCCGCGGGTCGCACCCGCCTCACTCCCTTGACCGGCCCCTTGTACAGATCGCCATGGGCTTCTGTCTCGAGCACGGTGATCTGTTTGCCCTCGTCCTCGATTTTCTTGAGCCTCACGTTCTCCGGGACAACCCCATTGTTATCCCTTCCCCACTGATGGAGTCCGGCGTTCCACTTGGAGGCGTCAAGCTGCGGGCTGTCGAAGTCGTCGAAGAAAAAAACCCGGCCGGTCTGGCTCGTATCCGGGCCTTGAAACGGTGCTACGTCTTCGAAAGCACCCGGCACCCCATCGACCGGCCCATGCCACACGCTGCTGCCAAAAGTGGTCAGGTAGAGCATCTCCGGATTGTGAGGATCGAGTACCACGTGGTGTCCCCATTTGAAGTTGTAGCCTTCGAGTCGCCGCCAGCTCTGGCCTCCGTTATCTGAGCGGTACGCGGCGCTGTCAAAGGTGTTGATGAAGAGCCGGCCCGGACGCGAAGGATCAATCGCCACCCCGTACACGTGCGCGTTCTCGTTAAAGACACTTCGCCAGCTCGCGCCTTGATCCTCGGTAAAATAGACGCCTCCGTGACGCTCGGTTCCATCAATCGGGTAAGGCCAACAGGCCAGGTACATCCTGCTCGGGTTGGCAGGATCGAAGACCAGGTCGTTCGGGGCGTTCACGCCGGGGGGCAGCGCGACCTTTTCCCAGCTGCCCGCACTATTCGAGGAACGATAGAGGGCTCCGTCAATCACCTGGCCATTCTTCAATCCCCGGGCAACCAGCAGATAAAGGGTCCCGTCGGGAAGCAGGACCAGGCGCCAGGCGTTACGGTTCGTCCCGAGTCCGTCGCTGGCCGGTGTCCAGGCCGCACCCCCATTCGTCGATTTGAACACGCCTTTTCCAAACGCGGCCACGTAGAGGGTCCGGCTGTCCCGGGGGCTTCGCGGATCAAGCACAATGTGGGTTGAGACTGTATTGTCGGGCATGCCCGCAGTCGTCCTCACCCACGTCCTGCACGAGTCTTCGCTGCGGCAGACCCCGCCCAGAAAACGGTCAAAATTCCCCCTGAACATCTTCGGACGCGGGAGATCGTGCGCATTAGCCCAGACCGACCACGCCCTTCCTTTGACTTCTGGATCGAAAACCAGCCAATAGCAGGTATTGATCCATTCTTCCGGGACTCCCTTTAACGCCTGAGTCCAGCTCTTCCCTCCGTTAAACGAATGGAAAAACCCTATATCGGTGTAGGAAATTGCCAGATGGTCGCGGTCAAACGGGTCGAAATGAATACCGTAGCACGTCGTGACGTCCAGCCCGCCCGTAGAGACTGAGCCGTCCGGCTGGTCGTTGCAGTAAACCTGCTTCCAGGACTTCCCCCCGTCAACCGTGTAAAAGGCAGTCCCATAGTCGGTCGCGTAGGCCACGTCGGGATTGGTCGGGCTGACTCCGATGCCGTGCGGCGAGCCGACCCAGCCCGCATCGTAGTTCCGCTCGAGCCAGCCTTTCGTCCGGTTCGAAGCACTTGCCCGATCTGAAGCTCGAACTACCCACCGCCAGCTGTTCCCGGAATCTTCCGTTTTCATGATGCCGAAAAAGTCCTCGATCTTGCCGTTGACTTTTTCCGGGTGGCGGACAACTCCCAGGTAAGCTGTGCCTGCGTGCTTTTCGGACACACCTATGAAGTTGAATCTCGGCAGGGATCGAGCGTCCCCATTGGTCACGTTTTGCTCGAGGCCCCCTGCAAGCTCGTCCCACGTCTTGCCCCCGTCCCTGGAACTGAAGACTCCCGTATGAAGCTGCCCGCCGCGCCACTGAGCTGGACTGAGCAGGTACAGAAAGGTACGCCGGGACCGGTTATCGAAACCTGCAGCACCGTGCACGATCGAGCGGATGGAGGCAGGAATTGCCAGCTGCTCCGGTTCTGGCTGGCCCAGGCGGATGCGATAGACAGAGGAGTCGGTCACCAGGTACATGACCCTATCCTCGGGAGGAGTAGCGGGGTCCAGGAAGAGCGCGTGCGCCTTGGCATCCGGTACTTCCACGAGCTTGGTCCATGTTTTCGCGGAGTTCTCGGAAAGGAATACGTGAACCCGGTCGCTGACGACCGCGGCCAGAACACGCGATCCCTTATCCGGATCGACTCGAATCGACTCGACTTTGCCACCCGGCCAGCCCGGATTTCTGAAGGACTGGTCGGCGTGATCTCCGACCATTTGTTCGACTACGCCTCTGGCTGGTTCAGGAAGAACAAGCCGCCAGGATGTTCCGCTGTCTTCGGACCGGAAGACTCCGCTGGCGCCCGCATAAATGACGCGGGGGTTAGTCGGGTCAAACGCGAACGAGTCGACCCGGTTGCGCAGGTTGAACTCTCGCCAAGACTTCCCCGCATTGTTCGTGATGTAAGCACCCGTCATATCGCAGGCGATGAGAACGACCGAAGGGTCGTGCGGGCTAACCGTCGGAAAGAACATGCTCCCGCCTCCACCCGGACCGATGATTCCCCAGCCCGGTTGGGCCGTATCCGCTGCTGCGGCCGCGAAGATCACCAAGATCAACCCCGCGGCGAGACTAATGGTCCGTCCCGTGGCAAAGATGCGCGACATGAGTCCTCCTGTTGACTAAAACAGCATCGGCTGTACCGCAGAACGGTCCGCCAACCGGGCCAAGGAAGTGACAGCCGAAGGGGACGGCCGCTGGGAGCGCAGGCGTCTCGCCTGCACTGGGGCCGCAGGCGTC